>Ga0222429_100158_pt1 | contig 103507 bp, 94 predicted proteins | sample 1B50Ametagenome_FD_182475 | JGI IMG/M metagenome (GOLD analysis project Ga0222429, IMG submission 182475) | Enriched microbial communities from leaf-cutter ant dump, University of Wisconsin, Madison, United States - 1B50A (version 2) | ecosystem: Environmental > Terrestrial > Nest > Insects nest...
CGGTGCCGACCATGGTGCGCCGCATCAACAACACCTTCAAGCGCGCCGACGAAATCCAGTGGGGCCGCGGCATCAACCCCGGCGACAAGGAATTCATCGACTATTTCCTGCCCATCGTGGCCGACGCTGAAGCCGGCTTCGGCGGTGTGCTGAACGCCTTCGAGCTGATGAAGAACATGATCGCCGCCGGCGCTGCAGGCGTGCACTTCGAAGACCAACTGGCCGCCGTGAAGAAGTGCGGCCACATGGGCGGCAAGGTGCTGGTGCCGACCCGCGAAGCCGTCGAGAAGCTGATCGCCGCGCGCTTTGCCGCCGACGTGATGGGCGTGCCCACCATCGTGCTGGCCCGCACCGACGCCGAAGCCGCCAACCTGCTGACCAGCGACTGCGACGAGAACGACCGTGCCTTCGTCACCGGCGAACGCACGCAGGAAGGCTTCTACCGCGTCAAGAACGGCTTGGAGCAAGCCATCAGCCGCGGCGTGGCCTACGCCCCCTACGCCGACCTGGTGTGGTGCGAAACCGGCGTGCCGGACATCGGCTTCGCCCGCGAGTTCGCCCAGGCCGTGCTGGCCGCCTGCCCCGGCAAGCTGCTGAGCTACAACTGCTCGCCCTCGTTCAACTGGAAGAAGAACCTCAACGACAAGCAGATCGCCTCGTTCCAGGAAGACCTGTCGGCGCTGGGCTACAAGTTCCAGTTCATCACGCTGGCCGGCATCCACAGCAACTGGTACAACACCTTCAAGTTCGCCCACGCCTACGCACGCGGCGAAGGCATGAAGCACTACGTGGAAATGGTGCAAGAGCCTGAATTCGCGGCACGCGAGCAGGGCTACACCTTCGTGAGCCACCAGCAGGAAGTGGGCGCAGGCTACTTCGACGACGTGACCACCGTGATCCAGGGCGGCTCGTCCAGCGTGAAGGCGCTGACCGGCTCCACCGAGGAAGCGCAGTTCCATTGAGCTGAACCGGTTTCCCCCCCGGCCCGAAAGCCGGTCAGGTTTGCCTGACCGGCTTTTTTCTTGTGCGCTGCGCCAGGCGCGGGCCGTCTGCAGGAGGGCTGCTGTGTGGAAAACCAGAATTCCTGCGGGCCGTATTCCGGGTTTTCGCAAGATTGGAGGGTGGAGATTCTTGGAAATCCAAAAAAACCGAGGTAAATCAATGGGTTGAAGATTTTCTTCAGGCTGGCACGAAGGCTGCTGTATCCAGCGGGCAACTTAACCCAAGGAGACAAGCATGAAGCACATCACTCGTACCCATCTGGTTCTCGGCTGCATCGCCCTGGCATCCAGCCTCGTCGCGCAGGCCCAGGACACCGTGCGGCTGGGGAACCTGAAATTCGCCCATTACGGGGCGGTTTCATACATCAAGGAGATTGCGCCGAGCTGCGGCATCAAGGTGGAAGAACGTGTGTTCGCCAAAGGGCCCGACATCATGCAGGCCATCATGGCAGGCGAGCTCGATGCGGGCGCGGCGGCATCGGAGTCCGCCATTTCGGCGCGTGCCAACGGCGCGCCCATCTACGTGGTTGCCGGTTTCGCCAAGGGCGGGGCGCGCCTGGTGGCGCGCCAGGGTTCCGGTATCAAGTCCGTCAATGATCTGAAGGGCAAGAAGGTCGGCGTCACCCGCGGCGGCATTCATGAAATTCTGCTCGCCGCAGAACTGGCCAAGCACGGTTTGACGATGTCGGAGAAGCCGGGCAAGGATGTGCAAATCATCTACCTGGCCTTTGCCGACCTGAACCAGGCGCTCCTGGGCAAGAACCTGGACGCCATCATGCAGAGCGAGCCGCAGTCGTCGCAGGCGATCAACAAGGGCTACGGCGTGGAGGTCATCAAGCCCTATGACACCCCCATTGGCGAGCCGGTACGCACGCTGGTGATGACCGAGAAGTTCTACAAGGAGCAGCGCCCGCTGGCGGAAAAATTCATGCAGTGCTTCGTCAAGGCCACGGCGCAGTTCATCCGTGAACCCGAGACCGCCGGAAAGTACGTGCGCGAGGTCATTTTCAAGAACCAGATCACGCCGCAAGAGTTCACCAACGCCATTGCCAACTCACCCTATTCCTACGACATCACCCCTGCCCATATCCAGATCACGACGGACCTGATGCAGAAGTACGGCGTCGGCAAAATGGCGCGTCCGCCGCATGCCGAGGATTGGGTCAAGACGGATCTGCTCGACCAGGCCAAGGCGAGCCTGAAGATTCAGTAAGGGGGCGCCATGCTGAACATCAAATGGCGCGAGGTGGCCACTGGTCTCGTGGTGCCGATAGTCGTCGTGGCGCTCTGGCAGACGGCGGCCGGCCTGGGGTGGGTGAATCCGCAAATCCTGCCTTCCCCGTTGGCCGTGGTGCGCAAATGGGTCGAATACCTGTTGCCCCTGGAGCCCTACAAGGGCAGTGGCAACTGGTTGGCCTGGGCTTTTTCGGGGGAACTGCCCTATGACGCCTTGTGCAGCATGTACCGGGTGGTCATGGGCTTTTTGGCTGGCGCCGTGCTGGCGTTGCCCATCGGCCTGGCCATGGGCGCGAGCGAGCGCGTGTACCGGTGGCTCAATCCGCTGGTGCAGGTGGTGCGCCCCATCCCGCCGATTGCCTACATTCCGCTGTCGATCCTGTGGTTTGGCCTGGGCAACCCGCCTGCGGTGTTCCTGATTGCGCTGGGGGCTTTCTTCCCGGTGCTGATGAACACGGTTGCGGGCGTGCGCCACGTTGACGGCATTTACCTGCGCGCCGCACGGAACCTGGGGGCCAGCCGGCGCACCATCTTCCTGCGCGTCATGCTGCCGGCGGCGGTGCCGTACGTGCTCACTGGCGTGCGCATCGGCATCGGTACGGCGTTCATCGTCGTGATCGTCTCGGAAATGATCGCCGTCAACAACGGCCTGGGTTTCCGCATTCTGGAGGCGCGCGAGTACTTCTGGTCCGACAAGATCATCGCGGGCATGATCAGCATCGGCCTGCTTGGGCTGGCGATCGACATCGGCATGAATCGGCTGAACAACCACTTGCTGCGCTGGCATCGCGGCCTGGAGAACTGACATGGGCACTACACAAATCGAAGTCTGCGGCGTCAACAAATCCTTCAAGGCCGACCAGAAGGAGGTGGTGGCACTGAAAGACATCAACCTCGACATTCCCGCTGGCGAATTCGTCTGCCTGCTGGGGCCGTCGGGGTGCGGGAAATCGACGTTGCTGAACGCCGTTGCCGGGTTTTCTCCGCCCACGGGCGGCATCATCACGACGAACGGCTGGCCCGTGACCGGCCCGGGGCCGGACCGGGGCATGGTATTTCAGGAATACGCGCTGTTTCCCTGGATGACCGTGGAGCAGAACATCGCGTTCGGCCTGGAAATCGGCGGCATGGGGGCGGCTGCGCGGCGCGAGCGCGTCAGCGCCTTGCTCGACAAGCTTGGGTTGGCGGATTTCCGCAACCGCTTTCCCAAGGATTTGTCCGGGGGCATGCGCCAGCGGGTGGCGATTGCGCGGGTGCTCGCGCTCGACTCGCCCATCATGCTGATGGACGAGCCGTTCGGCGCGCTGGACGCGTTGACGCGCCGCAACCTGCAGGATGAGCTGCTGCGCATCTGGTCCGAACTGGGGAAAACCATTCTCTTCGTCACCCACAGCATCGAGGAGGCCATTTACCTGGCCGATCGCATCGTCGTGATGACCTATCGGCCCGGCACCGTCAAACGCGACATACGGGTTGCGCTGCACCGTCCACGCGATCCGGCGTCGCCGGAGTTCAACCAATTGAAGCGCGAACTGGGCCAGTTGGTGATGGAAGAGCAGCAACGCCATCACAATGACGAGTTGAGGATGGCAGCGGTCGATTGAGCCGCCTGTCCCTGCCTTTGCTCGTGCGGTTGCGCACACCAAGCCAAGATCTTTGCCGCAGCCATGCCTGACGACTTCACCACGCGGGAACGCCCGCCCGGGATGCGGATGCATCGCCCGCGCATCCGGCGGTGGGCTGGCCTGGCGCTGCTGGCAATGGTCTTGGCCGCGGCGCTGGTCGGGTTGGCGTACCGGGTTGCTGCCCACAAGGCGGCAAGCGATATCCACGCCGTGGCTGATCGGCAATTGCAGATCATTGCGCGCGACCTTGAGTCGATGCTGGAGAAATTCGAGACGCTGCCCTTCACCATCGCCTTTCATCCGGACGTGGTGCAGGCGCTGGCCGAGCCTGGCGATGCCGCACTGATCCATCGGCTCAACCTCACGCTGCAAGCGATCCAGGAGCACGACAAGGCCAGCGCGATCTATTTGATGGATCGCAACGGCAATACCCTGGCGTCGAGCAACTGGAATGACTCCCTGAGCTTCGTGGGTAGAAACTTCAGCTTCCGCCCTTATTTCCGCGACGCTTTGTCGGGCGCCGCCGGGCGTTTCTATGGCATCGGCAATACCACCAGCGAGCCAGGCTACTTCATCGCCCAGCCGGTGTATCCGTTGGGCTCGCCCACGGGCGCGGCGCCGATAGGCGTCATTGCCGTGAAAATCAGCTTGGCCGAGTTCGAGCAAGCATGGAGCAGCAGCGAAGAACCGCTGGCGCTCGTCGACCGCAGCGGGGTGGTCTTTCTCAGCAATCGCGCTGCGTGGAAGTACCACAGCATGCAAATGCTGGACGCAAAGGCCCAGGCGCACCTGGCCGCCACGCAGCAATATGCCCGCCAGGCCATCGTGCCCGTCTCCGCCTTGCCAGCGGGGGATCAGGCAGGCTTTGGCGCATACGTCAGCAAGCCGGTCGGCCGCCTGGGTTGGACCTTGATGCTGTTTCCTTCGCCTGCAAGGGTGGTACGCGCGGCCCTGCTGTCGGCTTTCGCGGCGGCCTTGTTGATGATCATGACGGCTGTCTCGCTCTGGGCCATGCACCAGCGGCGCCGGCGATTGGAAGAGCGCCTTGAGTCGCGCAAGGCATTGCAGCGCGCCGCCGAAGAACTGGATCGCAAAATTGCGCTGCGCACAGGAGAGCTGCTGGCAACCAACCGCAGCCTGGAGATGCGCTACGCCAAGCTTCTGGAGACCGAACGCCTGCTGCGCAGCACGCAGACCGAGCTGATCCAGGCCGGCAAGCTGGCCACGCTGGGGCAGATGGCCGCAGGCGTCACGCACGAACTGAACCAACCCCTCACCGCGATCCGCGCCTTTGCCGACAACGCAGTCGTTTTCCTCCAGCGTAATCAGGCAGAAAAGGCGGTTGGCAACTTGACCCAGATCAGCATGGCGGCGGCGCGCATGGGGGCGATCATTGGGCAGCTCAAGGGCTTTGCGCGCAAGAGCGATGGGAGCGTTGCCTGCGTGGAGCTGATGCAGGCCATACAAGCCTCCGTCATGCTGCTGGACGGCGATTTCCGGCGCCAGCAGGTACATTTGGAGGTGGATGCCCGCGAGCCCGTACAGGTGACCGGGGACGCATTGCGCATCGAACAAGTGCTGATCAACCTGCTGCGCAACGCGCTTGACGCGGTCGAGGATGCCGCGGTCCGCCAGGTGGCGGTCGTGCTGCATCGTGAAGCACAGGACGCCGTGGTGCGGGTGCGCGACTCCGGCCCGGGTATTGCCGACGACGTGGCGCAGCACCTGTTCGAGCCCTTTTTCACGACCAAGACTTCCGGCAAGGGGCTTGGATTGGGGCTGGCCATTTCCTCGTCCATCGTCCAGGCCATGGGCGGAACGCTGGATGCGCGCAACCTCGCGGACGGTGGGGCCGAGTTCACCTTGCGGCTGCCATTGCGTGACGGTGGGAAGTCGTCTTCCACAGGAGTCTCCGTTGCCTAGCTCACACGATCGCCATTCTCTGGAAAGCCCGTGCCAGGCCGTGCTGGTGGAAGACGAGCAGGCGGTGCGCCAGGCCATTGCCCAGACGCTGGAGCTTGGCGGTTTTACCGTGCATCCGTGCGCGGATGCCGCGCAGGCCTTGCAGCTGCTGCGGGCCGAATTTGCCGGTGTCGTCGTGACCGATGTCAGGCTGCCGCGGCAATCGGGCCTGGAGCTTCTCGATCGGATCGTGGCCATCGATCCGGATCTGCCGGTGATCGCCATCACCGGCCACGGCGATGTCAGCATGGCGGTGGACGCCATGCGGCGCGGCGCCTACGACTTCATCGAGAAACCGTTTGCGGCCGAACGCCTGCTCGAAGCCGTTGTCCGAGCGCAGGAGAAGCGCAATCTCGTCATGGAGAACCGGCGCCTGAGGTCGGCCTGGCTTGCCCACCCGGATCTTCCGCCGCTGATCGGCCAGTCGGCGGCGATTGCCAGGGTGCGCTCCATGATCGAATCGGTGGGGCCCAGTCCGGCCGACGTGCTGATCAACGGGCAGACCGGCACCGGCAAGGAAGTCGTGGCGCGCCAGCTGCACGCCGCCAGCGGCCGCAAAGGGCCGTTCGTCGCCATCAACTGCGGCGCATTGCCCGAATCGGTATTCGAGAGCGAAATCTTCGGCCACGAAGCCGGCGCCTTCACCAGCGCGCAGAAGCGCCGTATCGGGAAGCTCGAATACGCCAACGGCGGCACGGTGTTTCTCGACGAAATCGAAAGCATGCCGATGTCGCTGCAGGTCAAGCTGCTGCGCGTGCTGCAAGAGCGCCGGCTGGAACGCCTGGGCGGCAACGATGCCGTGGCCATTGACTGCCGTATCGTTGCCGCCAGCAAGGCCGACTTGCTCCAATTGAGCGAACAAGGCCGATTTCGCGCCGACCTCTACTACCGCATAGGCGTGGTCAGCATCGATCTGCCCAGCGTGGCAGAGCGGCGTGCCGACATTCCCCTGCTGCTGGCGCATTTTGTGCAAGGCGCCGCGCTGCGCTACCAGATGCCCTTGCCCGAATGGACGGCGCGGCAGATGGCCGAATGGCAGTTGCAGGACTGGCCGGGCAACATTCGGGAACTGCGCAATTTCGCGGATCGCCTGGTGCTGGGAGTGGCGGCAAGCGGCCTTGACCGCCCAGGCACGGGGGTGCCGGGCGATGCGCAGGGTTGTTCGCTTCCCCAGCAGATGGATGCCTACGAGCGCACCCTGATCGCGCAGGCGCTGACAGCGCATGGCAGCAACGTGGCGGCAACGGCGGCGCATCTGGGGATACCGAAGAAAACGCTGTACGACAAGCTCAAGAAATACCAGCTCAACCTCGATCGCGGCGTGCACTGACCCCCGACATGCAGCGGCACGCAGGCCGATGCACCGATGGTGCACCGCCAGAGGCGATACTCCAGGGCTGCCCTGCGCGGGTGGCCTTGTTGTTTTTTCGGGAGGGATGGGGTGAATCGAGCCAACCTGCAAACGGATGCGCGCTACGGCAGGATAGACGCGCTGCGTGGCCTGGCCATGGTGTGGATGACGGCATTCCATTTCTGCTTCGACCTGAGCCATTTCGGCTACTGGCCGCAGGACTTTCGCGGCGACCCGTTCTGGACGCTGCAGCGCACCTGCATCGTCAGCCTGTTCCTGCTGTGCGCCGGCCTGGGCCAGGCGGTAGCCTGGCAGCGCGCGCTGGGGTGGCGGCGCTTTGTGCTGCGCTGGTGGCGCATTGCCGCCTGCGCGCTGCTCGTCACGGTTGGTTCGGCGGTGATGTTTCCGCGCAGCTTCATTTATTTCGGGGTGTTGCACGGCATGGCGGTGATGCTGCTCGTCGTGCGCTGGACGGCCGGGCGCAGTCCGCGCTGGCTGCTGCTGGCAGGGGTGCTGGCGCTGGCGTCGCCGCAGCTTGCCGCGTGGCTCCTGCACGGGCCGCTGGCGGGGCTGGCCGACGCCTGCAACGGCCGGGCGCTGAACTGGCTGGGCTGGATTACGCGCAAGCCCTTCACCGAGGACTACGTGCCCGTATTCCCCTGGCTGGGGGTGATGTGGATGGGCATGGCCTGCGGCCGCTGGCTGCTGGAGCGCCGCAGCCCGCTGGTGCAGGGCCGGCTGCCGGCGGGGCTGGGCCCGCTGGCGCTGCTGGGGCGCCATAGCCTGGGCTACTACATGCTGCACCAGCCGGTGATGATCGGGGCGCTGATGCTGTGGGGCAAGATGGCGCACTGAGGACGTGAAAGGCGGTGGCACGGGCCTTTCCCATGCGCTGGCCTGACCGTGTGCGGGCAGGCGAAGCGCGCGGATTTCGGGAAGCCAGGCCGGACACAAAGGCGAAACACGCCGTACGCCCCATATCGTTGCGTGGACTTCCTCAGGAACCGGGTTTGTTCGCGTTATTGGTCAGCGGGTGGACGATGGCTGCGCGCACATTGCGCACGTGCGCCATTCCCGCCTTGTCCGCTGCCTGCGCATCGCCGCGCAGCACGGCATCGCACATGGCCTGATAGTCGTGCATGCGAACCTTCTGCAAGGCTGCGGGACGGTGCTGCGCATAAACGATGGGCATCTGGATGGACGGGAACAGCCGCTTCAGTTCGCGGCTGCCGCTGGCGTGCAGCAGCGCGCGGTACAGCCCGCGCCGCGCCAGCGCGAAGGCATCGGAGTCCTGGACGGCATCGGCGTGTTCCAACTCGGCGAGCGCCTGACGGATCGGGTCGCTTGGCCCGCCCGCCGCGATGCCTTGGGCCGCGCTTTTGACCAGCAGGCCCGTCATGCGCTCGGCCACGTCCAGGACTTCCAGGGTTTCCTGCAGGCTCAGGGATCGGACCGCGGCGCCCTTGTTGCGCGAGATTTCGACCACGCCTTGGGCGGCAAGCTGCTGCAACGCCTCGCGCACGGAGTTGCGGCTTACCTGGTACTGCTCCGCCAGATCGACTTCCACCAGCCGCTGGCCAGGGACGAACTTCTGCTCGGCGAGGCCGTTCATGATCCCGTAGAACACCGCGCTCGATGCGCTGGCGGGGGCTTCGTTGGATGGCATGGGGACGAGACGTTGGCGGGTGTGCAAGGAGGCTGGAGCCAGGGATTGCGATTGTAATGATTGTTCATCTACAATATTGTCCAACAATATCGTTGTACATATTGACCTGCAACACGAAGGATCGCATGGACTTCTCCCTTTCCCCCGAACTGCGCGCCCTGCGCGACAAGACCCGGCGCTTCATTGCCGAGCAGGTGATTCCGCTGGAGGGCGACCCGCGCCAGTCGCACCACGGCCCCGACGAATCGTTGCGCCGCGAGCTGGTGGCGCGCGCCAGGGCGTCCGGCCTGCTCACGCCCCACGCCTCGCGCGAGATGGGCGGCATGGGCCTCACGCACGTGGAGAAGGCCGTGGTGTTCGAGGAAGCGGGCTATTCGCGCCTGGGCCCCACGGCGCTCAACATCCACGCGCCCGACGAAGGCAACATCCACCTGATGGAGGAGGTGGCCACGCCCGCGCAGAAGGAGCGCTGGCTGCGCCCGCAGGTGGCGGGCGAGTTGCGCTCGTGCTTCGCGATGACCGAACCCTCGCCCGGCGCGGGGGCTGATCCTTCGATGCTGCAGACCACGGCGGTGCGCGACGGCGGCGACTACGTGATCAACGGCCGCAAGTGGTTTATCACCGGCGCCGACGGTGCCGGCTACGCCATCATCATGGCGCGCATGGAGGACGGCTCGGCCACCATGTTCCTGTCGGACATGGACCGCCCCGGCATCACGCTGGAGCGCAACATGGACGCGATGGACGCCTGCTTCACCGGCGGCCACGGCGTGCTGCGCTTCGACAACCTGCGCGTGCCCGCGGCCGACGTGCTCGGCGAGATCGGCAAGGGCTTTCGCTACGCCCAGGTGCGCCTGGCGCCCGCGCGGCTCACGCACTGCATGCGCTGGCTGGGCCAGGCGCGCCGCGCGCACGACACGGCGCTGGCCTACGTGCGCCGCCGCCACGCCTTCGGCAAGCCGCTGGTGGAGCACGAAGGCGTGGGCTTCATGGTGGCCGACAACGACATGGACCTGCACACCGCACGCCTGCACATCTGGCACACGGCCTGGCTGCTGGACCAGGGCGAGAAGTGCAACTTCGAATCGAGCCGCGCCAAGGTCGTCTGCTCCGAGGCCGAGTGGCGCGTGGTGGACCGCAGCGTGCAGATGCTCGGCGGCCAGGGCGTGACGGGCGAGACGCCGGTGATGCGCATCTTCACCGACATGCGCGCCTTCCGCATCTACGACGGCCCGAGCGAAGTGCACCGCTGGAGCATGGCGCGCAAGCTCGCCCACATGGCCGGGAAGGCCGAGGCCGAACTGCTGCGCGAAGGGGGTGCCGCATGACGGGTGCGACCGATCGATTCAGCCTGCAAGGCAAGCTGGTGCTGGTGACCGGCGCCTCCAGCGGCCTGGGCACGCACTTCGCCCAGGTGCTGGCCGCCGCCGGTGCCCGCGTGGCCCTGGCCGCGCGCCGCGTGGACAAGCTGCAGGGTGTGGTGGAGGCCATCGCCGCGCAGGGCGGCGAAGCCCGCGCGTTTGCCCTCGACGTGACCGACAACACCAGCGTGCGCGATTGCTTCGACGCGCTGAGCACCTGGGGCGTGCCCGACGTGGTGGTCAACAACGCGGGCGTGACCGTCACGCGCCCCGTGCTGGAGCAGACCGAGGCAGACTTCGACCACGTGCTCGGCACCAACCTCAAGGGCAACTGGCTCGTGGCCACCGAGGCCGCGCGCCGCATGGTGGCCGCGGGGCGGGGCGGCAGCATCGTCAACGTGGCCTCCATCCTGGGCGAGCGCGTGGCGGGCGGCGTGGCGCCGTACGCCATCTCCAAGGCCGGCGTGGTGCAGGCCACCAAGGCCCTGGCGCTGGAGCTGGCGCGCCACGGCATCCGCGTGAACGCGCTGCTACCCGGCTACGTGGTAACCGACCTGAACCGCGACTTCCTCACCAGCCCAACGGGCGACAAGCTGCGCGCGCGCATCCCCAGCCGCCGCTTTGGCGAAGTGACCGACCTGGACGGCCCGCTGCTGCTGCTAGCCTCCGATGCGGGCGCGGCCATGTCGGGCGCCACGTTGGCCGTCGACGGCGCGCACCTAGTGAGTTCGCTATGAGCGGCCCCGCGAATCTCCTGCCGGTGGAAGCGCTCAGCGACTACCTGCGCGCGCTCGGGCTGGCTGGCAGTGAGCCGCTGGGGGTGCGCGTGCTCGCCGGCGGGCAGTCCAATCCCACCTACCGGATCACCGCCGGCGAAGGCCGCGACTACGTGGTGCGCAAGAAGCCGCCAGGCACGCTGATCGCATCGGCCCATGCCATCGACCGCGAATACCGCGTGATGAAGGCCCTCGCAGGCACCGGCGTGCCCGTGCCGCGCATGCTCCACTACTGCGAGGGCAGCGAGCTGCTGGGCACGCCGTTCTACGTGATGGAGTTCCTGCAGGGCCGCGTGCTCATGGACCAGTCGCTGCCCGGCATGCAGAGCGCCGAACGCCGCGCCATCTACCGCGAGATGAACCGCGTCATCGCCGCGCTGCATGCCGTGGACTACCGTGCCGTGGGCCTGGGCGATTACGGCAAGGAGGGCAACTACGTGGGCCGCCAGATCGCCCGCTGGTCGCGCCAGTGCCGGCAATCCTCCTTGCCCATGAATGACGCAGTGCACCGCCTCATGGACTGGCTGCCCGAGCACCTGCCCGCTGGCGACGAGACCACGCTGGTGCACGGCGACTACCGGCTGGACAACCTCGTCTTCCACCCCACCGAGCCGCGCGTCATCGGTGTGCTGGACTGGGAGCTGTCGACCCTCGGCCACCCGCTGGCCGACCTGTCCTACCAGTGCATGGCCTGGCGCATTCCGCCCAGCCTGTGGCGCGGTATCAAAGGGCTGGACCTGGCTGCGCTGGGCATCCCGCAAGAGGCCGAATACATCGCCTGGTACGGCGACGCCACCGGCCGCGACGCGGCGGGAGACTGGGACTACTACCTGGCCTACAACCTGTTCCGCATGGCGGCCATCCTGCATGGCATCGGCCAGCGCGCGGCGGAGGGCAACGCCACGTCCGAGGACGCCGCGGAAAACGGCCGCAAGGCCGGCCCCCTGGCCGAGCTGGGCTGGCAGGCCGCGCAGCGCTACATGGCGCGATGACGGTTCACAGCGACGGGGGCAGCTGGAGCCTGGCCCTCATCCACACCAAGATGACGCCGCCACGCCTGGCGGGCGAGCCCGTGGGGCGCCCAGCCCTGCTGGAGCGGCTGGCGGGCGTGGCGGACAAGCGGCTCACCGTCATCGTGGCGCCGGCAGGATTCGGCAAGACCACGCTGATGACGGAGTGGCATGAAGCCCTGCGCCAGCGCGGCGACACGGTGGCGTGGCTGACGCTGGACGAAGACGACGACGACGCGCAGCAGCTTGGCCACTACCTCGTCTCCGTCCTCAGCGACGTCGCTGGCGGCGTGGGGCGCAGGGCTGCGGAGCTGCTGCGGCACGATCCGCTCACGCCCATCAAGACCGTGCAGGCGGTGCTGCTCAACGAGATTGCGCGGGCGGGCCGCGAGGTTTATCTGTTCCTCGACGATTTCGAGCGCATCGGCTCGCGGGCCAGCCTTGCGCTCGTCACACGGCTGCTGCGCTATGCGCCGGCCAACTTCCACGTCTGCATCGGCACGCGCCGCGATCCGGGCCTGCCGCTGGGCGCCTGGGCATTGCCAGAGCAGGCCTTGACGCTGGACGCTGCCGCGCTGCGCTTTTCCAACGACGACGCGCTGGCCTTCTTCGAACGGGCGCACGGCGTGGCGCTGGACCGGCCCGGCATCGAACTCATCAACAGCGCATCCGAAGGCTGGGTCACCGGCCTGCAACTGGCGGCGCTGGCCCTGCGCAACGCCGACGAGCCAGCGCGGCTGGCACGCGAGCTGGCGGGCAAGAAACTGATCGGCGACGCCTACCTGTACGAAGTGGTGCTCTCGCGCATGCCTGCGGCGGTGCTCCAGTTCGCGCTGCGCGTGTCCGTGCTGGAGCGCTTTTGCAGCGACGTGTGCGACGCCATGGTCAACAAGCCCGGCGGCCGCAGCTGGGAGAAGCTGCAATGGCTGCAGCAGCACAACATGTTCATCCGGGCGCTGGACGACGAACAGCGCTGGTTCCGCTTTCACACGCTGATGGCCGACGCCCTGCGCCGCCGGGCGCAAGTGCAGTTGGGCAGCCATGAGCTGACCGCGCTGCACCGCCGCGCCAGCCGCTGGTTTGCGCAGCAGCGCCTGTGGCCCGAAGCCGTGCGCCACGCCATCGCCGCGGGTGACGCAGAACAGGCCGTGCAGTGGGCCGAAGGCTGCGCCGCCGCGCTCATCGACCGCAGCGACATCCCCACGCTGCTGGGCTGGTTCTCGCAACTGCCCGCCGACCTGGTGCAGCGCAGCCTGCGCCTGCGCATCGCCAAAGCCTGGGGCCTCACCCTGTCCTTCCGCATCCCCGAGGCCGAGCGCCTGGTGCAGGAGATCGGCGACGAGATCGCCGCGCAAGGCGAAGGCGGCTGCGCCGACGGCGCGCTCCCCGCCGAGCTGGCCGCCGTCAGCGCCCTCATCGCAGGCTTTGCCGACGACACGCCGCGATCGCTGGAACTGGGCTACCACGTGGAGCAGTCGCCCGTGCCCGTCTCGCGTTGGGCGCAGCGCTTCGGACAGACGGCGCTGATCTTCGGCCTGGCCTATGACGGGCAGTTCGGCGAGGTGCGCCGCCGCGCCGCCACGCCGCAGGAGATGGCCGATGGCGAGCCTGTGTACTCCAGCGTCTATCGGCAGAGCATGGTCGGGCTGGGCGCGATGGTGGAGGGGCGCTTGGCCGACGCCGCCCGCATCTTTGAAAGTGCTCTGCTGCGCGCCGAAACCGCCGTGGGCCGCGATTCGGCCGCAGCCGCCGTGCCCTCGGGCTACCTCGTCGCGCTGCACTACGAGCGCGGCGACATGGCCGCCGCCTGCCACGTAATGGACGGGCGCCTCGCCCTGGCCAAGGAGGCGTGTCCGCTCGGCTCGCTGCTGCGCTTCTGCCTGGGCAGTGCGCGCGTGTACGCCCGCCAGGGCGACGTGGCCTCCGCGCTGGTGGTGCTGGAGGAAGCCCGCGAAGTCGCCGCAGAACGCTATTGGCTGCGCCTGCGCGCCGGGTGCGACGCCGAGGCCGTGCGCCTGCTGTTGCAGGCAGACCGGCTGGCGGATGCGCAGCAGGTGCTGGCAGAGCTGAACGGGCTGATGCCAGCGCGGCTGCCCCAGCCCATGGGGAGTTTTCTGGAAACCTGGAGCAGCTTCTGCCACGCCTCGGCGCGCATCGCACTGGCCCAGGGCCGTCCCGAGATCGCCGTGGAGCTGCTGCAACGGCTGCGCGGGCAGTCGGATGCGGCGGGCATGCGCCACCTCGGCGCCTGCACGTCGCTGCTGCTTGCGCTGGCATGGCAACAGCAGGGCGAGGGCGATGCGGCTTTGGACGCGCTGGAGACTGCGCTGCGCTACGCCAGTGTGGAGTCCATGGTGGGCAGCTTCACCGACGAAGGCGCTTCGCTGCGCTATCTGATGGACAGGCTGCGCCGCGATGCGCGAGCCATCGGTCAGCCCTACCTGCCGTTGCTGGACGCCTGGCTGGAAGGCAGCCCGCAACAGGCTGGAACGCCCCTGCATCCTGCCGCGCCCGGCCTGGCTCGCATGGCAGCGTCGCTGAGCGCGCGCGAGGTCGAAATCCTGGAACACATCGCGCGCGGCCAGTCCAACAAGGAAATCGCCCGGGCATTGAGTGTGGCCCCTGAGACCATCAAGTGGCACCTCAAGAACATCTTCGAGAAGCTCAACGTTGGCTCGCGGCTGGAGGCGGTGCAGGCGGGGCTGGGTCTGGGCTTTGCGCCACTGCGGTAACTTCTTTTTTCATAGCTGCTAGCGCTTTTCAGGTAAGCGCTAGAGGCAGTTTTTGCTTGTAAATTCAGTCGCCTACGCGCAGCACGATCTTGCCGATGTGGCTTCCGCTTTCCATCAGGCGGTGTGCGTCGGCGGCGCGCGCCAGCGGAAATTCGGCGTGGACGGTGGGCAGGCAGCGGCCCGAGCTCAGCAGGGGCCACACCTTGGCCTGCAACTCGTGGGCGATCTCGGCTTTCTCTTCGGGCGTGCGCGCACGCAGGGTCGAGCCTGTTACGGTCAGCCGCTTGACGGCCAGCGTGAGCAGGTTGACGTTAGGCGCCACCTCGCCACCCAGGAAGCCGATCAGCAGCAGCCGCCCGTCCTTGGCCAGCGCCGCCACGTTGCGGTCGAAATAGGCACCGCCCACGATGTCCAGGATGGCATCGACACCGCGCCCGCCCGTCCATTCACGCGCCACCTCCACGAAGTCGCATTCGCGGTAGTCGATCGCCTCCTGCGCGCCAAAGCGCAGGGCTGCCGCGAGCTTGTCGGCACCGGAATCGGTGGCGATGGTGTGGATGCCGAACTCCCTGGCCAGCATCAGCGTGGTCGAGCCGATGCCGCTGGTGCCGCCATGCACCAGCAGCGTGCTGCCGGGCGCGATGTGGCCGCGCTGGAAGACGTTGGCCCAGACGGTGAAGAAGGTCTCGGGGATGGCGGCGGCGGTGAGCGCGCCCACGTTGCCGGGCACCGGCAGCGCTTGCGTTGCGGGCACCACGCAGTATTCGGCGTAGCCGCCGCCTTCGGTCAGGCCGCAGACTAGGTCGCCCACCTGGAACCCGGTAACGCGCCCGCCCACGGCCACGACGCGCCCCGCCACCTCCAGGCCCGGGATGGGCGTTACGCCGGGGGGCATGGGGTAGGTGCCTGTGCGCTGCATGACGTCCGGGCGGTTGACGCCTGCGGCCTGCACGCGGATGAGCAACTCATCGGCGGACGGGATAGGCAGCGGCGCTTCGCGCGGCTGCAGCACCTCGGGGTCGCCGTAGGAGGTGATCTCGATGCGCTGCATCCGGGCGGGGAGGGTGGTGTTTTGCATGGGTTGCTCTCTGTCTGTCATTCGGGTGGAAAGGAGTTCTTCCAAAAATTCTAGGAAGACCGGGCTGGTGGGTGTGCACCCAGGCGGGGAGGTCGATGGGGGGGCGGGTCTTCCCTGTCCCTCCCCGGCGGAGGGGGGCGCACGCGGGCTGTCAGTCCCTACGCTTGTGGCTCGAATTTCCAACCACAACTCTGGAGACACGCTCATGCAATTTCAACGATCGGCATCGCGCGGCACGTTCCGTTCGGCTCTCTGCGCCGTTGCCGCCAGCACGGCCCTGCTGTTTGCGGGTGGCGAGGTGCACGCACAGGAGACCTTCAAGATCGGGATCGTCGCCTTTCTTTCGGGGCAGGCGGCCGAGAGCTTTGGCATCCCCGCCGTCAATGGCGCCAAGGTGCTGGTGGATGCGTTCAACCGGAGCGCCGCGCCCGCGCCGTACGGCCAGAAGGGCTTTGGCGGCCTGAAGATCGAGGCGGTCTACGTCGACGAAGCCGGCGGCGCCACCAAGCAGGTGCAGGAACTGCGCGCGCTCTACGACCGCGAAAAGGTCGATGCAGTGGTCGGCTACATCGGCTCCGGCGACTGCCTGGCCGTGGCGCCCGTGGCCGAGGAGCTCAAGCGCTTCCTGATCCTGCACGACTGCGGCACGCCGCGCATTTTCGAGGATGGCAAGTTCTCCTACGTCTTCCGCACAGCCTCGCACGCCACCATGGACAACGTGGCGCTGGCGCGCTACTTGAAGGCGCACAACGCCAAAGCCCGAAGCATCAACCTCATCAACCAGGATTACGCCTGGGGCCATGACGCCAAGGCCGATTTCGCCGCAGCCATGGGCCAGTTCTACCCCGATGCCACGGTAGGGCAGGATCTGCTGCCCAAGTTCGGTGCGGGCCAGTACGGCACGGAGATCTCGGTTCTGCTGTCCAAGCCCGCCGACGTGACGCATACCAGCCTGTGGGGTGGCGACCTGCAGGCGCTGATGCTGCAGGCCGGACCGCGTGGCCTGTTCAAGCGTACGCAACTGGTGATTTCGGCGGGCGACCACGTATTGCCCGTGCTGGGCCAGCGCATGCCCGACGGCGTGATCCTGGGCGCGCGCGGAGCGTACGGGCAGATGGCGCCCAAGTCGGCGCTGAACGACTGGTGGAACGATATCTATGCCAAGGCCTACAACGGCCAGCAGCCGCTGCATTCGCCGTACCGCATGGCCCAGGCGCTGCTGGGACTCAAGCTCGCGGTGGAAAAAGCCATGGTGGCCAACGGCGGCAAGAAGCCCACGCCCGAGCAACTGGCCGCCGCGCTGCGCGGCAGCGAATGGGATTCGCCGGGTGGGCGCATCCGCATGGCGCTGGCCGACGGGCACCAGGCCATCCAGGACACGGCTATCGCGCGCACCCGCTACGACGCTGCAGCCAAGAAGGTGGTGCTCGAAGACATCATGCGCTTCCCCGCCGAATGCGTGAACCCGCCCGCCGGCACCACTGCGGAGGCGTGGATCAAGGCAGGCTTTCCCGGCGCCAAGAACTGCCCCTGAGCACAAAGGAGCCCGCTCATGGACGGTCTGCTGACCCTGCTGATCGACGGCCTGAACTACGCGTCCTGGCTGTTCATCGTGTCCCTTGGCCTGACGCTGGTGTTCGGCGTGCTGAAGATACTCAACATCGCCCACGGCAGCTTCTATGCCCTTGGTGCCTATGCCGCCGCCAGCTTCGTCGGCTGGGCGGCGGGCATGCAATGGTCGCCCTGGATGTCGCTCGCAGCCATGCTGCTGGCGGCCGTGGCGGTGGCTGCCGTGGTCGCGCCCATCACCGAGCGTGGCCTGCTGCGCTTCTTCTACGGCCGCGACGAAGTACTGCTGGTGCTGGTCACCTACGCCCTGTTCCTTGTCATGGAGGACGTGACCAAGCTGATCTGGGGCGCCAACCCCTACTTCGTGACCGAGCCTTACGGCCTGTTCGGCAACGTCGATTTCGGAGTGCTGTCCTACGTCGGCTACGACTTTGCGCTGTGGGGTCTCGCGGTGGCGGCCGGCCTGGCGGCGTGGTGGGCGCTGAACCGCACGCGCCAGGGCAAGATCGTGCTGGCCGTGATCCACAGCCCGGAGGTGGCCTCCAGCATGGGCGTGCGTGTCTCGCGGGTCTACACCATCGCCTTCGGCGCGGGCGTCTTCCTGGCCGCGCTGGCAGGCGCCTTCACCGCGCCGATGATCTCGGTGCAGCCGGGCCTGTCGGTCAGCGTGGTGGTGCTGTCGTTCGCTGTGGTGATCATCGGCGGGCTGGGCAGTATCGAGGGCGCGGCCATCGGCGCGCTGCTGGTGGGGCTGGCGCGCTCCGCCGCCGTGCACCTGGCGCCCGCAGCCGAGCTTTTCGTCATCTACGCCGTCATGGCGGGCGTGCTGGTGTTTAGGCCTGAGGGTCTGTTTCAACGCATCCAGGCCCGCAAGATCTAAGGCAACTCCCCCATGAACACCATCATCCATTCCACGGCCCTCGCGCGGGGGCTGCAAGGATCTTCACGTCCGCTGCGCACGTTGGCAGCTGCGGCTGCAACCTTCACCGTGCTCGCCGTGGCTGGCCTGTGCGTGCCCGCCTGGCTGACCTACCTGGTCACGATCGCGGCAGGCAATGCGCTGGTCTCGCTCGGCATCGTGGCGCTGATGCGCGGCGGCGTGGTCTCCTTCGGGCAGGGCATGTTCTTCGCAGCGGGCGGCTACGGCGCGGCCCTGCTGTTCAACCAGGCCGGCTGGACGGACGCGCTGGCGCTGGCTGCCGCCGGCGGCGTGCTGGCCGTGGCACTGGCCTTGCCCTTCGCGCCGCTGCTCGCGCGCTACCGCGGCATCTTCTTCGCCACGCTCACGCTGGCGTTGTCCATGGTGGCCTACGGCGTGCTGATGAAGTGGCCGGAGCTGGGCGGGTCGGACGGCTTTACCGTCGGCCGGCCGACCCTGCTGGGCCAGCGCCTCGATGGACCAGAGGGCGCTTACAGGCTCTTTCTGCTCACGGTGGCGTTGGCTGCGGCGATCGGCTTCCTGGCGCGGATCTACTTCGCTTCGTCCACCGGACTGGTCACTCTCGCCGCGCGCGACAACGAGCTGCGCGTCGAATATCTGGGCGCCTCGGTGCGGCGGCTCATCGGAGCCAACTTTCTGATTGCGGCGTTCTTCGGCGGCGTGGGCGGTGCACTGGTCGTGCTGTCGCTGGGCCACGTCGAGCCGGCGTTCAGCTACTGGACCGTCTCGGGCGAGTTCGTCTTCATCGCCGTGCTGGCAGGCTACCGCAGCGTGCCGGCGGTGTTCATCGCCAGCTTCCTGCTGGAGATCGTGCGCTCGTTCTCCAGCGCCTACTTTCCCAATACGTGGCAGCTTGCGCTCGGTTTGTTCCTGCTGCTGGTCATCCGGTTCCTGCCGCAGGGCATCGGCTCGCTTTGGACACGGGAGGCACGCTGATGCAAGAAGCCATTCTTGAAGCACGGGGGATTGCCAAGCGTTTCGGCGCGGTGGTCGCGGCCTCGGACATCAACGTCAAGATCGGGCCTGGCGAGCGCGTCGGCCTGATCGGGAGCAACGGCGCGGGCAAGACTACCTTCGTCAACATGATCACGGGCTATCTCAAGCCCGACGAGGGGCAGATCAAACTCGCCGGCACCGACATCACGCGCCTGGCGCCCCGCGCCATCAATATGCTAGGGGTGAAGCGCTCGTTCCAGATACCGCAATTGTTCGGCGACCTGTCGGTGCTGGAGAACATGCTGGTGGCGCTGGCCTGCCGCGACGGCCAGGGGAACTTCCTGCGCTCTGCGCGGGATCCGCTGAGGGTGGAGCACGCGGACGGATTGCTGCGGCGCTTTCGCCTGCAGGAGCACCGCCGCCGGCGCGTCAGCGAACTGCCGGGTGGCGTGCGCAAGCTGCTGGACATCGCGATGGCGCTCACGGCCCGGCCCAAGCTCCTGCTGCTGGACGAGCCAACCAGCGCGGTCGCCGCGGACGAGAAGTTTCAGATGATGGACACCATCATGTCCGCCCTCGCGGAAGACCCTGAAACGCCCGTGCTCTTCGTCGAGCACGACATGGACATCATCGGCCGCCACGCCACGCGGGTGATCGCGTTCTACAGCGGCCGCATCATCGCCGACGACGCACCCGCGGCCGTCCTGGCCCAGGACGACGTGCGCCGTTACGTCACCGGCGAAATCTCGGGGGAATAGCCAGCATGCTCGAAATCCAAAGCCTGCACGTATCCATCCAGTCCGTTGCGGTGCTGCGCGGACTGTCCCTGAACGTGCCCGATCGCTCCATGGCCGGGCTCGTCGGGCGCAACGGCGCGGGCAAGACCACGCTGATGCGCTCGCTGATGGGCCACCTGCGTCCGTCCCAGGGCCGTATCCGCTTCGACGGCCATGACCTGTGCGCTCTGGCGCCGCACGAACGCACCCGGTTGGGCATAGGCTACATGCCGGAAGACCGCGGCCTGGTGCCGGAGCTGACGGTCGAGGAGAACATCCTGCTGCCCGTCTGGACGAACCGCAGGCTGTCCGAATCCGAACGGCTGGCGTTCGTCTACGGCATCCTGCCGGAGATGCAGGAGATGCGCAGCCGCCGGGCGCTGCTGCTGTCCGGCGGGCAGCAAAAGCTCGTGGCGCTGGGGCGGGCGCTGGCCGTCGGCACGCGGCTGCTGCTGCTCGACGAGCCTTTCGAGGGCGTCGCACCAGCGCTGAGCAAGCGCCTGGCGGACGTGATCCTGAAGCTCAAGTCCAGCGACCTGTCCATCCTCATCGCGCAAAGCGATCTGAACCACTCGCGGCGCATCGTCGAGGCGGAATACACCATCGAGCGCGGGGCCAATGCCGACGCGGCGCAGCATTAAAGGATGCATCCATGGAGAAAGTCTTTTCCAGCGCGCAACACGCGCTGGCCGGGCTGGCGCGGGACGGCCAGTTGATCGCGGTTGGAGGCTTCGGCCTGTGCGGCATTCCGGAGGCGTTGATCGACGCGCTTTTGGAGACCGGAGTGCAGAACCTCACGGCCATCTCCAACAACGCAGGCGTGGACGATTTCGGGCTGGGCAGGCTGCTGCGCTCGCGGCAGATCAAGAAGATGATCGCCAGCTACGTGGGCGAGAACAAGGAGTTCGAGCGCCAGTACCTGGCCGGAGAACTCGAACTGGAATTCACGCCGCAAGGCACGCTGGCCGAGAAGCTGCGCGCTGGCGGGGCGGGCATCCCGGCCTTCTTCACCCGCACTGGCGTCGGAACGGTGGTGGCCCAGGGCAAGGAACTGCGCGACTTCGGCGGCAAGACCTACCTGCTCGAAGAATCCCTGGTGCCTGATCTTTCACTCGTCAAAGCCTGGAAGGCGGATCGGGCGGGCAATCTGGTGTTCCGGCGAACGGCGCGCAATTTCAATCCGGCGGTGGCGATGGCAGGAAGGCGCTGCGTGGCCGAGGTGGAGCACCTGGTGGAGACCGGCGATCTGGACCCCGACGAAATCCATCTGCCGGGGGTCTATGTGCACCGCATCGTCGTGAATGCCGCGCCCGAGAAACGAATCGAACGCCGTACGGTACGGGCAACAACAGGAGCTTGATGATGGCCTGGAACCACGACCAGATGGCGCAGCGCGCTGCCCGCGAACTGCAAGACGGCTTCTACGTCAACCTCGGAATCGGCCTTCCAACCAAAGTCGCAAACTTTGCCGCCGACGACATGGAGGTCTGGCTGCAAAGCGAAAACGGCATGCTCGGTATCGGGCCTTATCCGACCGAGCAGGAAGTCGATCCGGATGTGATCAACGCCGGCAAGGAAACGGTGACGACGATCCCCGGCACCAGCATCGTTGCATCGCACGAGAGCTTTGCGATGATCCGAGGCGGGAAGATGGACTTGTCGATCCTCGGGGCTCTTCAGGTCAGTGCAAGCGGGGATCTCGCAAACTGGATGATCCCTGGGAAGATGGTCAAGGGCATGGGCGGGGCCATGGATCTCGTGGCCGGAGTGGAGCGAGTCATTGTGCTGATGGAGCACGTTGCCCGTCGCAAGGACGGGGGCTGGGAGCCAAAGATTCTTCCCCGATGCACATTGCCGCTCACAGGGGTCGGCGTCGTCAGCCGCATCATTACCGACCTGTGCGTTCTGGACGTCACGCCCCAAGGCCTGAAAGTCGTGGAGATCGCGGATGGCGTATCGCCCGAAGTGCTTCAAGACATGACCGGAGCGCCTCTTATTTTCGATTGAGCTTCGCCTTGGCGAACTGCGGCCGCGATGCGGCGGAGTTGGTCGCCAAATGGGGGGAGAGTGCTTGACATTAAAGTTAACTTCAAACTTATGCTTTTCGGCAGTGTCATTCCACTCCCAAGGCAACACCCATGAAAAGCACTTCCCTGTCTCCCGTCTTCGGCGCCTGCCTGCTGGCTGCAGCCACATGCGCGCAGGCGACCGAGACCACCACGATCCAGATCGGCAGCCACGACGTGCCCGTGGTGCAGGGCGGCCTGTACGACCGCTTCCGCTCCAATCCGCCGCTGTCCGTCATCGCCGCCGAGGCGCCGGATGTCGATTTGAGCTGGTTCAAGGGCATCGCCAAGGAGAAGGTGGACATCGGCTTTGAAAGCTGGTCGCCCAACTTCTACTACAAGAACAGCCGGGTGACGGCGATCTTCACCGCCGACCTGGCGCGGCTGCGGGAGTTGATGCCGCCCAAGGTGCTGGAGCAGGTGCAGCCGCTGCAGATATGGCCGGGCCGGGGCGTGGTTGCGCTGACCGCGTATTCCTACCACTACTGCGACAACGACAGCTACAACGAGATCGGCCTGTCCGTCGTCACCAACAAACCCGGTTCGTCGAACTGGGGGCCGTTCACCTTGATGGGCCAGTCCCTCTCGGATGATTTCTGGGGCTACGTGCTCAAGCTCCCGGTCGATACCGAGCTGGCGCGGGTGCGCGGCGTGGTCGGCTACAACCTGCCCAAGTGGCTGACGCGCATCGACTACCGCGAGGACGGGAACAACGTCGTGGTCGACATCTTCGACAGCGAAACCCAAAAGCTGGACGTGACGCTCCAGACGCAAAAGCTCGACGTTTCCTCCAGCAAGGAAAACCTGGTGACCACCAACTTCACGAACATCGACCAGCAAGGGCAGCTGACCACCGGCTATTCCACCTCGCGCCAGTTGCGCCACGCCAGCGCGTCGGATGCCAACGCGGTGAAGCTGACGCTGACGGACGGCAGCCTTTCGCGCTTCATCGCATCGCTGAAGCTGGGCAAGATGGTCAAGTACGAGTATGTGCCCGACTTCCAGGCCGCGCTGTATGCGCCCAAGCCGCTCGCCAAGGAGTGACCGCCATGGCGCCCGATGAAGACAGCACCCGCATGGCTGCATTGCTGCACCGGCAACGCAGTGCCTTCGTGCACGACGGCCCGCCGGACCTGGCGTTGCGCCGGGCCCGGCTCGCCCGGCTGCGTTCCGCCGTGCTCGCGCACCGCGAAGCGTTGAAGGACGCGGTCAACGCCGATTTCGGCAACCGCTCACGCCACGAGACCGACATCATGGAGCTGGCCTGCGTCGTCCAGGCCATCGACTACCTGTCCAGCCATCTGCGCCGTTTCATGAAGCGCGAGCGCCGCCACGTGCATTTCTTCTACCGCGCGGCGCGCGCCTACGTGGAATACCAGCCGCTCGGCGTCGTGGGCGTGATGGCGCCGTGGAACTACCCCATCTCCCTCACGCTGGTGCCGCTGGCCACCGCGCTGGCGGCGGGCAACCGCGCCATGCTCAAGCCGTCGGAGCTGACCCCGCGCACCAGCGCGGCGCTGCGGCGCATGCTGGCCGAGGCCTGCCCCGAGGAGGAGGTGGCCGTGGTGCTGGGCGGCCCCGAGGTGGGCGCCGCGTTCAGCGCGCTGCCGTTCGACCACCTGCTGTTCACCGGCAGCACGCAGGTCGGCCGCAAGGTGATGCGCGCCGCCAGCGACCACCTGGTGCCCGTGACCCTGGAGCTGGGCGGCAAGAGCCCCGCCATCGTCGCGCGCGGCCACGCCAGTGACCGCACCCTGCACGGCATCGTGTACGGCAAGCTGTCCAACGCCGGCCAGACCTGCGTGGCGCCGGACTACGCCCTGGTGCACGAGGACGACCTGGAGGCATTCATCGCCCGCTACGCCGCCACGGTGCAGCGCTTCTACCCGCAGGGCCCTGCCAGCCGCGACTACACGACCATCGTCAGCGACCGCCACCACGCCCGGCTGCAGGGGCTGGTCGAGGACGCGCGCCGCCGTGGCGCCCGCGTAATCGAGCTGGGCGAACGCCCTGCCCACCTGCCGGGGCGCGAGCGCACCCTGGTACCCACGCTGGTCGTCAACGCGGGCGACGATGCGCCGCTGATGCAGGAGGAAATCTTCGGCCCCATCCTGCCGGTACGCACCTACCGCAGCATCGACGAGGCCATCGCCTACGTGAACGCGCGGCCGCGCCCCTTGGCGCTCTACTACTTCGGCGCCGAGGACGGCGACTGCGCCCGGCTGCTGGCGCGCACCACCTCCGGCAACGTGGGCATCAACAACACGCTGATGCACGTGGCGCAGGACGACCTGCCCTTCGGCGGCGTGGGGCCGAGCGGCATGGGCGCCTACCATGGCATCGAGGGCTTCCGCGCCATGAGCCATGCCAAGGGCGTGTTCGTGCAGGGCCGCTGGAACTTCCCCGGCCTGCTGCACGCGCCGTTCGGCAAACTGGCCGACATGGCGGCCGCGCTGACGCTGGGCAAAGCCAAGGCGCCGTCTCCTTGAAAACCAGGGAAGGCGCGCGTCGCCAGGGCGCTGCAGGGCGCCAGCAAGGAAAGGTGTGCAATGGCCCAGCCTGCCAGCGCACCTGCGCACCTGCTGGATTGGGGTAGCTGCGGATTCGCGGTTATGCTGAAAGTTTATAGAAAAATTGGCATGAAACCTTTACCAGTAAAGCGCAGATAGCTATGTATTGAATAGCTGGAATCAGTGCTGGCGCCCAACCGGCCGGGTGCCGTGCCGATCCCAGGGCAGGACAGGGCGGCGCTCCTGTCCTGCCAGCCGCGCATCTATTGGCCCTGCCACTCCCGCAGGATCAGCTCCAGGCCCTGCCGATAGGTCGTCACCTCGAATTCGGGGAAGCGGCGCTTGAACTTCGTGGAATCGAAGAGGTTGTCCTGCTCGTAGCGGGGCAGCAGTTCCCGGATCTCGCGCACCTGCTTCGAGAACAGCCCTGCGGCGGTCAGCGTCCACTTGCCGATGACCGAATAGGCCGGCTCCCGCCCGAAGACCCCGCTGGCCATCGCGACGAATTCCTGGTACGTCAACCGGTCGTCGCAGCACGGCAGGTGCCAGGTCTGACCGAACGCATCGGGTGCGTTGCCAAGTGCAGCCAAGGCGCGGCTCGCGTCGGGCGTCCAGATCAGCGTGCGCCGCGTGTCGCCTCGCACCGGCACGCGCGGCTTCTGGCCGGCCTGGAGCTTTTCGATGACCAGCGCGTTCGTGAAGCTCTGCGTCTTGCCCGGGCCATAGAACTCGGGCGCGCGGCCGATCAGCACGGGAATCTCGCCGCGCGCCATTTCTTCGAGCACCATGGACGCCATGGCCGCGCGCACCTTGCCCTTGCGGCCGACCGGTGCGAACGGTGTGTCCTCCGTCTGCAGCCGGTCGTTCTGCGGGTACATGTAGGTGTTGTCGAAATAGGCGAAGCGCGCGCCCGCCGCGCGGCAGGCGTCCAGCGCGTTCTTCAGCATCGTGGGGAACTGCGCCTCCCACAGCTGCGTGTTTGGCGGCAGGCCGGCGGTGAAGTAGACGACGCTGCTGCCTTTGACCGCCTCCAGGGTCTGCCGCGCATCGAGCAGGTTGGCGGACACCAGGGTGTCGGTGTCGTTGACCTTGCGCGGGCTGCGGCTCACGAGCCGCAGGTCGTTGGTGTAGTTGCGCTGCAGCTCGCGCGCCAGTTCGATGGCGATCTGGCCGTTCGCCCCCAATATCGTTTGCATTCCGTTCGCCTTTGTGAAGTTGCACCTGGTGGTGTGATGGCCAGAAGATTAACCTTGAAGTCATATTCAATGTCAAACTGTGCATCTATTCGAAGCACCACGACCATGAAAATTGGAGAACTTGCAGAGCGTACCGGCCTAGCGGCCTCGCGCATCCGCTTCTACGAGCGCATCGGCCTGCTCAAGGCGGTCCGGCGCCAGGCCAATGGCTATCGCAGCTACCCCGACGATGCGGTATTGGCACTCCGGTTGATTGCGACCGGGCAGCGCGCCGGCTTCAGCCTGGACGAGCTGCGTGCGCTGCTGCCCAGCGACCTCGCCAGTTGGGAGCATGGCACCCTGCTGGACACGCTGCGCCGCAAGGTGCAGGACATCGAGGCCCTGCAGGCGCAGCTTGCGCAAAGCAAGGCCCATCTGATCGAGCTGATGGCGCAGATCGAAGCCAAGCCGCAGGACATGGATTGCGCCGACAACGCCCGGCGCGTGCTGTCGGAAATGCGCCTGGCAGAGGCGGGCGGCGATCCGGCCCCGGCCGCAAAGGCCCGCCGCCGTTAAAGGCGTACCACGGTGCGGCACCGGCTTGACATTGAAGTTATCTTCAACGTTACAGTCCGTCCATCGATCCCTTCTGAAAAGGTCAACGGAATGAACAGGCATTGCAGACCGCTTGCGTTCGGGCCGCGCGCGGCTCCAGGAGGCCGCGCATGACCCGCCGGATACTCCACGTCGTCACCAACGTTGCGCATTACCAGGATCCCGCGCAGCCCACCGGCCTGTGGCTGTCGGAGTTGACCCATGCCTGGCAGGTGTTTGCCGCCCAGGGGTACGCACAGCGCATCGTCAGTCCGCTGGGGGGCGCTTCGCCGCTGGAGCCGCGCTCGCTGAAATGGCCGCTCGCCGATGCTTCCGTGAGGCAGTGGCTGGCCGATCCGGCACGCATGGCGCTGCTGTCGTCCACCGCGCGGCCGGGCGACATCGACCCGGTGGAGTTCGACGCGATCTACTTCACCGGCGGGCATGCCGTGATGTGGGACTTTCCCGGCAGCGAGGAACTGCAGCGCATCACGCGCGGCATTTACGAGCGCGGCGGCATCGTCTCGTCGGTCTGCCACGGCTACTGCGGGCTGCTGAACACCCGGCTGTCGGACGGCTCGCCGCTGGTGGCCGGGCGGCGCGTCACGGGGTTTTCGTGGCGCGAGGAGGTGCTGGCCGGGGTGGCGGCGAAGATGCCCTACAACGCCGAGGAAGAGATGAAACAGCGCGGCGCGCGCTACGAGAAGGCATGGCTGCCGTTCGTCTCGAACGTCGTCGTCGATGGCCGGCTGGTGACGGGCCAGAACCCCGGATCGGCCAGGGCTACGGCCGAGCACGTGGCGGCCTTGCTGCAGGCCTCGTAAACCGCTGTACGTCTCTTTTGTGGGGACGTGCCAACGCTGGGTGCAGGGCGGGCCATGGCAATAAAAAAACGCGGCCTGGGCCGCGTTTTTCGGGGAAAGCGCCAGGCTTGGCTTATTCCACCTTGGCCTTGGCGCGCAGGTCGGCCTGGAACTTGGCCAGCTTCTGCTGTTCCAGCTGCTGCGCGATTTGCGGCTTGACGTCTTCCAGCTTGGGCAACTGCGCGTCGCGCACGTCGTCCAGGCGGATCACGTGCCAGCCAAACTGGCTCTTGACCGGCTCCTGCGTCATCTTGCCCTTTTCCAGCTTGATCATGGCCTCGGTGAACTCGGGCACGTAGCTGGCGGGGGTGGCCCAGTCCAGGTTGCCGCCGTGGGCGCCGGATCCCGGATCCTTGGACTGCTTCTTGGCGATGTCCTCGAACTTGGCTCCCTTGTTGATCTCGGCGATGATGGCCTTGGCCTCGTCTTCCTTCTCCACCAGGATGTGGCTGGCCTTGTATTCCTTGCCGGTGTTGGCGGCGACGAACTTGTCGTACTCGGCCTTGACTTCGGCGTCGGTGACGGGGTTCTTCTTCTGGTAGTCGGCGAACAGTTCGCGGATCAGGATGGTCTGGCGCGCCAGTTCCATTTGCGCCTTGTAGTCGGCGGACGTTTCCAGGCCGCGCTTCTTGGCTTCCTGCATGAAGACTTCGCGCGCGATGACTTCTTCCTTGATTTGGCCTTCGATCTCAGGGGTCACCTTGCGGCCGGCGCGTTCGAGCTGGTCCTTGAGCATCTCGGCGCGTGCCTTGGGGATGGCCTTGCCGTTGACGACGGCGATGTTTTGTGCGCTGACGGGCAGAACCACCGTGCCCAGCACGGCCGCGGCCACGAGGCCGGACAAAAACTGTTTTTTCATTGGGAATCCGCGAAAAGGAGGGAGATGTGCGGGCGGCTGGCCCGTGAGCCTTAGAGTAGGGTTGTGCTAAAGAGTTTCTATGGCGACGGCATGGGCGCCGTGGTCGAAGAAAATCCGCAGCGCATCATACACAAGCCGGTGTTGCGCCACACGGCTTTTGCCAACAAAAGCCGGGGCGGCGATGCGCACCAGGAAATGCGTGCCGAAGCCGGTGCCGTTGGCGCCGGCGTGGCCTTCGTGCTTCCAGCTTTCGTCCAGCACTTCGAGTTGGGTGGGGGCGAGCTGCTGCTGCAAATGCGCGGCCATGGCCTGCGCGGTGACTTCGATGGGAGCGGCGGTGTTCACGGTCATGGCTGCGCGTCCTTGGCGGGGCTGTCTTCCTTGATGTGGCGGCTCAGGTAAAGCGCCTGGGCGATCACGAACACCAGCATCAGCCCCATGCCGCCGAACAGCTTGAAGTTGACCCAGGTGTCGGTGTCGAAGTGGAACGCCACCCACAGGTTGAGCGCGCCCATGGCGGCGAAGAACCCCGTCCAGCCCCAGTTCAGTTGGCGCCACACGGCGTCGGGCAGCTCGATCTGCGCGCCCATCAGCGAGCGGATGAAGTTCTTCTTGAAGATGAGCTGGCCCAGCAGCAGCGCGCCGCCCATCAGCCAGTAGAGCACGGTGGGCTTCCATTTGATGAAGGTCTCGCTGTGCGCCAGCAGCGTCGCGCCGCCGAACAGCACGATCACGCCCAGGCTCATCCACTGCATGGGCTCGACCTTGCCGTGCTTGAGGCGGATGTAGGCGATCTGCACCACGGTGGCGGCAATGGCCACGCTGGTGGCCACGTAGATGCCCCACACCTTGAACGCGGCGAAGAACAGGATGATGGGGAAGAAGTCGATCAGCAGTTTCATGGCGATGCGGGGTCGAAGGAGAGCGACGCGGAGTTCATGCAGTAGCGCAGGCCGGTGGGCGTGGGGCCGTCGGGGAACACGTGGCCCAGGTGAGCGCCGCATTGTGCACAAACGGTTTCGGTGCGCAGCATGCCGTGGCTGCGGTCCTCGATTTCGCGGATGGCGCCGGGCACGGCCTGCCAGAAGCTGGGCCAGCCGCAACCCGCGTCGAATTTGGTGGGGGACTCGAACAGCCGTGCATTGCAGCACATGCAGCGGTAGCTGCCGTCGGCCCAATGTCCTTCGAACTTGCCGGTGAATGGGCGCTCGGTGGCGGCGTGGCGCGTCACCTCGAAGGCGGCCGGCTCGGCGCCTTTTTCCTGCAGCAGGGCGCGCCACTGCGCGTCGGTTTTCTGTACGGGGTAGGTCATGATGAGCAACTGATGGTGATGTGCGACGCCCAATCGGGCGGAAAGCCGGCCCACGCGTCGTGGCCGGGGCGTTCGTCGAACGGGCTGGCCACAAGGGCCTGCAAGGTATGGAGTGGCTGGAAGTCGCCAAGTTTCGCCGCCGCGATGACTTCCTCGGCGACGTGGTTGCGCAGCACGTAGCAGGGATTGATTTTTAGCATCAAATTGGCAGATAAAGCAATACCATCAAGCGCTAATAGCTCTTTATACGATAGCATCCAGCTGGTGATGGCAGCCTGGTCGGCGAACAGCGCGTGCACGGGGTCGAAGTCGCCGCTCGCCACGGCGTGCGAGAGGCGCCGCCAGAAGATGGGGTAGTCCACGCGCTCGGCGGCCAGCAGGCGCAGCAGCGCGTCGACCAGCGCCACGTCGCCATCGCGCTCGCGCAGCAGCCCCAGCTTGGCGCGTAGCAATTGCATGATGTGCGCGCCAAAGCAGTCCTCGTAGCTGTCCAGCGCCTGCCGGGCGGCCTGCTCGTCCTCTATCAGCGGCAGCAGCGCGCGCGCCAGGCAGTGCAGGTTCCACAGCGCCACGCCGGGCTGGCGGTCGAAGGCGTAGCGCCCCAGCCGGTCGCTGTGGTTGCAGACATGGCCGGGGTCGTAGCCGTCCAGGAACTGGAACGGCCCGTAGTCCAGCGTCAGCCCCACGATGCTCATGTTGTCGGTATTCATCACGCCGTGGCAAAAGCCCACGGCCTGCCAGTGCGCCAGCAGGCGCGCGGTGCGCTCGCTCACGGCCTGCAGCAGCGCGGCGTAGGCGTTTGCGCCGTCCGGCGTGCCGCTGCGGCAATCGGGATAGTGGCGGGCGATCACGTAGTCGGCCAGCGTGCGCAGTTCACCGGTCTGGCCGCGCGCGGCAAAGTGCTCGAAGTGGCCGAAGCGGATGAAGCTGCTGGCCGTGCGCGTGACGACGGCGGCCGTCTCCAGCTCCTCGCGCGCCACGGGCTCGGGCGAGGCCGTCAGGCACAGCGCGCGCGTGGTGGGCACGCCCAGCGCGTGCATGGCTTCGCTGCACAGGAACTCGCGTATCGACGAGCGGAGCACGGCGCGCCCGTCGCCCATGCGCGAGTAGGGCGTGCGCCCGCTGCCCTTGAGCTGCACTTCCTGCCCGGCCAGCTCGCCCAGCAGCAGCGCCCGCCCGTCGCCCAGTTGCCCGGCCCAGACGCCGAACTGGTGGCCGCTGTAGACGCTGGCGGTGCTTGCCGGCGGCGGGGTGCCGGGGGGCGCGGCGTTGCCGCTGAAGGCCTGCAGCGCCCAGTCCTCGTGCTGCCAGCCCTGCGGCAGTCCCAGCTGCTCGCCCACGGCGGTGCTCACGCCCGCCCAGCAGGGCGCGGGCAGGGGCGTGGGCGCAACCGGCGTGGCGAACGCCGGCCCCAGCGCGGCAAAGCCCGGGCGCCAGGGCAGCGCGGGGCGCGTTCGGGGTTGGTTGTGGGGCGCGTGGTGGGGCGAGGGGGCGGACATGGCGGAAATTGTCCTGTGCGCGACTATGCCCATGCCAACGCAGGGTCTTGCGCCTGCGGGCGGCACGCGCGCCGGGCCTTGTATTGCAAGCATTTGCGCGGCTTTGCGCAGCGGGTGCGCGGGTACGGGCTGGCAGGGGATTTCACGGGCCGGATCGGTGTCTGCCGGGGGATTTTCGGGGCTACCATGCGGTAGTCCATTTCCCTAGAACAGATGAAGGAGCAACCATGCTGGGCCTGATGCAGAGCCAACCGCTTTTGATTTCGTCGCTGATCGAGTTCGCCGAACGCCACCACGGCGACGGCCAGATCGTCTCGCGCCGGGTCGAGGGCGACATCCACCGCTACACCTACCGCGACCTGGCGCGCCGGGCGCGCCAGTTGGCCAACACACTCGACGGCCTGGGCCTGGCGCAGGGCGACCGCGTGGCGTCGCTGGCCTGGAACGGCTACCGCCACATGGAGATGTACTTCGGCGTCTCAGGTTCGGGGCGCGTGCTGCACACCATCAACCCGCGCCTGCACCCCGAGCAGATCGCCTGGATCGCCAACCACGCCGAAGACCAGGTGCTGTGCTTCGACCTGACCTTTCTGCCGCTGGCGCAGGCGGTGCACGCCAAGTGCCCCACGGTCAGGCAGTGGGTGGCGCTGTGCGACGCCGACAAGCTGCCGCAGGACAGCGGCATCCCGGGCCTGGTGAGCTACGAGGACTGGATCGGCAAGGCGTCCGCCGACTACGCCTGGCCGCAGTTCGACGAGAACAGCGCTTCCAGCCTGTGCTACACCAGCGGCACCACGGGCAACCCCAAGGGCGCGCTGTACAGCCACCGCTCCACCGTGCTGCACGCCTACGCCGCGGCACTGCCCGACGTGATGTGCCTGTCGGCGCGCGACGCCGTGTTGCCGGTGGTGCCGATGTTCCACGTCAACGCCTGGGGCATTCCGTATTCCGCGGCGCTGACCGGCTGCAAGCTGGTGTTCCCCGGCCCGGCCATGGACGGCAAGTCGATCTACGAGCTGATGGAGGCCGAGCAGGTCAGCTACGCCGCCGGCGTGCCCACGGTCTGGCAGATGCTGCTGGGCCACATGAAGCCGGCGGGGCTGAAATTCTCCACCCTCAGGCGCACCGTGATCGGTGGTTCGGCCTGCCCGCCGGCCATGATCAACGCCTTCCAGGACGAATACGGCGTGGAGGTGCTGCACGCCTGGGGCATGACCGAGATGAGCCCGCTGGGCACGCTGTGCACGCTCAAGAACAAGCACCTGGGCCTGCCGCCCGCCGAGCAGATGCAGATCCGCCTCAAGCAGGGCCGCGCGATCTACGGCGTGGACATGAAGATCGTGGGCGCGGACGGTGCCGAGCAGCCCTGGGACGGCAAGACCTTCGGCGACCTGTACGTGCGCGGCCCGTGGATCCTGGACCGCTACTACAAGGGCGAGAGCCCGCTGGTGCCGGACGCGCAGGGGCGCGGGTGGTTCCCCACCGGCGACGTGGCGACCATCGACGCCGACGGCTTCATGCACATCACCGACCGCAGCAAGGACGTGATCAAGTCTGGCGGCGAGTGGATCAGCTCGATCGACATCGAGAACGTCGCCATGGCGCACCCCGCGGTGGCCATGGCCGCGTGCATCGGTATGCCGCACCCCAAGTGGGACGAGCGCCCCATCGTCGCGGTGGTCAGGAAGCCGGGCGCGGAGGTCACGCGCGAGGAATTGCTCAAGTTCTACGAGGGCAAGATCGCCAAGTGGCAGGTACCCGACGACGCGGTGTTCGTGGACGCCATTCCGCTGGGCGCCACCGGCAAGATGCTCAAGACGCGCCTGCGCGAGCAGTTGGCGGGCTACAAACTGCCGGGGCTGTGACAAGTCTCAGTCACCCTGGTGATAGCTGCTAGGGACAAACCCCCAAAGGTGCCCTGGCAGCTAGCTAGTACGCTGCATGCAGACCTGATTCAGGCGTTTTCAACAAAGGAGACAAGGCATGCAGTGGACTATCAAAACGGTAGCGGTTGGCGCAATGGCACTGTGCGCGGCGAGCGCATTTGCCCAAAAAGGTGAAACGGTCAAGATCGCCTGGCTGGATCCGCTGTCGGGGTTGATGGCCGCCGTGGGGACGAACCAGCTCAAGAGCTGGCAGTTCATCGCCGAGGAGTTCAACAAGAAGAACACCTCGGGCGTGCAGTTCGAGGTCATCGGCATCGACAACAAGCTCAGCCCGCAAGAGACCACCAACGCGCTGCGCTCGGCCATGGATCAGGGCGTGCGCTACGTGGTGCAGGGCAACGGTTCGGGCGCGGCGCTGGCCATCATCGACGCGCTCAACAAGCACAACGCGCGCAATCCGGGCAAGGAGGTGCTGTACCTGAACTACGCCGCCGTCGATCCGGACTTGACCAACAGCAAGTGCAGCTACTGGCAGTTCCGCCTGGACGCCGACACCTCCATGAAGATGGAGGCGCTGACGACCTACATGAAGGACAAGCCCGAGATCAAGAAGGTCTACCTGATCAACCAGAACTACTCGCACGGGCACCAGGTTTCCAAGTTCGCCAAGGAGAACCTCAAGCGCAAGCGCCCCGACGTGCAGATCGTTGGCGACGATTTCTCGCCGCTGGCCCAGGTGCGCGACTTTGCGCCCTACGTCGCCAAGATCAAGGAGTCCGGCGCCGACACGGTGATCACCGGCAACTGGGGCTCCGACCTGGCCCTGCTGCTGAAGGCGGCGCACGACGCGGGCCTGAACAATGTCAACTTCTACACCTACTACGCGGGCGTGACGGGCAGCCCGACGGCCATGGGGGCCGCCGCCGCCGGCCACGTCTACATGGTGGCGTACATGCACCCGAACATGCCCGGCGAGATGGGGCGCATCATCAAGGAATACAAGAAGAAGTTCAACGACGACATGTATACCGGCGCCGTGTACACCGGGTTCGCCATGCTCGACACCGCGTTCGCCAAGGCCCATTCCACCGACCCGCTGAAGGTCGCCAAGGTGCTCGAAGGCCTGAAGTTCAACAGCTTCAACGGCGAGGTCGAAATGCGCAAGACCGACCACCAGCTGCAGCAGGGCCTGTACATCTCGCGCTGGGAAAAGGCCAGCGGCAAATACCCCGTGGACGCCGAGAACACCGGCTACACCTTTGTACCGGTCAAGTACTACGAGCCCTACGTGGCCAGCACGCCCACGTCGTGCCAGATGAAGCGGCCGTCCTGATACAGGGGCATTTGCGTTCGGCAGGGCCCGAGTCCGCTCGGGCTTTTTTTTACCCCTGAACCGGTGGCGGTGTTTCGATGAGTCTTGAGTTTTTTGTCATCTCCCTGCTCAACGGCATCAGCTATGGCTTGCTGCTGTTCATGCTGAGCTCGGGCCTGACGCTGATCTTCAGCATGATGGGCGTGCTCAACTTCGCCCATACCAGCTTCTACATGCTGGGCGCCTACTTTGCCTACACGCTTGCGGGCGCGATTGGCTTCTGGCCGGCGCTGGTGGCGGCGCCGCTGCTGGTGGGCGTGCTCGGCGCGCTGTTCGAACGCTACAGCCTGCGCCGTGTGCACAAGTTCGGCCATGTGCCCGAACTGCTGGTCACGTTCGGCCTGTCGTACCTGGTCCTGGAGGTGGTGCAACTGGTCTGGGGGCGCTCGACCGTGCCCTATGGCCTGCCCACGCTGCTGCAGGGGCCGCTGTTCACGCTCTACGGCACGCAGTTCCCGCGCTCGCGCTCGTTCATCATGCTGGTGGCGCTGCTCATGCTGCTGGCCGTGTGGCTGCTGCTCACGCGCACGCGCATCGGCCTGGTCATCCAGGCGGCGCTCAAGCATCCGCACATGGCCGAGGCGCTGGGCCACAACGTGCCGCGCGTGTTCATGCTGGTGTTTGGCGGCGGCTGCGCGCTGGCCGGCCTGGCGGGCGTGATCGGCGGCAACACCTATATCACCGAGCCGGCCATGGCCGCGTCGGTCGGCTCCATCATCTTCGTGGTGGTGGTGGTGGGCGGCATGGGCTCGCTGGCCGGTGCCTTTCTGGCGTCGCTCATCATCGGCCTGGTGCAGACCTTTGCCGTGGCACTCGACTATTCGCTGGTCGATGCCGTGGCGCCGCTGGGCTGGCAGGTGACCGAGCAGACCTTCGGCTGGCCGGTGCTCAAGCTGACGATTTCGCAGGTGGCACCGATCCTGCCCTACCTGTTCCTGGTCTTGATTCTGATATTCCGCCCCAAAGGGCTGCTTGGCACGCGCGAGGACTGATGGCCATGGATACCACCAACACCCTGGCAGCCCGCGCTCCTGCAGCGCAGGCGCCTGAACGTTACTACCGCTTCAAGCCCATGAATGTGGGCCGCGCGGTGATCTGGAGCCTGTACGCCGCCGCCCTGATCGTGGCGCCCATGCTGTTCACCAGCAGCCTGGCGCTGACCATGCTCTCGCAGGTGGGCTACGCCATCATCATCTGCCTGTCGTACAACATGCTGCTGGGGCAGGGCGGCATGCTCAGCTTCGGCCACGCGGTCTACACCGGCCTGGGCTCCTTCATCACCGTGCACGCCATCAACATGGCGAGCGACGGCCAGTTGCCCATCCCACTGGTGCTGATGCCGCTCGTGGGCGGCCTGGGCGGCATGTTCTTCGCGGTGCTGCTGGGCTACGTGACGACCAAGAAATCCGGCACCACCTTTGCCATGATCACCCTGGGGATTGGCGAACTGGTGGCGTCCATGGCGCTGATGTTCCCCGAATTCTTCGGCGGCGAGGGCGGGGTGACGATGGATCGCGTGTACGGCAAGCCGTTCCTGGGCTTCGATTTCGGCCCCGGCATCCAGGTGTACTACCTGATCGCGGCCTACTGCTTCGTCTGCACCGTGGCCATGTTCGCCTTTACCGCCACGCCGCTGGGGCGCATCCTGAACGCCGTGCGCGACAACCCGGAGCGCGTCGAGTTCATCGGCTACAACACCCAGCGCGTGCGCTACCTGGCATTCGTCATCGCCGGCTTCTTCGCCGGCGTGGGCGGGGCGCTGGCGGCGATCAACTTCGAGATCGTCACCGGCGCCGACAGCGTCAGCATGGTGCGCTCGGGCGGCTACCTGCTGTTCACCTTCCTGGGCGGCGCCACCTTTTTCTTCGGCCCCATCATCGGCGCGGTGCTGCTGGTGCTGGCGTCGGTGCTGCTGTCCGAGTTGTCCAAGGCATGGCTGCTGTACCTGGGGCTGGTGTTCCTGTTCATGGTCATGTACGCGCCCGGCGGCGTGGCCAGCCTGATCATGATGAACCTGCGCGTGGCGCGCTACGGCAAGCTGCGCTCCATCATCGTCGCCTACCTGGGGCTGGCCGGCACGGCGCTGGTGGCCGTGCTGGGCGCGGCCGCCATGGTGGAGATGACCTATCACATGCAGCTCAACGCGGCGCTGGGGCCGCGGCTGCCGTTCCTGGGCGCCACGCTCGACGCCAGCAGCCTGGCCAGCTGGGCCGGCGCGGTGTTCGTGCTGCTGACTGGCCTGGGGCTGTTCGAGCTGTGCCGGCGCGAGTTCGTGCGCCAGTGGGGGCAGATCCAGGAGGAGATCGAGGCACAGATCAAGCGGGAGGAGGCGCTGTGATGGCAACGCACGACGAATCGGGCTACGCCCTGGAACTGCGCGCGCTGCGCAAGAGCTTTGGCCGCACCGAGATCATCCGCGGCGCCGACCTGGCGGTGCGGGCCGGCGAGCGCGTGGCCATCATCGGCCCGAACGGCGCGGGCAAGAGCACGCTGTTCAACCTGATCAGCGGGCGCTTTGCGCCCACCAGCGGCCAGGTGCTGCTGCACGGCCAGCGCATCGAGGGCAAGAAGCCGTTCGAGATCAACCGCATGGGGCTTTCGCGCAGCTTTCAGATCAGCAACATCTTCCCCAAGCTCAGCGTGTTCGAGAACCTGCGTTGCGGCGTGCTCTGGAGCCTGGGCTACCGCTACAGCTTCTGGCGTTTCCTGTCCAAGCTGCAGGACGCCAACGAGCGCGCCGAGCAGCTCATGGAGATGATCCACCTGCACAAGAAGCGCGATACGCTGGCCATGAACCTGACCTACGCCGAGCAGCGCGCGCTGGAGATCGGCATCACCATTGCCGGCGGCGCCAGCGTCATCCTGCTCGACGAACCCACGGCCGGCATGAGCGTGAGCGAGACGGCGCGCTTCATCCAGCTCATCCGCCAGGTGACCGAGGGGCGCACGCTGCTCACCGTGGAGCACGACATGGGCGTGGTCTTCGGCCTGGCCGACCGCATCGCCGTGGTGGTGTACGGCGAGGTGATCGCCTTTGACACGCCCGAGAACGTGCGCGCCAACGCGCGCGTGCAGGAGGCCTACCTCGGTTCGGTGATCGCCGACCAGCAGGCCAAGGAACACTGAAGATGCTCAAGATAGACAACCTGCACGCCTATTACGGCAAAAGCCACGTGCTGCATGGCGTGAACTTCGAGGTGCAGCCCGGCGAGATCGTCGCGCTGCTGGGGCGCAACGGCTCGGGACGCTCCACCGCGGCCAAGGCCGTGATGGGCCTGGTCGACTGGGAAGGCGCCATTGCCTGGAAAGGGCAGAGCCTGGCGGGCAAGAAGCCCTACGAGGTGGCGCACCTGGGCCTGGGCTATGTGCCCGAGAGCCGCGACGTGTTCCCCAACCTCACGGTGCACCAGAACCTGCTGCTGGGCCAGAAGGGCAACGGCAAAAGCGGCCGCTGGTCGTTCGACGACATGTACGAGATGTTCCCGCGCCTGAAGGAGCGCTGCAACATCGAGGCTGGCGTGATGTCCGGCGGCGAGCAGCAGATGCTGACGCTGTGCCGCACGCTGATGGGCGACCCGGATCTGATCATCATCGACGAGCCCACTGAAGGCCTGGCGCCCAAGATCGTCGAACTGGTGGGCCAGTACCTGCTGCGGCTCAAGGAGAAGGGCGTCTCGGTGCTGCTCATCGAGCAGAAGCTGACCATCGCCCTGACGATCTCGGACCGCACCCTGGTCATGGGCCACGGTGCCATCGTGTTCACGGGCACGCCCGACGAACTGCGCGCCAACAGCCGCGTGCGCAAGGAGTGGCTGGAGGTGTGAGCGCCGCCGCGCGGCGGCCCGGTTCGTATCAGGCGATGTCTCTGGGTAACCCCAGGTAAATTCCATGGCGCTGCACCGCGCCCAGCGCCAACACTTCCTTCCTTCGTGGCTTGCGACAAGAGGGGCGGTGATGAAGTCTGGCTGGATGCGCGAGAGAGGGTGTCGCCGCGTTGGTGCGGCATGGCTGGCAGCGTGCGCGGTTGTGCTGACCGGGTGCGGCGGAGGCAGTGGTGCCAGTACGGCTGGCGATGAGCCGGGAACGGGCAGCCCGGCGGCGCCAACCACGCCAGCCACGCCAGCCACGCCTTCGGGTACGAACACCACCTATGGCAATCTGCAGGCTGCGGCGCTGGGCCCGGGCGCCAGCCTCCATGCAGCCGTGCCATTCCCTGCGGACAATGCCTGGAATACCGATATCTCAGCGGCGCCGGTCGATCCCAATTCCGCCGCCCTGATCGCTAGCATCGGCCTGTCGCGCGGCCTGCACCCCGACTTTGGCGCCGGCCTGTACGATGGTGCACCCATCGGCATTCCCTATGTCGTCGTGGGGCGCGGCCAGGCCAGGGTGGCCGTTGCGTTCACCGACTACGCTGACGAAAGCGACCCCGGCCCCTATCCCGTACCGGCCACGGCGCCCATAGAGGGCCAGCGTGCCGACGGCGGCGCGTTTGGCGGCGACCGCCATGTGCTGGTCGTCGATCGTGATGCCAATCGCCTGTACGAGATGGGCAACGCCTACCTGCAGGCCGATGGCAGCTGGAAGGTCAGCGGCGGTGCCGTCTTTCATCTGGACAGCAACCAGGTGCGCCCAGGCGGGCAGCCCGGCTGGACGAGCGTGGACGCCGCCGGCCTGCCGATCTTTCCCGGCCTGGTGCGTTACGACGAGGCCGCCAGCGGCGCCATTCGGCACGCCCTGCGCTTTACGGTCAGCCGCACGCGCCGCGCCTACGTGCCGCCGGCAACGCATTGGGCATCCAGCAATACCAGCGCCGACCTGCCGCCCATGGGCATGCGCGTGCGGCTCAAGGCCGGCTACGCCACCCCCGCCGGCTTCAGCACCGAGTCGCGCGCCATTCTGCAGGCCATGAAAACCTACGGGATGCTGGTGGCCGACAACGGCTCCAACTGGTTCGTCTCTGGCGCGCCGGACGACCGCTGGGACAATGACCGGCTGCTGAGCGAGCTGGGCAGCGTCAAGGGCAGCGACTTCGAAGTGGTGCGCATGGACGGCATGGTCGTACCCTGACGGACTGCGCGCGGGCGCGGGGGCGCTGCAGCGTTTGTCCCCCTTGAGACAAAGGTGCTGCTGCATTGCTCCTAGACTCGGTAAAAACGTACGAACGTACTTTTTTGTCTTTCGATTCACCACAGGAGCGACAGCATGACTGCTGAGTACAAAGTCCACGGCGACGTGGCCGTGATCACCCTGAACAACCCGCCCGTCAACGGCCTGGGGCTAGCCACGCGCCGGGCGCTGGTGGCCGGCCTGGAGCAGGCGCAGGCGGACGCAGCCGTCAAGGCCGTCGTCATCACCGGCGCCGGCAAGGCGTTTTCCGGCGGCGCCGACATCACCGAGTTCGGCACCGACAAGGCGCTGGCCGAGCCCAATCTGCACTCCGTCATCGCCGCTGTAGAGCAGTGCAGCAAACCCGTGGTGGCCGCCATCCACACCGTCTGCATGGGCGGCGGCCTGGAACTGGCGCTGGGCTGCCACTATCGGCTAGCCGCGCCTGGCTGCAGCGTGGCGCTGCCCGAGGTCAAGCTCGGCCTGCTGCCCGGCGCGGGCGGCACGCAGCGCCTGCCGCGCGTGGTGGGCGTGGAGGCGGCGCTGAACATGATCGTCAGCGGCGAGCCGGTCAAGAGCGAGCTGATCGCATCGATGCCCGGCCAGAAGCTGTTCGACAAGCTGGCCGCATCGCCCGAGGCGCTGGCCGAGGAAGCCCTGGCCTTCGCGCGCAGCGTCGCCGACGCGCGCCCGCTGCCGCTGGTGCGCAACTACCCGTGCAAGCACCCGCAAGGCGCGGCCTACTTCCAGTTCGCGCGCAACATGGTCAAGGGCATGGCCAAGAACTTCCCCGCGCCGGCCAAGTGCGTGGATGCCGTCGAGGCCGCCACCAAGGGCAAGTTCGCCGACGGCCTGGCCACCGAGCGCGACCTGTTCGTGCAACTGATGTGGACCAGCGAATCGCGTGCGCTGCGCCATTTGTTCTTTGCCGAACGCGCGGCCAACAAGATCCCCGACGTGCCTGCGGACACCCCGCTGCGCGACATCCGGCAGGTTGCCGTGATCGGCGCCGGCACCATGGGCGGCGGCATTGCCATGAACTTCCTGAACGCCGGCATCCCGGTGAAGATGCTGGAGATGAAGCAGGAGGCGCTGGATCGCGGCATCGCCACCATCCGCAAGAACTACGAAGCGCAGGTCAAGAAGGGCAAGCTGAAGGCAGACAAGTACGAGCAGCGCATGGCGCTGCTGTCCACCACGCTGGACTACGCTGACCTGAAGGACGCCGACCTGGTGATCGAGGCCGTGTTCGAAGACCTGGGCGTCAAGGAATCGGTGTTCAAGCAGCTCGACGCGGTGATGAAGAGCGGCGCCATCCTGGCGTCCAACACCTCGACGCTGGACGTCAACAAGATCGCCGGCTTCACCGCGCGCCCGCAGGACGTGGTGGGCCTGCACTTCTTCAGCCCGGCCAACGTGATGAAGCTGCTGGAAGTGGTGCGCGGCGACAAGACCGCCAAGGACGTGATGGCCACCGTGATGGCCGTGGCCAAGAAGATCCGCAAGACGGCCGTGGTCTCGGGCGTGTGCGACGGCTTCATCGGCAACCGCATGATCGAGCAGTACGGCCGCCAGGGCGGCTTCCTGCTGGACGAGGGCTGCACGCCCCAGCAGGTGGACAAGGCCATCGAGAAGTTCGGCTTCGCGATGGGGCCGTTCCGCATGGGCGACCTGGCCGGCAACGACATCGGCTGGGCGATCCGCAAGCGCCGCTACGTGGAAAAGCCCGACATGAAGTACAGCAAGACGGCCGACCTGTTGTGCGAGAAGGGCCGCTTCGGCCAGAAGACCGGCGCCGGCTGGTACGACTACGTGCCCGGCAAGCGTGACGCGATCCCGAATGCCGAGGTCGAGCAGATGATTGCCGACCACCGCAAGGCGCTGGGCATCACGCCGCGCAAGATCAGCGACGAGGAAATCGTGCAGCGCTTGGTGTTCTCGCTGGTCAACGAGGCCGCGCACATCCTGGAAGAAGGCATCGCCAACAAGGCCAGCGACGTGGACGTGGTCTACATCTTCGGCTACGGCTTCCCGGTGTACCGCGGCGGCCCGCTGAACTACGCCAACGAGGTTGGCCTGTTCAATGTCGTTGCGGCGATGAAGCGCTTCGCGCAGAACCCGCTGGACGACGCCAAGTTCTGGCAACCCGCGCCGCTGCTGCAGCGCCTGGTGGCCGAAGGCAAGCAGTTCTGATTACAACGAATTAAAGGAATAGGCACATGACCTCCGCAGTGATCGTCTCCACCGCCCGCACCCCGCTTGCCAAGAGCTGGAAGGGCTCCTTCAACATGACGCACGGCGCCACCCTGGGCGGCCACGTCGTCCAGGCCGCCGTGCAGCGCGCCGGCATCGACCCGGCCCTGGTCGACGACGTCATCATGGGCTGCGCCAACCCCGAGGGCGCGACCGGCATGAACATCGCGCGCCAGATCGCGCTGGCCGCCGGCCTGCCCGTCACCACCTCGGGCATGACCATCAACCGCTTCTGCTCGTCGGGCCTGCAGACCATTGCCACGGCCAGCCAGCGCGTCATCGCCGGCGAGGGCGACGTGTACGTGGCCGGCGGCGTGGAGTCCATCTCCTGCGTGCAGCAGGAGATGAACATGCACATGCTGTTCGACCCGGCGCTGCAGAAGAAAAAGCCCGAGATCTACTGGAGCATGCTGCAGACCGCCGAGCAGGTGGCCCAGCGCTACGGCATCGGCCGCGAAGCCATGGACGAATACGGCGCCGCCAGCCAGCAGAAGGCCTGCGCCGCGCAGGCCGCAGGCCTGTTTGACGCCGAGATCGCGCCGATCACCGTCACCGCCGGCGTGGCCGACAAGGTGATGGGCCTGACGACCAAGCAGGTCACCGTCAGCAAGGACGAGGGCACGCGCGAGGGCACGACGGTGGAGGCCATCCGCGGCCTGCGCTCGGCGCTGCCCGGCGGCCTGGTGTCGGCCGGCAACGCCAGCCAGTTCAGCGACGGCGCAGGCGCCTGCGTGGTGGTCAGCGAAGACTTCGCCAGCCGCAACAACCTGCAGCCGCTGGGCCGTTTCCTCGGCTTTGCCGTCGCCGGCTGCGAGCCCGACGAGATGGGCATAGGCCCGGTGTTCGCCGTGCCCAAGGTGCTCAAGAAGCTGGGCCTGCAGGTAGCGGACATCGACCTGTGGGAGCTGAACGAAGCTTTCGCCGTGCAGGTGCTGTACTGCCGCGACAAGCTGGGCATTCCTGCCGATCGTCTGAACGTCAATGGCGGTGCCATCGCCCTGGGCCACCCCTATGGCGTATCGGGCCAGCGCCTGACGGGCCACGCCCTGATCGAGGGCAAGCGCCGTGGTGCCAAGCGCGTGTGCGTGACCATGTGCATCGGCGGCGGCATGGGCGCGGCCGGGGTGTTCGAAGTGCTCTAGTCCCGGGCCTCCAAGCTGCGGAAGAAGCCACGGCCCGCCGTGGCTTTTTTATGCCCGGCTACCTGCGGGGGACGGCCGCGCGACGGAGTGCAGCGCAGTTGAGGTAGATTGCGTTCCATCGGGTTCCTGGGGACGTGCGTGAAATCGGTTCTGGCTGCCGTGCTATGGCTGCTGATATGCGTAACGGGGGTGATGGTCGTCGAGAACCATGACCGCCAGCGGCTGGAACAAGCGGCCGGGGCCGGCCTGCAGGAGCGGTTGGCGACGCGTGGCGTGGCGCTGCAGCAAGCGCTGGACGATGTCGTCGCGCAGAGCAGGGTGCTGGTGCAGGCCCTGTCGGCGCAGCCGGACATGCCGCCCGACGCGCTGCGCCGCCTTGCCGAACACGCCGTGGAGCAGCAGCCGTTGATTGCCAGCGTGGTGCTGACGCGCAAGCTGAAGGCGGTTTTCGTCCACCCGGTTCGAGGTAACGAGGCGATCGCCGGGCTGGACTACGACCTGCGCCCGGAATTCCTGGCGGCCATCCAGCGTGCCGACGCCACCCGGCAGACGGTGTTCGATGCGCCGGTGCGCATGCTGCAGACCGGCAAGCCGGGCGTTATCGCGCGTACGGCGGTCTATGTGGATGCCTCGGAGGCCGATGGCGAGGAGCTTTGGGGCGAAGTCTCCATCGGGGTCGATCTGCAGGCGCTCCTGACCTCGACAGGGCTGCGCGACCGGCGCTATGCGATACGCAGCCATACCCCAGGAGAGCCGGAGCGTGCCGTGGTGGGCGACCAGGGGCTGTTTCTGGGCCAGCAGCCAGGGGGCTCGTACCGCATTCGCCTGCCCGACGGTTTCTGGGATGTGGCCGCCCGTGTGCCGCAGGTCTATCCACCGGGCCGGGCCTGGGCCATTCGCGTTGCCGGGCTGCTGGCGGCGGTCGTGCCGCTGGCGTTGCCGCCCGGCCTGGCGCGGCGCCGGCATGGCGACGGCAACTCCATGCCGTTCTCCGCCACGTTGCCGGGAGCCAGCCGCCGGCGCCGCTATCCGCTGCGCACCCTGCTGCTGCTGGCCATCGTGGTGCCGGTGCCGTTGCTCGCTGCCCTGGCGGGCTGGCTGTCCTACCAGTCCGCCATGCGCACCGCCGAGGAACTGGAGCAGCGCCAGGCGGGCGAGGTGGCGGCCAGGATCCGCGACAAGGCCCAGGCATTCTTCGACGTGCCGCGCCAGATGGTCGTGTACAACGCGGAACAGTTCCGGGCCGGGCTGCTCCAGCCGCAGCAGACGCAGGCCGTGGTGCTGAACTTCCTGTTGCAGCTGCGCCGCCAGCCGATGCTGACGTTCCTGTCCATCAGCACGCAGGAGGGCAGCTACTACGCGGCCAGCCGCCCGCCGCTGGGGGCCGACCGCAGCCTGCGCGTGTTGTCGGCTACGCCGGCCGACGGGAGCGTCATGCGCATCAGCCGGGTCGGCCTTGACTATCGCCCGAACGGGAACGAAATGACCGGCAATAGCCGCTACGATCCGCGCCAGCGCCCCTGGTACCAGGCGGCACTGGCTGCGCGCAGCGTGCGCTGGTATCCGACCTACCGCTACGCCATCGACGACCCCGAGGGCCTGTACGACGGCCTGGGCATGGGGATGGCGGTGGCGCTGCGCGACGCCCAGCAGCAATTCATCGGCGTGCTCGCGGCCGACGTGTCGCTGTCGCAATTGAGCGAATTCCTGCGAGAGCAGCTGACGCCGCTGGGGGGCTATGCCTACGTCACCGAAGGCTCGGGCCTGCTGCTTGCCAGTTCGGGTAGCGAACCGGTCTACCGGCTGCGCGACGGCAAGACCGAGCGCATCCGTGTTGACGCCAGTGACAGCGCAATGATCCGCGCAACGCACGCGTCGATCGCCAGCAATGCCGACCCGCAGGGACGCGCGCGCGTCGGCATCGGCGGCGAGCGGTTCCTGGTGCACTGGCAGACCATGCAGCTGCCCGATGGCCCGACGCTGCAAATCACGATCGGGCTGCCGCAAAAGCGCTTTTCCGGCGAGGCGCAGGAAACGCTGCGCGCCATGGGTTTCGTCACGCTCATGTTCCTGGCGCTGGGGATGATGCTGGCGGTCTGGTGCGCGCATCGCCTGTCGCGGCCGCTGCTGTCCATCCACCGCTGGGCGCGCCAGCTGGCGGACGGGCAGTGGCAGGCGCGGGCGCCCATGCCCAGCGCGGTGCGCGAGATGGACGACCTGTCCGCGGCGCTTGGCGACATGGCGCAGCGGCTTAGGCTCCATACCCAGGAGCTGGAGCAGCGTGTCGCCGAGCGCACCGTGGCGCTGGAGGCCGCCAACCGGCAGTTGGAGGCCCTGGCCAGCACCGACGGCCTGACGGGCGTGGCGAACCGGCGCCATTTCGACAACGTGGTGGCGGCGGAATGGGCGCGTGCGCAGCGCAGCCGCCAGCCCCTGGCGCTGATCCTGCTCGACGTCGATCACTTCAAGCTCTACAACGACCGCCATGGCCACCAGGCGGGCGACGACGTGCTCAGGGCCGTGGCCCGGGTGCTCGATGCGGCGGCGCGGCGCGCCGGTGACCTGGCGGCGCGCTACGGCGGCGAGGAATTCGTCGTCGTGGCGCCGAACACCGACGCCGCCGCCGCGGCCGGCCTGGCCGAAGGCCTGCGCAGCGGCGTGCAGCGCCTGGCGCTGGCGCATGGCACAGCGCCAGCGGACGTGGTCACGGTCAGCGTCGGCGTGGCCGTGTTCATGCCTGGCAGCGCTGATTCGCTGCAGCAGCTGATCGCACAGGCCGACCAGGCGCTCTATCGGGCCAAGCAGCTCGGGCGCAACCGTGTCGAGGTCGTGGCCGGCTCCTGACATGGCGCTGCCCGGTGCGCTGCAGGGCCGTACGCGCCCCGCGGCCGTGCGTCCAGTCGCATGGCGGACATGGCCGCGGCGCATGGCTGCGGATAATTTCCCGCATGACCACGCCACTGCGCTCCACCCTCGACTTCCTCCTCCACGACTGGCTCCAGGCCGAGTCGCTCAACGCGCGCGAGCGCTTTGCCGACCATTCGCGCGAAACCTTCGACGCGGTGATGGACACCTGCGAGCGCATTGCGCGCGAGAAGTACGCGCCGTTCAACCGCACGGTCGATACGCAGGAGCCCCGGTTCGACGGCGAGCAAGTCATCCTGCCGCAGTGCACGCACGACGCCCGCCAGGCCTACGCCGACAGTGGCATGCTCAGCGCCGCGCAGGACTACGCCATGGGCGGCATGCAGCTGCCGCACGTGGTCGAAGCGGCGGCCAACAGCTTTTTTGGCTGCGCCTCGATCAGCATCAGCTCCAACCTGCTGACCACGGGCAACGCCAACGCCATCCTGGCGCACGGCACGGATGCGCAGCGGCGCGTGTTCGCCGCCAACGAATTCAACGGCCGCTGGGCCGGCACCATGTGCCTGAGCGAGCCGCAGGCCGGCTCGTCGCTGTCGGACATTGCCACGCGCGCGGTACCTGACGAGGCCCCTGCGGCAGCCGCCGACGGCCTGGCGCCGTGGGAGCAGGACCCGCTGGGCCCGCGCTACCGCCTGACCGGCAACAAGATGTGGATCAGCGCGGGCGAGCACGAGCTGACCGAGAACATCGTGCACCTGGTGCTGGCCAAGATTCCGGGGCCGGACGGCAAGCTGGTGCCGGGCGTCAAGGGTATCTCGCTGTTCATCGTGCCCAAGCGGCTGGTCGATGGGCAGGGCCGCCTGAACGGCGAGCGCAACGACGTGGCCCTGGCCGGCCTGAACCACAAGCTGGGCTGGCGCGGCACGACCAATACGCTGCTCAACTTCGGCGAGGGCAAATACCCCGTGCGCGGCGCCGCCGGCGCCATCGGCTACCTGGTGGGCCGGCCGGGCGACGGCCTGCGGTGCATGTTCCACATGATGAACGAGGCGCGCATCGCCATCGGCATGGCCGCCACCATGCTGGGCCTGGCGGGCTATTACGCCAGCCTGGACTACGCCAGGACGCGCCTGCAGGGCCGCCCCGTGGGCAAGGCCGGCAAGGACGCCGGCGCCCCCCAGGTGGCGCTGATCGAGCATGCCGACGTCAAGCGCATGCTGCTGGCGCAGAAAAGCTATTGCGAAGGCGCGCTGGCGCTCAACCTGTACTGCGCCCGCCTGGTGGACGACGTGCGCACCGGCGCCCCGCAGGAAGCGGCCGACGCCCGGCTGCTGCTGGAGCTGCTCACCCCCATCGCCAAGAGCTGGCCCAGCGAGAACTGCCTGGAGGCCAATTCGCTGGCCATCCAGATCCACGGCGGCTATGGCTATACGCGCGACTTTCCGGTGGAGCAGTACTGGCGCGACAACCGCCTGAACATGATCCACGAAGGCACGCACGGCGTGCAGGCCATGGACCTGCTGGGGCGCAAGGTGCTGCTGCAGGAGGGGGCGGCTTTTCAGCTGCTGGCCGCGCGCATGCGGCGCACCATGGAGCGGGCCGGCGCCCAGCCTGCACTGGCGGCCTGGGCCGGGCAGCTGGCGCAGGCGCTGCAGGACGTGGACGCCGCCACCCGCGCCGCCTGGGCCACGGGGGACGCCACCGAGGCGCTGGCCAACGCAGTGCCCTACATGCAGGCCTTTGGCCACATGGTGCTGGCCTGGGTGTGGCTCGACGTGGCGCTGGCAGCGTTGGAAGCGAAAGATTCAAATAGCATAGCTGCTTGCGCAGGTAAGATGGGCGCTGCAGCCTATTTTTATCAATATGAATTGCCCAAAATAGGCGCCTGGCTGGCGCCGGTGGCGCGGCGCGACATGCTGTGCGCCGCGCTCGCGCCCGAGGCGTTCTGATCAGCGCCTGAACTGTCCCGTGCTGTCGATGATGGACAGCTCGACGAAGTTCAGGCCGGTGCGGTCGTCCGGGCCGTAGCCCAGCTCCAGCCCGCCCAGGTCGAAGCGGTTGATGCTGGCCAGCGCGGCGATGATCTTGTCGCGCGTGGGCTTGGGGCCGGCGCGGCGCAGGCCTTCGACCAGCACCTTGGCGGCGGCGAAGCCCTCCATGATCGAGGGCGACAGCGTCACCCCGCCCTTGGCCTTGGCCAGCGCGGCGGCCTCGCGGTTGAGCGCATAGCTCATCGAGCGCACGTTGGGGAAGACCTGCGAGACCACCACGCCGTGGAAGTCCTGCCCCAGCTGCTTGACGAAGCCCGACGAGGCGTTGTTCGACACCGTCACCACCTGCATCTGCGACCCGGCCTTGCGCAGCGCCTTCACGCCGCCGCTGACGGCGACGCTGGAGCCGATCCAGATGACGGACTGCGCGTCCACCTTGAGCAGCGCCGGCACGATGCTGGCGTAGTCGGGCTTGCTGCGGTCGGCCTTGATCACGGCCACGGGCTGGCCGCCCGCCTGCTTGAAGCCCTTCATGGCGCCGGCCAGGCAGTCCTCGCCAAAGCTGTCGTCCACGTGCACCACGGCGATGCGCTGCATGGAGATGGTGCGCAGGTACTCGACGGCCTTCTCGGTCTCGTCCTGGTAGCTCGAACGCACGTTGAACACGCGCGGGTTCACCGGCTCGTGGAACACCCTGGCGCCGGTCGATGGCGCGACCAGCGCGATGTTGTATTGCTCCAGCAGCGGCAGTATGGCCTGGGTGTGCGGCGTGGCGCGGCTCATGAACAGGGCCGCGACGTTGTCCTTCTCGATCAGCTGGCGGGCGTTCTCGGCGGCCCGCTTGGGCTCGAACTTGTCGTCCAGCGTGATGAGCTTGATCTGCTCGCCGTGCACCCCGCCCTTGGCGTTGACCGAATCCAGGTACAGGCGCACCCCTACCAGGGTTTCGCCAACGCTGGCGGCCACCGGGCCGGTCACGGCGGTGGTCTGGCCTATCAGGATGTCGGCCTGCGCGTGGCTCATGGCCAGCGCGGCGAACAGGGCGGTAGCGGCCCGCAGGGGCCGGCGCAGCCGGATGGTGGGTTGCATGGTCTCTCCGATGGTGAGGCCGCGGCATGTCGCGGCCGAAGCGGGGAAAGTCTATGCAGACTGCGGGTTTGTGCTACTGGTAATTGCCTTGTTGTGGGTATCACTTACGGCGCTTCAGCCCATGCGCCTGCGCAGCCAGGCGCTGGCCCAGTCCACCAGCACGCACAGCAGCAGCATGGCGGCGATGACCGTGCCCGCGCGGGCGTGGCCGAACAGCGAAAGCTGCACGTACAGCAACTGCCCCAGGCCGCCCGCACCCACGAAGCCCAGCACGGCGGCCATGCGGATGTTCATCTCCCAGCGGTACAGCGTGTACGCCAGCAACTGGCGCGCGGCCAGCGCCAGCGTGCCGTACACAAAGGCCAGCGCGCGGCCGCTGCCGGCCAGGCGCAGCGCGTGCGCGGGGGCGGGCGGCGCGTTGCGCAGCGCCTGGGCGTACAGCCGGCCCAGCACGCCTGCCGTGTGCAGCGCCAGCGCCAGCGCGCCGGCGAACGGCCCCAGGCCCACGGCCAGCGCGGTGAAGGTCGCCCACACCAGTTCGGGCACGGCGCGCAGCAGGTTGAGCAGCAGATCGGCCGGCACGCGCCACAACCGCCCCAGCGGCAGGGCCAGCGCCAGGCCCAGCAGGGCTGCCAGCAGCGTGCCCAGCACCGAGATGGCCAGCGTCTCCCACATGCCGCGCGCCACTTGGGCCAGCCATGAGGCGCTGGTGTCGGGCGGCGCGAAGCCGGCAGCGAATTCGACCATGGCGCGCAGCGCGGACGGCTGCAGCAGCGCCGCCCAGTCGATCTCCAGCAGCGCCAGGCTGGCGCCCAGCGCGCCGGCCGCGGCCGCTGCCAGGCAGGCGCTGCGCCAGCCCGCCGCCAGCGCGCGCTGCAGCACGGCCGACAAGGCGTCCGCCAGCAGCACCAGCAGCACGAAGGCCAGCACAATGGTGCAGGCCTCGCCGCCGTTGAGCATCTTCATCGACTGGTCCATCAACTGGCCCAGGCCGCCCGCGCCGACGAAGCCCATCACCACCGACGCGCGCAGCGCGCATTCCCAGCGGTACACGGTGTACGAGGCCAGCTCGCGCGCCGCCTGCGGCAGCAGGCCGTAGAGCAGGGCGGCCGGGCGGCTGGCGCCGGCCAGGCGCAGCGCGCGCGCGGGCGCCGCGTCCACCGATTCGAGGATCTCGGCGTAGACCTTGGCCAGCATGCCGCCGTAGGTCAGGCCCAGCGCCAGCACGCCAGCGGCCGGCCCCAGGCCGAACACGCGCACGAACAGCAGCGCCCAGACCAGTTCCGGCACGCCGCGCAGCAGCGTCAGCAGCGCGCGCGCCAGCGGGTTGAGCGCCACGCGCTCGCGCGCCGCGCCGCTGACCCAGTAGGCCAGCGGCAGCGCCAGCACGCACGCCAGCGCCAGGCCGGCCGTGGCCATGGCCAGGGTCTGCAGCGCTGCCTGCCACAGCAGGGCCAGAAAGGCGCCGTCGCTGGCCGGCGGCAGAAACTGGCGTGCAAAGCCGCCCACCACGCGCAGGTTGTCGGCGGCCAGCAGGGCGGCCGGGTTCCAGCCTGCCGCCTGCAGCAGCGGCCACAGCAGGCAGGCGGCCGCCAGCAGCGCCGTGACGCGCCCGCGCGCAGCCGGGTCGCGCAGCCGGGCAGGGGGTGCCGTGGCGGGCGCGGGCCGGGTCAGCCGCATGCGCCGTAACCCGTCGAGGGGCTGGCGGGCGCGGCTGCCGCAGGGGCTGCAGCCTGCGGGGCTGTTGCAGCTTGCGCGTACAGCGCCTGCAGTTGCGCCGGACTGACCTGCTCGGCTGGCAGGTCGAAGGCAATACGTCCGCCGCGCAGGCCGACGACGCGCGGGAACGCAGCCAGCGCCAGATCCACCGCGTGCAGGCTGGCCACCAGGGTGGCGCCGCTACGCTGCGCCTGCTGCACCAGCAGGGCCACGCTGGCCTGCGCCAGCGTGGGGTCGAGCGCGGAGACGGGCTCGTCGGCCAGCAGCAGCGCGGGCTCCTGGTAGAGCACGCGCGCCACGCCCACGCGCTGCAGCTGCCCGCCCGAGAGCTGGTCGCAGCGGGCGAACAGCTTGTCCTGCAACTGCACCCGGGCCAGCGCGTCGCGCGCGCCGGCCATGTCCAGCGGGTAGAGCAGCGAGGCCAGCGCCTTCCACGCCGGCCAGCGCCCCAGGCGCCCGGCCAGCACGGCAGTCACCACACGCTGGCGCGGTGGCAGCGGCGGCGCCTGGTGCACCATGCCGATGCGCGCGCGCAGGGCGCGCGTGGGCGTGGCGCGGCCCAGCGGCTGGTCCAGCACGGTGGCGCTGCCGCTGCTGGGCGCCAGCGCCGTCGCCAGCAGGTTGAGCAGCGTGGTTTTGCCCGCGCCGGACGGGCCGATCAGCGCCACCTGTTCGCCCTGGCGTACGTGCAGGCAGATGTCGTGCAAGACTTGTGCGCCGCCCGGGTGCGCCAGTCCCACGCCTTCGAGTTGAAAGCCCATTGAACTATGAAAAATATAGCTGTTCGCGCTTTATGGATAAGCGCTGGAGCATGATTTTGCTTATTATTTGAGCAGGCCGGCCGCCCTGGCTGCGGCTTCTATCCCGTCGTAGTTGCCGGGCTCGGTGGCGATGAAGCGGCTGGCGCGCTGCAGCTGCAGGATGGGCTGGTGCTCGGGGCGGCTGGCGTCCAGCGCCAGGAAGGCGGCCTTGAGCTTGTGCACCACGGCCGGGTCCAGGTCGCCGCGCACCGTCCAGTTGTAGTCGTAGTAGCTGGGTGTGGTGGCAAACACGCGCACCTTGGCCGGGTCCACCTTTTTGCTTTCGACCAGCTTGTCCCACACCGACGTGTTGAGCACGCCTGCCTGGGCGCGGCCTGCGGCGACGAAGGCCACCGTGGCGTCGTGCGCGCCCGAGTAGGCCACGGTCTTGAAGTCGCGCTCGGGCACCAGGCCGGCCTGCTGCAGGAAGTAGCGCGGCATCAGGCTGCCCGAGGTGGACGAGGGCGCGCCGAAGACAAAGCTCTTGCCCTTGAGGTCGGCCAGCGTCCGGATGGCCGGGTCGGCGGTGATGAAGCGGGAGGTGAAGCGCGCGTCTTCCTCGCGCTGCACCAGCGGGATGGCCGTGCCACCCGTGCGGATGCGCGCCTGCACGTAGGTGAAGCCGCCCAGCCAGGCCATGTCGAGCTTGCGCGTGGCCAGCGATTCGACCACGGAGGCATAGTCCGAAACGGGCGTGAAGACCACTTTCATGCCGATGGCCTTGGACAGGTATTCGCCCAGCGGCGCAAACTTGCGCTGCAGCTCGGTGGGCGCTTCGTCGGGGATGGCCGAGACGCGCAGCACCTGGGCGTCGGCGGCCAGGGCGGGGGTGCAGAAAACGGGCGAGAGCGTGGCGACAGCGGCAGCGGCCGCGCACAGGCTGCGCAGCGCCGCACGGCGTGCGGTCGTGTGTGGGGTCATGAACGGGTTCCGAAAGAGTGGGTGCGCTGCGCCGGGCTACGCCGGTGCGTGGTGTGCGCAAGGGGGCGATTGTCGTCCAATCACGCTGGCGACACCTCAGCGCCGCCAGCGTGGCCACAATGCCTGCCTTGGCATCCATTTGTTTTGACTACAGGAGACTCGCATGGCGCGCAGCGTGCAACAACTTTTCGACCTGACGGGCAAGACCGCCCTGGTGACCGGCGGCTCGCGCGGCCTGGGCCTGCAGATGGCGCACGCGCTGGGCGAGGCCGGCGCGCGCATCATGCTCAGCTCGCGCAAGGCCGCCGACCTGGAGGAGGCCGCCGCCGAACTGCAGGCCGCCGGCATCGACGCGCGCTGGATCGCCGCCGACTGCGCGCAGGAGGCCGACCTGCAGCGCCTGGCCAGCGAGACGCTGCAGCGCATGGGCGAGGTGGACATCCTGGTGAACAACGCCGGCGCCAGCTGGGGCGCTCCGGCGGAAGACCACCCCGTCGCGGCCTGGGACAAGGTCATGAACCTGAACGTGCGCGGCTACTTCCTGCTGTCGCAGGCCATCGCCCGCGCCAGCATGATCCCGCGCAAGAGCGGGCGCATCATCAACATCGCGTCCATCGCCGCGCTGGGCGGCAACCCGGTCGAGATGAAGACCATCGCCTACAACACCTCCAAGGGCGCGGTGCTCAACTTCACGCGCGCGCTGGCCGGCGAATGGGGGCGCTACGGCATCAGCGTCAACGCCATCTGCCCGGGCTTCTTCAAGACCAAGATGGCCACGGTGCTGATCGAGGCCATGGGCGAGGAGAAGATGGCCGCGCACGCGCCGCTCAACCGCCTGGGCGACGACGAAGACCTCAAGGGCATCACGCTGCTGTACGCCAGCGACGCCGGCAAGCACATCACCGGGCAGTGGCTGGCGGTGGACGGCGGCGTGAGCGCCCTGGTCGGCTGACCGGCCGCAGGCCCGCCATGCTGGACTTCGGCGCCGACATCCCGTTCGTGCACGAACTGGGCATTACCCTGCACCACATGCAGGCCGGCGCGTCCGAGCTGCGCCACCAGGTGCTGGCGCAGCACACCAATTCGCACGGCATGGCGCACGGCGGCGTCATCATGACGCTGCTGGACGTGGCCATGGCGGTGGCCGCGCGCAGCGACACGCCCGAGCACGCGGTGGTCACGATAGAGATGAAAACCAGTTTCGTGCAGCCCGCCCATGGCGCCCTGGTGGCCAAGGGCAGGCTGCTGCACCGCACGCGCTCGATCGCCTTCGCCGAAGCCTCGGTCTTCGACGCGCAAGGGCGCCTGTGCAGCCACGCCACGGGCACCTTCAAGTACCTGCCCAAGGCACCCATTCGTTCAACGGAGACATAGCAATGCCCAGCAACCAGCAAATCCTTCTGGCCAGCCGCCCGCAGGGCGAGGCCACGGCGGCCAACTTCCGCCTCGTCACGGCCCAGACCCCCGACCTGCAGGACGGCCAGGTGCTGGTGCGCCACCACTACCTGAGCCTGGATCCGTACATGCGCGGGCGCATGAACGACAGCAAGAGCTACGCCGCCAGCCAGCCGCTGGACGAGGTGATGATCGGCGGCACCGTGGGCGAGGTGGTGCAGAGCCGCCACCCCAAATACGCCCAGGGCGACCAGGTGGTCGGCATGGGCGGCTGGCAGGAATACAGCGTGGTGGACGGCAACGCCCCCGGCATGCTGCGCAAGGTCGATACTGCCCACGTGCCGCTGTCCGCCTATCTGGGCGCCGTCGGCATGCCCGGCGTGACGGCCTGGTACGGCCTGGTCAGGATCATCGCGCCCAAGGCGGGCGACACCGTGGTGGTCAGCGCTGCCACAGGCGCCGTGGGCAGCAGCTTTGCCGCCCTGGCCAAGGCCCGGGGCTGCCGCGCCGTGGGCATTGCCGGCGGGCCGGACAAATGCCGTTACGCCGTCGAGGAGCTGGGCTTTGACGCCTGCATCGATTACAAGCAGCACAGTGACGTGAAGGCCATGTCCCGCGCACTGAAGGAGGCCTGCCCCGACGGCATCGACGGTTACTTCGAGAACGTGGGCGGCTGGATCATGGACGCCGTGATGCTGCGCATGAACGCCTTCGGCCGCATGGCCCTGTGCGGCATGATCGCCGGCTACGACGGCCAGCCGCTGCCCATGGCCAACCCGGCGCTGATGCTGATCAGCCGCCTGAAGGTCGAGGGCTTCATCGTGAGCGAGCACATGGAGGTCTGGCCCGAGGCGCTCAAGGAGCTGGGCCAGCTGGTGGCCACCGGCAAGCTGCGCCCGCGCGAGAGCATTGCGCAAGGCCTGGCCGCTGCGCCCGAGGCCTTTCTGGGCATGCTCAAGGGCAGGAACTTTGGCAAGCAGCTCGTGCGGCTGGCGTAAGGAGGCAACCCATGATCGACAACTTTGCCGGCAAGACGGCGGTACTGACCGGCGCCGGGTCGGGCTTCGGCCTGGAATGCGCGCGCATCGGCATGCGCCTGGGCATGCGCCTGGTGCTGGTGGACGTGCAGCAGGACGTGCTGGACGCCGCCGCCGCCGAGGCGCGCGCCGCCGGCTGCGAGGTGCTGGCGCAGCGCGTGGACGTGGCCGACGCGCAGCAGATGCAGCAGCTGGCCGATGCCGTGCAGCAGCGCTTCGGCGCGCCGCACCTGGTCTTCAACAATGCCGGCGTGGGTTCCGGCGGGCTGGTGTGGGAAAACACCGTGGCCGACTGGCAGTGGGTGCTGGGCGTGAACCTGTGGGGCGTGATCCACGGCGTGCGCCTGTTCACCCCGATGATGCTGGCGGCGGCGAAGGCCGACGCCGCCTACCGCGGCCACATCGTCAACACCGCCAGCATGGCCGGGCTGCTGGCCCCGCCCAACATGGGCGTGTACAACGTCAGCAAGCACGCCGTGGTCAGCCTGTCGGAGACGCTGTACCACGACCTGGCGCTGGTCACCGAGCAGATCGGCGCCAGCGTGCTGTGCCCGTACTTCGTGCCCACCGGCATCACGCACAGCGAACGCAACCGCCCGCAGGGCATGGACGGCGAGCGGCCCAGCAAGAGCCAGCTGATCAGCCAGGCCATGACCGGCAAGGCCGTGGCCGCCGGCAAGGTCAGCGCCGCCGAGGTGGCGCAGAAAGTGTTCGACGCCGCTGCGGCCAACCAGTTCTACATCTTCAGCCACCCGCACGCGCTGGGCAACGTGCAGGAGCGCATGCAGGGCATCGTGGCCATGCGCAACCCGCCCGACCCCTTCCTGGAGCGCCCCGAGGTGGGCGCGCAGCTCAGGGCGGCGCTGCGGGCGGATTGAAGCGCCGCCTGCAGAAAAAGCGCAGCGGTGTTACATTGCGGCGCTTTTTCCCGGCTTCAATACCATGCACAACAAACCCTGGCCGGGGTGTGGCAGCGCTCTGTCTTTCGCCCCGTGTACCGCTTCGTCGCCTGATTTGCCGCAGCGCCTGCTGCCGGGGGCGCTGGAGCCATGAGCGCGAGCGTACGCGGATTCGAGCGCGCGGACTTCGACCAGGGCGCGCGCCTGGCGCTGATGGCGGCGCTGGCCGTGGCGATCGGCCTGTGCGCCACCGGCTGCGCCTGGGTGCTGCTGGCGATGATCCGCTTCTTCACCAACCTGTTCTTCTACCAGACGCTGTCGCTTGAGGCGCATTCGCCCGCCGCGCACGCGCTGGGCGCCTGGGTGATCCTGGTGCCGGCGCTGGGCGGCCTGATCGTGGGGCTGATGGCGCGCCTGGGCACCGACAAGATCCGCGGCCACGGCATTCCCGAGGCCATCGAGTCGATTCTGTTCGGCCAAAGCAAGATGTCGCCCAAGGTGGCGCTGCTCAAGCCGGTGTCGTCCGGCATCGCCATCGGCAGCGGCGGCCCGTTCGGCGCCGAGGGGCCGATCATCATGACCGGCGGCGCCATCGGCTCGTTGCTGGCGCAGTACTTTCGCCTGACCGCCGCCGAGCGCAAGGCGCTCTTGGTGGCAGGCGCATCGGCCGGTATGACGGCCGTGTTCGGCACGCCGCTGGCGGCCGTGCTGCTGGCCATCGAGGTGCTGCTGTTCGAGCTGCGCCCGCGCAGCCTGCTGCCGGTGGCCGTGGCCTGCGCCGTGGCCGGTTTTGCGCGGCCCTGGGTGCTGGAGGCGGGCTATCTGTTCGCGTTGACGACCGGGCCGGGCAGCGCCTGGATCGCGCTCGAATGCGTGGCCGCGGGGCTGGCTTCGGGCCTGCTGGCGACGGCGCTGTCGCACGCGCTGTACGCCGTCGAGGACGGCTTTGGCCGCCTGCCGCTGCACTGGATGTGGTGGCCCGCGCTGGGCGGGCTGGTGGTCGGCGTGGGCGGTTGGCTGGAGCCGCGCACGCTGGGCGTGGGCTACGACGTGATCGACGCGCTGCTGCACGGCCAACTGCCGGCCGCAACCGCGCTGGCCATCGTCGCCGTCAAGGCCGTGATCTGGCTGGTGGCGCTGGGCTCGCTCACGTCGGGCGGGGTGCTGGCGCCGGTGCTGACCATAGGCGCGGGCGCCGGGCTGCTGCTGGGCAGCGTGATGCCGGCGCAGGACGCCGTGCTGTGGCCGCTGATGTGCATGGCCGGCGTGCTGGGCGGCGTGATGCACGCGCCGCTGATGGCGGCCGTGTTCGCCTACGGCCTGACGGGCGACGCGCAGGCGCTGCTGCCGCTGCTGGGCACGACCATCGTCTCGTACGGCTGCACCGTGCTGCTGATGCGCCGCTCCATCCTGACCGAGAAAATCGCCCGGCGCGGCCGCCATATCTGGCGCGAGATGGGCGTTGACCCGCTGGAGCGCCACAGCGTGGGCGAGTGCATGACGGGCGACGTGCAGACCGTCAGCGCCGACGCCGCCGTGGCCGACGTGCTGCGCGCGCGCTTCGGCGCGGGCCAGCAGCACCGCGCGTTTCCGGTGCTCGACCAGGGGCGGTTGATCGGCATGGCCGACCGCGACGTGCTGCTGGCCGCCGCCCCCGATGCCAATTGCCGCACCGCCTGCGCCGCGCAGATGCTGCACCACGCGCTGCCGCAGGAGTCGTGCCGCACCGCGGCCAGCCGCTTGGCGCGGCTGCAGCTCGAACGCCTGCCCGTGGTGGCCGACGCCGACAGCATGTTGCTGGTGGGCCTGATCGCGCGCAGCGACCTGGTGGACGCCAACCTGGGCCACCACCGCGAGGAAGAGGTGCGCGAGCGTCCGCGCCGGCTGTGGTGGGGCCGCAAGCGCCGCTGATCCGCAATCGGCGCGCAGCCAGGCCTGTGCATGCTAGAATCCCTGGGTTTTGCCGCTTGACGGGCATCCACATGCGGGTGCAAGCAGCGGCAAGGCAAATCGCAAACCAGCCCCCGCAAGGTGTTGCGCCCCGCCATCGATACGGCCGGGCGCGGTGATTGGGGCTGGATTTCAGACCCAACCTTTGGAGTATTCACATGTCCGTCACCATGCGCGAAATGCTGGAAGCCGGTGTCCACTTCGGCCACCAGACCCGCTTCTGGAACCCCAAGATGGCCCCGTTCATCTTCGGCCACCGCAACAAGATCCACATCATCAACCTGGAAAAGTCGCTGCCGATGTTCCAGGATGCGCAGAAGTTCGCCAAGCAGCTGGCGTCCAACCGCGGCACCATCCTGATGGTGGGCACCAAGCGCCAGGCCCGCGAGCTGGTGGCCGAGCAGGCGCAGCGCGCCGGCGTGCCCTACGTCGACCAGCGCTGGCTGGGCGGCATGCTGACCAACTTCAAGACCGTCAAGACCTCGATCAAGCGCCTGAAGGACATGAAGGCACAGCAGGAAGCCGGCCTCGAATCCATGAGCAAGAAGGAGCAGCTGATGTTCGCCCGTGAGCTGGAAAAGCTCGAAAAGGACATCGGCGGCATCCAGGACATGGTCACGCTGCCCGACGCCATCTTCGTGATCGACGTCGGCTACCACAAGATCGCCGTGGCCGAAGCCAAGAAGCTGGGCATCCCGCTGATTGGCGTGGTGGACTCCAACCACTCGCCCGAGGGCATCGACTACGTCATCCCCGGCAACGACGACTCGGCCAAGGCCGTGGCGCTGTACGCCCGTGGCATCGCTGACGCCATCCTCGACGGCAAGAACAACGCCGTGGAAGAAGTCGTCAAGGCCGTGGCCGCCGAAGGCAGCGACGAATTCGTGGAAGTGGACGAATCCGCCGCCTGATCGCCGGGCCGCGCAATGCGTCGCGAAAAAAAGCGGGGCCCCTGTAGCCCCCTTTTTTTTAGCTTTCCAACTGCAACGAACTGAATAGAGACTGGAGAAACAACGATGGCTGCAATTACCGCAAGCATGGTCGCCGAACTGCGCGCCAAGACCGATGCCCCGATGATGGAATGCAAGAAGGCGCTGACCGAGGCCGACGGCGACCTGGCCAAGGCCGAGGAGCTGCTGCGCGTCAAGCTCGGCACCAAGGCCGGCAAGGCCGCTGCCCGCGTGACCGCCGAAGGCGTGGTCGCATCGTTCATCGACGGCCAATTGGGCGCGCTGATCGAAGTCAACAGCGAGACCGACTTCGTGTCCAAGAACGACAGCTTCATCGCCATGGCCAAGGCCGCCGCCGAGCTGGTCGCCAAGCACAACCCCGCCGACGTGGCCGCGCTGGGCGCGCTGGCCTACGAGCAGGACAGCTTCGGCCCCACGCTGGAAGACGTGCGCAAGGGCCTGATCGGCAAGATCGGCGAGAACATGTCGTTCCGCCGTTTCAAGCGCTTCGACGGCTCCAACCTGGCCGCCTACCTGCACGGCTCGCGCATCGGCGTGGTCGTCGAGTACGACGGTGACGCCACCGCCGCCAAGGACGTGGCCATGCACGTGGCCGCGATGAAGCCCGTGGCGCTGACCAGCGCCGACGTGCCCGCCGAGCTGATCGCCAAGGAGCGCGCCGTGGCTGAAGGCAAGGCAGCCGAATCCGGCAAGCCCGCCGACATCGCCGCCAAGATGGTCGAAGGCTCGGTGCAGAAGTACCTCAAGGAAGTCTCGCTGGCCGACCAGGTCTTCGTGAAGGCCGCCGACGGCAAGCAGACCGTGGCGCAGATGCTCAAGGCCGCCAACACCACCATCAAGGGCTTTACCCTGTACGTGGTCGGCGAAGGCATCGAGAAGAAGGCCGACGACTTCGCCGCCGAAGTGGCCGCGCAGGTGGCTGCCGCCAAGTCGGCTGCCTGAAGCACGGCTCTACCGCCCCCACCACCATCCATCGCCCCTGTTCATCGCCTTACGGAGAAATGCCCATGACCGACGCCGCACCAGCCCACAAGCGCATCCTGCTCAAGTTGTCTGGTGAGGCCCTGATGGGCGAGGACGCGTTCGGCATCAACCGCGCCACCATCGAACGCATGGTGGCCGAGGTGGCCGAGGTCACGCGCCTGGGCGTGCAGGTGGCGGTGGTCATCGGCGGGGGCAACATCTTTCGCGGCATGGCCGGCGGCGCGGCGGGCATGGATCGCGCCACCGCCGACTACATGGGCATGCTGGCCACGGTGATGAACGCGCTGGCCCTGGCCGACGCCATGGACAAGCAGGGCGTGACCGCGCGCGTCATGTCCGCCATCGACATCCAGCAGGTGGTCGAGCCCTACGTGCGCCCCAAGGCGCTGCAGTACCTGGAGGAGGGCAAGGTGGTGGTGTTCGCCGCCGGCACCGGCAACCCCTTCTTCACCACCGACACGGCCGCCGCGCTGCGCGGCGCCGAGATCGGTGCCGAGCTGGTGCTCAAGGCCACCAAGGTGGACGGCGTGTACACCGCCGACCCGATGAAGGACCCCAGCGCCACGCGCTACGCGCGCCTGACGTTCGACGAGGCCATGATCGGCAACCTGGGCATCATGGACGCCACCGCGTTCGCCCTGTGCCGCGACCAGAAGCTGCCGATCCGCGTGTTCTCCATCGTCAAATCCGGCGCGCTCAAGCGCGTGGTGATGGGCGAAGACGAAGGCACCTTGGTGTACGCTTGACGGTTTCGCGCCAAGGCGCGCGCCCGTGCCAGTAGAGGATTCACACATGACCACCGCCGACATCAAGAAAACCACCGAGGCCAAGATGGAGCAGTCCATCGCCGCCTTCAAGAACAACCTGTCCAAGATCCGCACGGGCCGCGCCAACCCGCAGCTGCTCGACACCATCCACGTCGAGTACTACGGCTCGATGGTGCCGCTGTCGCAGGTGGCCAACGTGGCGCTGCTCGACGCCCGCACCATCAGCGTGCAGCCCTGGGAAAAGCCCATGGGCGCCAAGATCGAGAAGGCCATCCGCGAGAGCGACCTGGGCCTGAACCCGGCTTCGCTGGGCAACCTGATCCGCGTGCCGATGCCGCCGATGAGCGAGGAGCGCCGCAAGGAAATGACCAAGCTGGCGCGCACCGAGGGCGAGGGCGCCAAGATCGCCATCCGCAACCTGCGCCGCGACGCCAACGACGGCGTGAAGAAGCTGGTCAAGGACAAGCTGGCCTCCGAGGACGAGCAAAAGCGCTCCGAAGCCGAGGTGCAGAAGATCACCGACAGGCACATTGCCGAGATCGACCAGCTGGTCGCGGCCAAAGAACAAGAGATCATGGCCATCTGACGGCGCCACGCAGGGCCGCGATCCGTGTCTGAATCCCCCAAGGCGGTGCCCCGCCACGTCGCCATCGTCATGGACGGCAACGGCCGCTGGGCGCACAAGCGCCTGCTGCCGCGCCTGGCGGGGCACCGCCAGGGCGTGGAGTCGCTGCGCCGCTGCGTGCGCGCCTGCGCCGAGCGCGGCGTGGCCGTGCTCACCGTGTTCGCCTTTTCGTCCGAGAACTGGAACCGCCCGCAGGACGAAGTCTCGGGCCTGATGGGCATGATGGCCAAGGCGCTGGCGCGCGAGGTGCCGCAGCTCTCGCGCGACGGCGTGCGCCTGTACTTCGTGGGCGAGCGCGCCGGCCTGTCGGACAGCGTGCAGGCCGGCCTGGTGCAGGCGCAGGCGGCCACGGCGCACAACGACCGCATGGTGCTCAACGTCTGCTTCAACTATGGCGGGCGCTGGGACATCGCCCAGGCGGCGGCCCGCCTGGCCGCGCGCGGCGAGCCCATCACCGAGCAGAGCCTGCACGCCGCCATGGCCATGGCGCACGTGCCCGACCCCGACCTGATCATCCGCACCGGCGGCGAGCAGCGCATCAGCAACTTCCTGCTGTGGCAGGCCGCGTACAGCGAGCTGTACTTCAGCGACCGGCTCTGGCCCGACTTCGACGAGGCCGCGCTCGACGAGGCGCTGGCCTGCTATGGCGCGCGCGAGCGGCGCTTCGGCCGCACCTCGGCCCAGGTGCAGCAGGCGGCAGGCCATGCGCTGCGCGCCTGATTCTTTCCCCTACCGCCGTCAAAGGCCCTGATGCTCAAACAACGCGTCATCACCGCCCTGGTGCTGCTGGCCATCGTGCTGCCGGCGCTGTTCTACCGCACACCCGAGCCGTTCATCGCGCTGGCGCTGGTGCTGATGGCCGCCGGCGCCTGGGAATGGGGGCGCCTGAACGGCCTGGGCAGCGGCGCCAGTCTGGGCCTGGGCCTGGTCTGCGTGGCGCTGTGCGCCTGGGCGTGGCGCGCCGGCCTGCCGGCGCGCGCGCTGCCGCTGCTGTGGCTGGCTGGCGGCGCGGCCTGGGTGCTGGGTGCATGCGCCCTGCTGCGCGCCGGCGTGGCTGGCTGGCCGCGCGTGCCGCGCGGCCTGCGCATCGGCGCCGGGCTGGCCGCGCTGTGGCTGGCCTGGCTGGCCGTGGCGCAGGCGCGCGTGCTGGGCGTGAATTTTCTGCTGTCGGTGTTGGCCCTGGTGTGGGCGGCCGACATCTTCGCCTACTTTGCCGGGCGCGCCTTCGGGCTGCGCTTCACGCGTCGCAAGCTGGCGCCGGCCATCAGCCCGGGCAAGAGCTGGGAGGGCGCCTGGGGCGGCATGCTGGGCGTGCTGGTGCTGGCCGCCGTCTGGATTGCGGCCGAGCGCGCCTGGCCGCCCGAGGTGCCCAGCCTGTACACCCGCCTGGCGCACGGCGGCTGGTGGCTGCTGCTGCCGGGCGTGCTGCTGATGGTGGCCATGAGCGTGGCCGGCGACCTGGTGGAGTCGCTCGTCAAGCGCAGCGCCGGCGTCAAGGACAGCAGCGCGCTGCTGCCCGGCCACGGCGGCGTGCTCGACCGCGTCGATGCGCTGCTGCCCACGCTGCCGCTGGCCCTGATGCTTTGCCAATGGATTGCCGCATGAAACAACGCCTGACGGTGCTCGGATCGACCGGATCGATAGGCACCAACACTCTGGACGTGGTGGCCCGCCACCCCGGCCGCTATGAAATCTTTGCGCTCAGCGCCGCCACCCAGGTGGACGCCATGCTGGCGCAGTGCGCGCGCTTTGCGCCGCGCTACGCCGTGATGGCCAGCGCCGGGCACGCCCGCGCGCTGGCCGACCGGCTCAAGGCCAACGGCCTGGCCACCGAGGTGCTGCAGGCGCCCGACGCGCTGGAGCAGATCGCCGCGCACCCCGAGGTGGACGCGGTCATGGGCGCCATCGTCGGCGCGGCCGGCCTGGCGCCGTGCCTGGCGGCGGCGCGCGCCGGCAAGCGCCTGCTGCTGGCCAACAAAGAGGCGCTGGTGGTGGGCGGCGCGGTCTTCATGCGCGCCGTGCGGGGCGGCGGCGCCACGCTGCTGCCCATCGACAGCGAGCATTCGGCCATCTTCCAGAGCCTGCCCGAAGACCCGGCGGCCTGGCCGCGGCGCGTCGACCACATCCTGCTGACCGCCTCGGGCGGGCCGTTTCGCACGCGCGACCCGGCCACGCTGCGCGACGTGACCATAGAGCAGGCCTGCACCCACCCCAACTTCGCCATGGGGCGCAAGATCACCATCGACTCGGCCACCATGATGAACAAGGCGCTGGAGGTGATCGAGGCGCGCTGGCTGTTCGACCTGGCGCCCGCGCAGATCAAGGTCGTCATCCACCCGCAGCAGATCATCCATTCGATGGTGCAGTTCGTCGATGCGTCCATCATTGCCCAGCTGGGCACGCCCGACATGCGCGTGCCGATTGCCTGCGGCCTGGCCTGGCCCGAGCGCATCGCCAGCGGCGCCCAGCCGCTGGACTTTGCCCGCCTGGCGGCGCTGACCTTCGAGGAGGCCGACGCGCGGCGCTTTCCCGGCCTGCACCTGGCGTGGCAGGCGCTGGATGCGGCGCCCGGCACCACGGCCGTGCTCAACGCCGCCAACGAGGTGGCGGTGGCCGCCTTCCTGGCCGGGCGCATCCGCTTCGACCAGATCCACGCGCTCAACCTTGCAACTTTGGAGGCGGTACCCACCTCCAATCCCGATACGCTGCACGACCTGCTGGCGCTGGACGCGCGCACCCGCGCACGCGCTGGCGAGTTGATCGCGGCTATCAATTAAGTGAGCTGTTTGCGCTTGTTAGTTAAGCAATTCAACTATTTTTATATTTGAAAATGTTTTCCATCAAGCGCAACCAGCTATGAAATTTGCATAGGAGGCACTGCCATGCTGCTCACCATCGTGGCCTTTGTCGTCGCCCTGGGCCTGCTCATCGCCATCCATGAATACGGCCATTACCGCGTGGCCGTGGCCTGCGGCGTGAAGGTGCTGCGCTTTTCCGTGGGCTTCGGCCGCCCGCTGGTGCGCTGGCAGCGCAAGGGCTCGCCGACCGAATTCGTCATCGGCGCGTTTCCGCTGGGCGGCTACGTCAAGATGCTCGACGAGCGCGAGGCACCGGTGCCCGCCGAGGAGCGTCACCTGGCCTTCAACACCCAGCCGCTGCGCGCGCGCGCGGCCATCGTGGCGGCGGGGCCGATCGCCAACCTGCTGCTGGCGGTGCTGCTGTACGCGCTGGTCAACTGGGGCGGCGTGCAGGAGCCGCGCGCCTACCTGGCCAGCCCGGTGGCCGACTCCATGGCCGCGCACGCCGGGCTGCACGGCGGCGAGCTGGTACGCCGCGCCGCGCTGGGCGGCGGCGAGCCGCAGCCGGTGCGCTCGTTCGAAGACCTGCGCTGGCTGCTGGCGCGCGGCGCGCTCGACGGGCAGAGCGCGCGCCTGTGGCTGCAGGACGCCCCCGGCGCGCCCGAGCGCGAGGTGGTGCTGCCGCTCGACCAGATGCCCGACCCCGACGCCGACGCGCAGGTGGTGCGCCGCATCGGCATCACCGGCCCCTGGTCGCGCCCGGTGCTGGGCGAGGTCATGCCCGGCGGCGCGGCCGAGCAGGCCGGCCTGCGCCAGGGCGACCTGGTGCTGCGCGTGGGCGCGCACGAGGTGGTGGACGGCGCGCAGCTGCGCGAGCTGATCCGCGCCTCGGTGCAAGACGGCAAGGCGCTGGCCCAGGACTGGCGCATCGAGCGCGCCGGCCGGGAGCTGACGATCGCCGTCACGCCCGAGCTGCGCCGGGAGTCCACCGGCGAGCCGATCGGCCGCGTCGGCGCCTACGTGGGCGCGCCGCCCGAGATGACGACGGTGCGCTACGGCCCCGTCGAGGGGCTGACCAAGGCGGCGGCGCATACCTGGGAGATATCGTCGCTCACGCTGCGCATGATGGGGCGCATGGTGATCGGCGAGGCCTCGCTGAAGAACCTGAGCGGGCCGCTGACCATTGCCGACTACGCCGGGCGCTCGGCCGCCATGGGCCTGACGCAGTACCTGACCTTCCTGGCGCTGATCAGCGTCAGCCTGGGCGTGCTCAACCTGCTGCCGCTGCCCGTCTTGGACGGGGGGCACCTGATGTATTATCTTTGGGAGGGAGCGACCGGGCGGGCCCCGTCCGAGGCCTGGATGGACAGGCTGCAGCGCGCTGGCGTTGCGGTGCTCCTGCTCATGATGTCCATTGCCCTGTTCAACGATGTCACCCGGCTTCTTGGCTGATCCTTTGCCACCTATGCGCCGCCTGCCGGCACCCGCTTCTCACTCATGAAAAAACACATCAATCGCCTGGGTGCGCGCACGGCGTCGGCCGTTGCAGCCATGATTCTTGCCGCCAACGCGGCATGGGCCCTGGAGCCGTTCAAGGTGCAGGACATCCGCGTGGAGGGGCTGCAGCGCGTCGAGCCGGGCACGATCTTCGCGTCGTTGCCGCTGCGCGTGGGCGACCAGTACAACGACGAGAAGGGCGCCGCCGCCATCCGCGCGCTGTTCGCACTGGGCCTGTTCAAGGACGTGCGCCTGGAGGCCGTGGGCAACGTGCTGGTGGTCGTGGTGCAGGAGCGCCCGACCATCGCCGAGGTGGACTTCGCCGGCACCAAGGAATTCGACAAGGACACGCTCAAGAAGGCCATGCGCGACATCGGCCTGACCGACGGGCGCCCGTTCGACAAGGCGCTGGCCGACCGCGCCGAGCAGGAACTGAAGCGCCAGTACATCAACAAGAGCCTGTACGGCGCCGAGGTCGTCACCACCGTCACGCCGATCGAGCGCAACCGCGTCAACCTGACCTTCACCGTGACCGAGGGCCAGCCCGCGCGCATCAAGGAGATCCGCATCGAGGGCAACAAGGCCTTCAGCGGCTCCACGCTCACCGGCCTGTTCGACCAGGACACCGGCGGCTGGCTCAGCTGGTACACCAAGAGCGACCGCTACTCGCGCGCCAAGCTCAACGCCGACCTGGAGACGCTGCGCTCGTACTACCTGGCGCGCGGCTACCTGGAGTTCCGCGTCGATTCCACGCAGGTGGCGATCTCGCCGGACAAGCAGGACATCTCGATCATCGTCAACGTGACCGAAGGGCAGCGCTACGTGGTCACGGGCGTCAAGCTCGAAGGCAACTACCTCGACCGCGACGACGAGTTCAAGTCGCTGGTCACGATTCGCCCGGGCGAGCCGTACAACGCCGACAAGGTGGCTGAGACCACCAAGGCCTTCAACGACCACTTCGGCAACTTCGGCTACGCGTTCGCGCGTGTCGAGGCCGTGCCCGAGGTGGACCGCGAGAACGCGCGCGTGGCGCTGGTGCTGCGCGCCGACCCGTCGCGCCGCGCCTACGTGCGCCGCATCAACGTCGAGGGCAACAACCGCACGCGCGACGCCGTCATCCGGCGCGAATTCCGCCAGTACGAGGCCTCCTGGTACGACGGCGACAAGATCAAGCTCTCGCGCGACCGCGTCGACCGCCTGGGCTTCTTCACCGAGGTCAACGTCGAGACGCAGGAGGTGCCGGGCACGCCCGACCAGGTGGACCTGATCATCCACGTCGAGGAAAAGCCCACCGGCTCGCTGCAGCTGGGCGCGGGCTTCTCCGACGCCGAGAAGGTCTCGCTGTCGTTCGGCATCAAGCAGGAAAACGTCTTCGGCTCGGGCAACTACCTGGGCGTGGACGTGAACACCAGCAAGTACCGCCGCACGCTGGTGTTCAGCACCACCGACCCGTACTTCACGCAGGACGGCATCTCGCGCACGCTCGACCTGTACTACCGCACGGCCAAGCCCTACGAGGATCAGGGCGGCAACTACCAGCTCGTCACCACCGGCGCCAGCGTGCGCTTCGGCGTGCCCTTCAGCGAGACCGACACGGTCTTCTTCGGCGGCGGCGTCGAGCGCACCACCATCAAGTCGGGCACCAACATCCCGGCCGCCTACCTGGCGTACGCGCAGGAGTTCGGCGATTCGAGCTTTGCCGTGCCGCTGACGATCGGCTGGTCGCGCGACGACCGCGACAGCGCGCTGGCGCCCAACTCGGGCCGCTACCAGCGCCTGAACTCCGAGTGGTCGGTCGCCGGCGACGCCCGCTACGTGCGCGCCAACTACCAGTACCAGCAATACGTGCCGCTGAACAAGAAGTTCACCCTCGCGTTCAACGGCGAGCTGGGCCTGGGCAAGGGGCTCAACGGGCAGCCGTTCCCGGTGTTCAAGAACTTCTACTCGGGCGGCCTGGGCTCGGTGCGCGGCTTCGACCAGGGCACGCTGGGCCCGCGCGACGTGACCGGCTCGTCGCTGGGCGGCCCCAAGAAGATCACCCTCAATGCCGAACTCATCGCGCCGTTCCCCGGCGCCGGCAACGACCGTACGCTGCGCTGGTTCGCCTTCGTCGACGCCGGCAACGTGTACGGCGAGGATGAGAAATGGGAGCTGAGCGACCTGCGCGCCTCCGCCGGCCTGGGCCTGAGCTGGATCTCCCCGCTCGGCCCCCTGCGCCTGGCCTACGCGCAGCCCGTGCGCAAGTTCGCCGGCGATAGAATCCAGAAACTGCAATTCCAGATCGGAACGTCCTTCTAATGAAATCCGTTTTTCGCCAAATCCCCCTGGCCCTGGCACTGGGCGCCGCGCTGATCGCCGCGCCCGCCGTGCAGGCGCAGGACTTCAAGGCTGGCTTCGTCAACACCGACCGCATCTTCCGCGAAGCCACCAGCGCCAAGGCGGCGCAAGCCAAGCTGGAGCAGGAATTCTCCAAGCGCGAGAAAGACCTGGTGGACATGGGCAACGCGCTCAAGTCGGCTACCGAGAAGTTCGAGCGCGAAGCGCCCACCATGGCCGAGAGCCAGCGCACGGCGCGCCAGCGCCAGCTGACCGACCAGGACCGTGACTTCCAGCGCAAGCGCCGCGAGTTCCAGGAAGACCTGAGCGCGCGCAAGAACGAGGAGCTGCGCCAGGTGCTCGAACGCGCCAACCGCGTCGTCAAGCAGGTGGCCGAGTCCGAGAAGTACGACGTGATCCTGCAGGAAGCGGTGTACATCAACCCCAAGCACGACATCACCGACAAGGTGATCAAGGCCATGGACGCCGCCAGCGGCGCCGGCAAGTAAGCGTTCCCGTCACAGGTGGCGCGTGAGCTTGCGGCTTGGCCAAATCGTTGACGCGCTGGGCGGCGAGCTCGCCGGGGGCGATGCCGATGTGCAGATCCACCGCATCGCACCGCTGCAGGCGGCCGCGAGCGGCGACCTGTCCTTTCTGAGCAACCCGCGCTACCAGTCGCAGCTGGCCGCCTCGCAGGCGGCCTGCGTCATTGTGGCGCCGGCCCTGCGCGACGCCGCGCTGGCGCGCGGCGCCTGCATCGTCACGCCCGACCCCTACGCCTACTTTGCCCGCGCCACGCAGCTGTGGGCGCGCGCGCACGGCATGGGCCCCGAGCCGGGCGTGCACCCCAGCGCCGTCGTGCACCCCGAGGCGCGGGTACACGCCAGCGCCAGCATAGGCCCGCTGTGCGTGGTCGAGCGCGGCGCGGTGATCGGCGCGCACACGGTGCTGGCCTCGCGCGTGAGCGTGGGCGCGCGCTGCGTGCTGGGCGCGCGCTGCATCGTCCACCCCGGCGTGGTGATCGGCGCCGACGGCTTCGGCTTCGCGCCCGAGGGCGGCGCCTGGGTCAAGATCGAGCAGCTGGGCGCGGTGCGCATCGGCGACGACGTGGAGATCGGCGCCAACACCTGCATCGACCGCGGCGCGCTGGGCGACACGGTGATCGAGGACGGCGTCAAGCTCGACAACCTGATCCAGATCGCGCACAACGTGCGCATCGGCCGCCACACCGCCATGGCCGGCTGCTCGGCCGTGGCCGGCAGCACCACGATAGGCGCGCATTGCACCATCGCCGGGGCGGCGTCCATCGTCGGGCACCTGCAGTTGGCGGACAATGTGCACATTTCCACCAACACGGTGGTCACCCATTCGATCAGCAAGCCCGGCCAGTACACCGGGGTGTTCCCCATGGATGACAATGCCCGGTGGGAAAAGAATGCAGCCACGCTGCGCCAGCTCCACCGGCTGCGCGACCGCGTGAAGGCGCTGGAACAAACATTAAAAGACGGCTAGGGCCGCAACAACAATGATGGACATTCACGCAATCCTCAAGCAACTGCCGCACCGCTATCCCTTCCTGCTGGTGGACAAGGTGGTCGAGCTAGAGAGCAACCAGCGCATCCGTGCGGTCAAGAACGTCACGTTCAACGAGCCGTACTTCACCGGCCACTTTCCCGGCCGCCCGGTCATGCCCGGCGTGCTCATCCTCGAAGCGCTGGCGCAGGCCGCGGGGCTGCTGGCGTTCGACGCCATGGGCCAGGTGCCCGACGAGAACAACATCTACTACTTCGTGGGCATCGACGGCGCGCGCTTCAAGCGCCCGGTGGAGCCGGGCGACCAGCTCATTCTGGAGATCACCATCGACCGCGTGCGCGGCGGCGTCTGGAAGTTCAACGGCGTGGCGCGCGTGGAGGACGAGGTGGCCTGCGAGGCGCAGCTCATGTGCACCATGCGCAACGTCTCCGGCGGCTGATGGCCGGCTCTGCCGTGAGCAGCATCCACGACACCGCCATCGTCGCCCCCGGCGCCGAACTGGCCGCCGATGTGACGGTCGGGCCGTACGCGGTCATCGGCCCGCACGTGCGCATCGGCGCGCGCACCAGCGTGGGCGCGCACTGCGTGATAGAGGGGCGCACCACCATCGGCGCGGACAACCACATCTTCCAGTTCGCCTCGCTGGGCGCGCAGCCGCAGGACAAGAAGTACGCGGGCGAGCCCACGCGGCTTGAAATCGGCGACCGCAACACCATCCGCGAGTTCTGCACCTTCAACACCGGCACGGCGCAGGACCAGGGCACGACCCGCATCGGCAACGACAACTGGGTCATGGCCTACGTGCACGTGGCGCACGACTGCGTCGTGGGCAACCAGGTCATCCTGGCCAACAACGCCACGCTGGCCGGCCACGTGCACGTGGGCGACCAGGCCATCATCGGCGGCCTGACGGGCGTGCACCAGTTCTCCAGGATCGGCGCGCACGCCATGGCCGGCTTTGCCAGCCACATCTCGCAGGACGTGCCGCCGTTCATGATGGTGGACGGCAACCCGCTGGCCGTGCGCGGCCTGAACATCGAGGGGCTGCGCCGGCGCGGCTTCTCGCCCGAGCGCGTCGCCGCCATCAAGCAGGCCTACCGCCTGCTGTACCGCCAGGGGCTGACGCTGGAAGCCGCGCTCTCGGCCATGGCCGAGCTGCCGCAGTCCTACCCCGAGGCGCAGGCCGACATCGCGCTGCTGTGCGACTTCGTCGCCGCTTCGCGCCGTGGCATAGCGAGGTGATGGGACACCCCCCAGAGCGACTGCGTCGCTTCCCCCCGCTCTCGCATTGCTGCGCAATGCGGGCAGGGGGACGCAGCCGGCGCGGCGGGGCGGCCCCGGCAAGGCTGCCCTGGCTTGGGGGGCGCCAGTTGCGTGGGGCGGGGATGGTTCTTTTTCGTACCGTGAGGCATTGACATGACGCATCCACCGCGCGTGGCGATGGTGGCGGGCGAGACATCGGGCGACCTGCTGGCCGGCCTGCTGCTCGACGGCCTGCGCGCCAAGTGGCCCGGCCTGCCCAGCGCCGGCATCGGCGGGCCGCGCATGGCCGAGCGCGGCTTTGACGCCTGGTGGCCGAGCGAGCGCCTGGCCGTGCACGGCTACAGCCTGGAGCTGGCGCGGCGCCTGTGGGGCATCGTGCAGATACGCAAGCAGCTGCGCGCGCGCCTGCTGGCCGACCGGCCCGGCGTCTTCATCGGCGTGGACGCACCCGACTTCAACCTGGGGCTGGAGCGTGACCTGCGCGCCGCCGGCGTCAAGACCGCGCACTTCGTTTGCCCCTCGATCTGGGCCTGGCGCGCCAACCGCATCGAGAAGATCCGCGCCAGCTGCGACCATGTGCTGTGCATCTTCCCGTTCGAGCCCGAGCTGCTGGCCCGTCACGGCATTGCCGCCAGCTACGTGGGCCATCCGCTGGCGCGCGTCATCCCCATGGAGCCGGACAGGCTGGCCGCGCGCGCCGCGTTGGGACTGGCGCCGCACGACGAGGTGCTGGCCGTGCTGCCCGGCAGCCGGTCGGCCGAGGTGGCGTATATCGCCCAACCATTCTTTCAGGCTGCAGCGCTTGTAAGCCAAGCGCGACCAGCTATCAAGATCGTAGTGCCGGCGGTGCCGGCCCTGCGCGCGCGCATCGAGCAGATCGCGCGCGCATGCGGCGTGCTGGGCCGTCTGGCCATCGTCACCGGCCAGTCGCACCAGGTGCTGGCGGCGTGCGACTGCACGCTGATCGCCAGCGGCACGGCCACGCTGGAAGCCGCGCTGTTCAAGCGCCCCATGGTCATCGGCTACCACATGCACCCCATCAGCTGGCACCTGATGCGCGGCAAGCAGCTGCAGCCCTGGGTCGGCCTGCCCAACATCCTGTGCCGCGACTTCGTCGTGCCCGAGCTGCTGCAGGACCGCGCCACGCCCCGCGCGCTGGCCGACGCCGTGCTGGCCTGGCTGGACGCGCCGCCCGTGCAACTGCACACGCTGACCGAACGCTTTACCGCGCTGCACCACAGCCTGCTGCGCGATACCCCGAGCCTTGCCGCCGATGCGATCGAAACACTCCTTGGCGCCTGAGCAGGCGCGCCTTGACTGGCACGGCCCCGGCCTGGTGGCCGGCGTGGACGAGGCCGGCCGCGGCCCGCTGGCCGGCCCGGTGGTGGCCGCCGCGGTCATCCTGGACGACATGCAGCCGATTGCCGGCTTGGCCGACTCCAAGACGCTGACTGCCGCGCGGCGTGACAGGCTGTTCGACGAGATCCGCGCCAAGGCCCTGTGTTGCAGCATCGCGCAGGCCAGCGTGGACGAGATCGACCGCCTGAACATCCTGCAGGCCACGCTGCTGGCCATGCGCCGCGCGGTGCAGGGGCTGCGCCTCAAGCCCGCGCTGGCGCTGGTGGACGGCAACCGCCTGCCTCAGCTGGACGTGCCGGCCGAGGCCATCGTCAAGGGCGACGCCAAGGTGGCGGCGATTTCGGCGGCGTCCATCCTGGCCAAGGTCACGCGCGACCGCTGGTGCGCCGAGCTGCACGCGCAGTACCCGCAATACGGCTTTGCCGGGCACAAGGGCTACGGCACGGCAGAGCACCTGGCCGCGCTGGCGCAGCACGGCGCCTGCCCCGAGCACCGCCGCTCCTTCGCCCCCGTGGCGCGGGTGCTATGAACAACCCCTTGAGCGGCTTCGCCGCTTCGTCCTTCGCACGGCGGCCCTGGCCTGGCGCGGCAGCACGCAGTGGATTGCACCGATGAAACCTGCCATCACCTTCATCCAGTCGCGCGACAACGCGCTGCTCAAGGATGTGCGCCGCCTGGCGCAGGACAGCACGGCATACCGCAAGCAGGGCCGCGTGTGGCTGGAGGGCGACCACCTGTGCAGCGCGGCGCTGGCGCGGGGGCAGCGCCCGGACATTGCGCTGTTTTCAGAGTCTTTTTGGCCTGTAGCGCCCGTCCAGTATGCGCAATCAGCTATTAAAAACGTGGTAATTGCCGACGCCCTGTGGCAGGACATCAGCGGCCTGGAATCGCCCGCGCGCATGGGCTTCGTGCTGCAGCTGCCCGGCGCTGCGGCGCTGGACGCGCAGGCGCCCACCGTGGTGCTCGACCGGCTGCAGGACGCGGGCAACGTGGGCTCGATCCTGCGCAGCGCATCGGCCTTCGGCTTTACGCAGATCGCCGCCGTCAAGGGCACGGCGGCGCTGTGGTCGGCCAAGGTGCTGCGCGCCGGCATGGGGGCGCACTTCGCCCTGCACCTGGTCGAAGGCCTGGCCGAGCCGGACATTGCCGCGCTGCGCGTGCCGCTGCTGGCGACCAGCTCGCACCAGGGGGATTTTCTGCACCGCGCGCGCCTGCCCTGGCCCTGCGGCTGGATCATGGGCCACGAAGGGCAGGGCGTGGCGCCGGCGCTGCAGGCGCGCGCCAGCGGACTGATCCGCATCACCCAGCCGGGCGGAGAGGAGTCGCTCAACGTGGCCGCCGCCGCCGCCATCTGCCTGCACGCCAGCGCGGCCGCGCGCGGCTAAGGCGACGACGCTGCGGGCCCGGCGGTTGACGCGGGCTGGCATGCGCCCAAGAATGGCCGCATGGAACCGTTGCGCAAACGTTTGGAGCAGCGCCTGGCCGGCCTGCCCGTGGCATTGGCGGTGGAGCTGCCCTCTGGCACGCGCGTGGGGGCTGCGCCCGCGCCGCTGGGGCTGCGCCTGCGCGACCGGGGCGCGCTGCTGGCGCTGGCCAGCGGGCAGGTGGGGCGGGTGGGCGCGGCCATCGTCGAAGGGCGGGTGGACTTCGAGGGCAGCGTGCGCGACCTCATGGCCACGGCGGCGGCGCTGCTGCCGTCCAGCCCCGTGGCCGCCAGCGTCCACTGGTGGGCCAGGGCCATGGCGCGGCTGCGCTCGTCGGCGCTGCACACGCAGGCGCGCGACGCGCACCAGGTGCAGTTCCACTACGACCTGTCGGACGACTTCTACGCGCTCTGGCTCGACCCGCGCCGCGTTTATTCGTGCGCCTACTACCCAAGGCCGGACATGACGCTGGCGCAGGCGCAGGAGGCCAAGCTCGACCACATCTGCCGCAAGCTGGCGCTGCGCCCCGGCGAGCGCTTTCTGGACATCGGCGCGGGCTGGGGCGCGCTGCTGCTGTTCGCCGCCGAGCATTACGGCGTGCAGGCGCTGGGCATCACGCTGTCGCGCCACCAGCACGCCTGGGTGCAGCAGCTGATCGACGCGCGCGGCCTGCAGGGCCGCGTGCAGGTGCGGCTGTGCGACTACCGCCAGCTGCCGCCCGGGCAGGCCTTCGACAAGGTGGCGTCGGTCGGCATGGTCGAGCACGTGGGCCGCGCCCAACTGCCGGCCTATTGCAGTGCCGTGCACGGCCTGCTGCGCCCCGGCGGGCTGCTGCTCAACCACGGCATATCGGCCGCCAGCGTGAGCGACGCGCAACTGGGCGCGGGCATGGGCGACTTCGTCGAGAAGTACATCTTCCCCGGGGGCGAGCTGCTGCACGTCAGCACCATGCTGCACGCATTGGCGCGCAGCGGCCTGGAGATGGTCGATACCGAAAACCTGCGGCCGCACTACGCGCGCACCCTGTGGGCCTGGTCGGACGCGCTGGAAGGGCAGCTGGCGCAGGCCGGGCGCGTGCTGGCCGCGCAGATCGGCGACGCCGCGCGCGCCGCCAGCGTGCTGCGCGCCTACCGCCTGTACCTGGCGGGCAGCGCCATGGGGTTCGAGCGCGGCTGGATGGCGCTGCACCAGATACTCGCGCAGCGCCCCGACGGCAACGTGGCCACGGGCAGCATGCGCGGCGCGCAGTCGGACTACCCGTTCAACCGCGAATACATCTACGCCGGCCCGCGCCAGGCATAGCGGCCGTGGCGCGTGCCGCGATAATCACCGCTCCTTTGATTCCTGACGGGAGCCCCTTGATGGCCGGAGCCAGCCTGCTGACCCTGCTCGACGACATCGCGACGATCCTGGACGACGTGGCCCTGATGACCAAGGTGGCCGCCAAGAAGAGCGCCGCCGTGGCCGACGACGTGGCTGCCATGACCAAGGTGGCCACGCAGAAAACGGCAGGGGTGCTGGGCGACGACCTGGCGCTCAACGCCCAGCAGGTCACGGGCGTGCGCGCCGAGCGCGAGATTCCCGTGGTCTGGGCCGTGGCCCGGGGCTCGCTGGTGAACAAGGCCATTCTGGTGCCGGCCGCGCTGCTCATCAGCGCCTTCCTGCCCTGGCTGGTCACGCCGTTGCTGATGCTGGGCGGCGCCTACCTGTGCTTCGAGGGCGTGGAAAAACTCGCGCACAAGCTGCTGCACAGCGCCGCCGAGGACGCGGCCGAGCGCGAGAGCCACGCGCAGGCCAACGCCAACCCGGCGCTCGACCTGGTGGCTTTCGAGCGCGACAAGGTCAAGGGCGCGGTGCGCACCGATTTCATCCTGTCGGCCGAGATCATCGTCATCGCCCTGGGCACGGTGGCGCACGCCCCGTTCACGCAGCAGGTGGCCGTGCTGGTGGGCATTGCCCTCATCATGACCGCGGGGGTGTACGGCCTGGTCGGGGGCATCGTCAAGCTCGACGACCTGGGCCTGTGGCTCAGCGGCCGCGCCAGCGGCGCGGCGCGCGCGCTGGGGCGCGGCCTGCTGGCGCTGGCGCCCAGGCTGATGAAGTTCCTCTCGGTGGCGGGCACGGCCGCCATGTTCCTGGTGGGCGGCGGCATCCTGGTGCATGGCATCGCGCCGCTGCACCACGCCATCGAGGCGGCCGGCGCCGCCGTGGCGCAGGGGGCGCTGGGCGGGCTGTGGCGCGTGCTGGCAACCAGTGTGCTCAACGCCGCCGCCGGCATGCTGGCCGGGGCGCTGGTGCTGGGCGCGGTGCACCTGGCGCAGCGCTTGCGCAGGCGCTGAGCGCAGGCGCCGCCTTGTGATTACACCTGGGCCAGGGCCTGGTCCAGGTCGGCCAGCAGGTCGTCGATGTGCTCGATGCCGATCGACAGCCGCACCATGCCTTCGCTCACCCCGGCCTTGGCCAGCTCATCGGCGTCGAGCTGGCGGTGCGTGGTCGATGCCGGGTGCGTGGCCAGCGACTTGGCGTCGCCAATGTTGACCAGGCGCAGGAACAGCTGCAGCGCGTCCAGAAAGCGCGCCCCGGCGGCGCGGGCGTCCTCGCCGGCGGCGGTTTTCAGGCTGAACGACAGAATGCCCGAGGCGCGCCCGCCCATCTGGCGCTGCACCAGGGCGTGGTCGGGGTGGTCCTTCAGGCCGGCGTAGCGCACCCACTCCACCTTGGGGTGGGCCTGCAGCACCTCGGCAATCTTTTGCGTGTTCTCGCAGATGCGGTCCATGCGCAGCGCCAGCGTCTCGATGCCCTGCAGCGTCAGGAAGGCATTGTGCGGCGACAGCGCCGCGCCGGTGTTGCGCAGCGGCACCACGCGCACGCGGCCGATGTAGGCGGCCGGGCCCAGCGCCTCGGTGTAGACCACGCCGTGGTAGCTCACGTCGGGCTCGTTCAGGCGCTTGAAGCGCGCCTTGTGCTCGGCCCACGGGAACTTGCCGCTGTCGACGATGGCTCCGCCAATGCTGTTGCCGTGGCCGTTCAGGTACTTGGTCAGCGCGTGCACCACGATGTCGGCGCCGTGCTCGAAGGGGCGCAGCAGATAGGGGCTGGCCACCGTGTTGTCCACGATCAGCGGCACGCCGTGCGCGTGCGCCACGTCGGCCAGCGCGCGGATATCGGTCACGTTGCCCAGCGGGTTGCCGATCGATTCGCAGAAGATGGCCTTGGTGCGCGCGTCGATCAGCTTGCCGAAGCTGGCCGGGTCGCGCGGGTCGGCAAAGCGTACCTCCAGCCCCTGCTGCGGGAAGGTGTGGGCGAACAGGTTGTAGGTGCCGCCGTACAGCGTGCTGGCGCTGACGATGTTGTCGCCTGCTTCGGCGATTGCCTGGATGGCATAGGTCACGGCCGCCATGCCCGAGGCCACGGCCACCGCGCCCACGCCGCCCTCCAGCGCCGCGACGCGCTTTTCCAGCACGTCGTTGGTCGGGTTCATGATGCGGGTGTAGATGTTGCCCGGCACCTTCAGGTCGAACAGGTCGGCGCCGTGCTGCGCGCTGTCGAAGGCGTAGGCCACGGTCTGGTAGATCGGCACGGCGACGGACTTGGTGGTCGGGTCGGGCGAGTAGCCGGCGTGGACGGCCAGGGTTTCGATGCGCATTGCTGTCTCTCTTTCCAGGGTTGATGCAAGCACCTATTGTGGGCTAGGAGCCTGTCGGACTTGGGAAGCGGCGGCTGCAAAATGACCGCAGCGGCCCATTTTTCACCGTCTTTTTGCCCAATAGCTCGGCTATTGGGCTGCAAATCCGGCAAAAACTGTGCTCGCTGGGGCCATTTTTCGCTTTCGCCGCCCCAAGTCCGACAGGCTCCTAGGCGCACGGATGCGGAAACGATGCGCTGGCTATGTGCTTATGCCTTGGGCCGCGTGCGGTAGAACTGCATGGGCTGCGCCTGCATCTCGCGCTGGTGCTGGGCGATGACGGATTTCTTCATCTTGCCCACCACGTGCATCTCGCAGGGCTTGCAGTCGAAGCGCAGCGTGAGCTTTTCCTTGCCGTTGATCAGTTGCAGCGGCTCGGCCTTGATGGTGCCCTTCACGCCGATCACGCCCTTGGCCTGCTTGGGGCACAGGCTCATCGAGAAGCGCACGCAGTGCTTGGTGATCATCAGGCTGACTTCGCCTTCTTCCTCTTTCGATTCGTAGGCGGCATCGATCACCTTCACGCCGTGGCGCGCATAGAAGTCGTGCGCCTTGTGGTTGAACACGTTGGCAAGATACGTGAGTGTGTCCTCGGGGAAGGGCGTGGGCGGCTCTACGGGCGCGGCGCGCTGCAGGCGGATGAAGCCCTTGGCACGGGCGCCTTCGAGTACGGCCAGCGCGTCGCGGCGCAGCTGGTTGAGCGCGGAGGCGGGCACGAACCAGGGCTGGGTGAGCTGCAGCGCAATGTCGTGGACTGCAAAAATCGTCGCGCCAAAGCGGCCCAGCTGCTCGCGCAGCGTGGCCTCGGCCCGTGCGGCGTCGGTGGCGCCCTGGTGGGCGTGTGTGATGGCGGCATGGCCGATGAAGCCGTCCTCGTCGGTCAGCGTGAGCGCGAAGCCGTCAACGGTTTCGCTGAACTCGGCCCACAGGCCGATGCGGCGCTCGCTCGACTTTTTATCCAGCGTGCGTACCCAGTCCATGTCGCGGTTGCGGTTGATCTCCAGGCCCTTGCGCAGGTCCTTGAAGCCGTCGATCGTGTCCCTGGGGAACACGCGCCAGATGCCTTTCTTCGCATGCACGGACTCGGCGCGGTTGATGTGCACGCCCACCAGTGCCTTCTGCAGGTCGTAGTAGCACAGGCCGTCGCCGTTGTGCAGCGCGGTGGCGTGGTCGCTGGTCTCCAGCTCGAACCAGTTGCTGCCCACTTGCGTGATCCAGCCGATGGCGCGGCCCGGTGTCTTGGGCGTGTCGAACGCGCCAATGTCGTCCTGGCGGCCGTTGACGAAGTAGTCGGTGAACTCGCGGTTGAAGTTCTGGTCGGGGTCGGGCTCAAAGGTGAAGGTGGTGCGGCCTGAAGATGAGCGCGTGAACTCGCCTTCCTCGATGATGGCGTCGAGCAGCTTGCGGTAGTGCGCCGTGATGTTCTTCACGTAGCCCATGTCCTTGTAGCGCCCCTCGATCTTGAAGCTGCGCACGCCCGCGGCTATGAGGGCGCGCAGGTTGTCGCTCTGGTTGTTGTCTTTCATCGAGAGCACGTGCTTCTCGTGCGCGATGATGCGGCCCTGCCCATCGAGCACCTCGTAGGGCAGGCGGCAGGCCTGGTTGCAGTCGCCCCGGTTGGCGCTGCGGCCCGTGTGGGCGTGGCTGATGAAGCACTGGCCCGAGTAGGCCACGCACAGCGCGCCGTGCACGAAGAACTCGATGGTGGTGCGCGCCGGGTCGGTGGCGGCGCGCACGGCGGCGATCTGGGCCAAGTCCAGCTCGCGCGCGACCACGATCTGCGACAGGCCCGCGTCCTGCAGGAAGCGCGCCTTCTCGGGCGTGCGGATGTCGGTCTGCGTGCTCGCGTGCAGCTGGATGGGCGGCAGGTCGATCTCGAGCAGGCCCATGTCCTGGATGATGAGCGCGTCCGCGCCCGCCTCGTACACCTGCCAGGCCATCTTGCGCGCGGCTTCGAGCTCGTCGTCGCGCAAGATGGTGTTGAGCGTGACGAAGATGCGGCTGTTGAAGCGGTGCGCGTGGGCAATCAGCCGCTCCAGATCGCGCAGTTCGTTGCCCGCCGTGGCGCGGGCGCCGAAGGCCGGGCCGCCGATGTAGACGGCGTCGGCGCCGTGGTTCACGGCCTCGATGCCGATGTCGGCGTCGCGCGCGGGGGAGAGCAGTTCGAGCTGGTGGGGCAGGAGGGACATAGGGGGCGGATTATCCCAGCCCGGCGTTTTTGCCGATACCATGCCCCGTTCGCCGCCTTATTCCAGGAGCTTTCCCATGCGCGCAGTGTTCAGCATCGTCGGCCTGCTTGTCGTGCTGGCCATCGTGGGCGTGCTGGCCAAGAAGCAGCTCGCCGCCACCCATGCCCCCGCGCCTGCGCTGCAGGCGCCCGGGCAGCCTGCGCAGCCCGCACCCACCGGCAACGTGCGCGAGCAGAGCCAGCAGATACAGCAGCAGTTCAAGCAGCAGCTCGATGCCGCGATGCAGCAGGCCCGCCCCATGCCGGATGAAGATTTCAAGTAAAAATGGCCTCCAGCGCTTATCCATAGCGCCAAAGCAGCTATCAAATGCAGAGCGATAACGACGCTGCCTGGATGCGCGAGGCGCTGGCCCAGGCGCGCGCCGCCGCGCAGGCGGGCGAGGTGCCCGTGGGCGCCGTCGTGGTCAAGGACGGCGCCATCATCGGCCGCGGCCATAACGCCCCGGTGCGCAGCCACGACCCCACGCAGCACGCCGAGGTGGCCGCGCTGCGCGAGGCCGCGCGCCACCTGGGCAACTACCGGCTCGACGGCTGCACGCTCTACGTCACGCTGGAGCCCTGCGCCATGTGCAGCGGCGCCATGCTGCACGCGCGGCTGGCGCGCGTGGTGTTCGGCGCGGCGGACGCCAAGACGGGCGTGGCCGGTTCGGTGCTCGACCTGTTCGCCGAGCCGCGCCTGAACCACCACACGGCCGTGCAGGGCGGGGTGCTGGCCGATGAATGCGCGGCGCTGCTGCAGGGCTTTTTCAGCGCGCGCCGCGGCGCCCGGCGCACACAGGCCGAGCCGCTGCGCGAGGACGCTCTGCGCACGCCCGAGGCGCGCTTTGCCAGCCCCGCGGGCCACTATCTCTGCATCGACGGCCTGCGCCTGCACTACCTCGACGAAGGCCCGCGCGATGCGCCGCTGACCTGGCTGTGCCTGCACGCCAGCCCCGCGTGGAGCGAGGTTTGGCGGCCCATGCTGCGCGTGTTCACGCAGGCGGGCCACCGCGTGGTCGCGCCCGACCTGATCGGCTTCGGCCGCAGCGACAAACCCAAGAAAGAGGCCGCGCACACGCCGGCATGGCACCGGCAGGCGCTGGCCGCGCTGCTGCAGCAATTGGCGCTGCGCAACGTGGTGATTCTGGCCCAGCCGGGCGCGGTGCTGCCGGCGCTGGACGCGCCGCTGGTGCGGGTGCTGCAGGGCGCGGCGGACGACGGCCTGCCGTTTCCCGATGCGGGCCACCGCGCCGGGCCGCGCGCCTTCGCCCGGTTCGCAGCAGAGCAGGGCGCGCCGGTCTTTACCGTGCCCGACGCCAGCGCCGGCTCGGCCCGGGCCGCTGTGGAATACTCTGCCCGCTATGCACGACCATCACCATGACGATTGTGGCCACTGCGGCCACGACCACGGCCCCCAGCACATCTACATCTATTCCCCCGCCAGCGCCGTGCGCGACAAGGCCGCGTTCAAGCGCGGCATCGCGCGGCTGAAGGCCCTGGGCCACGAGGTGGAAGTGGACGCCGACGCGCTCGCCACCCACACGCGCTTCGCAGGCGACGACGCCACGCGCCTGGCCGCCATCCACCGCGCGGCCGCCAGCGGCGCCAGCGTGGCGATGATCTCGCGCGGCGCCTACGGCTTCACGCGCATCCTGCCGGGCATCCAGTACAAAAAGGTGGCCAAGGCCATCGAGCGCGGCACGCGCTTCGTCGGCATGAGCGACTTCACGGCCTTCCAGGCCGCGGTGCTGGCCAAGACGGGCGTCACCACCTGGGCCGGCCCTTCGCTGGAAATCGACTGGGGCGTGCAGGGCGAGCCCGACGACATCATGGCCGCCTGCTTCGACGACCTGCTCACCGGCCACGGCGAGGGCGCGGGCTGGCGCATGGACAAGGAGAAGCCGCGCGCCGACGGCACGCCCGCCGTGCCCGACGTGTACGTGAAATCCGCGCAGCTGTGGGGCGGCAACCTCGCGGTGCTCGCCTCGCTGGCGGGCACGCCGTACTTGCCCGAGGTCAAGGGCGGCATCCTGTTCCTGGAGGACATCGGCGAGCACCCCTACCGCGTGGAGCGCATGCTGACCCAGCTGCTGTACGCGGGCGTGCTGGCCCGCCAGAAGGCCGTGGTGCTGGGCCAGTTCACCAACTACAAGCTCGCCCCGCACGACAAGGGCTTCAAGCTGCAGAGCGTGGTGGACTGGCTGCGCGCGCAGATCAAGGCCCCCGTGCTCACCAACCTGCCGTTCGGCCACGTGGCCACCAAGGTGCTGCTGCCCGTGGGAGGGCAGGTGTCGCTGTCGGTGGAAGGGCGCGACGCGCTGATCTACTGGGGCCACGCGCATTGATCCTGCGCCGCGCGGGTGTGACGCATGCGCGACATTCCTGGGTGGCGACGCTTGTTGACAATCGGTGGGCACCTGCAACCGCACCGTTGCGCCGACAATTCCCCATAATGCAAGGGATGCGTTTGCGCAGGCACGCCGCCATGCGCCGTGTTGGCCGACAAGAACAAGGAAACCCAGTGTGAGTCCCATCAAGACCGTGGTATTTGCGGATATAGCCGGAAGCACGGCGCTCTACGAAGCGCTGGGCAATGAGCATGCTGCAGCCGCCGTGGCACGGTTGACCGAAGGTATCGGCCAGTCCATCGAGGCCCGGGGCGGGCGCGTGGTCAAGAAGCTGGGCGACGGGGTGCTCGGCGTGTTCGCCGAGGCGGAAAAGGCCGTGGACGCCATGGTGGGCTGCATGCGCCGCCAGCGCAGCGCGGCGCAGCAGCCGGGCCCGCGCATGGAGATCCGCGTGGGGCTGGCCAGCGGCGACCTGGTCGAGGTGGACGGCGACTGCTACGGCGACGCCGTGAACGTGGCGGCGCGCCTGTGCGAGCGCGCCGGCCTGGCCGAGATCTGGGCCACCGAAGACACGGTGCAGGGCCTGCTGGAGCCGCCCGGCGCCAGCTTCATCCGGCTGGGCCACCTGGTGGTGCGCGGCAAGGCCGACCCGCTGGTCATGTACCGCATCGACTGGGAGCCCGGCTCCGGCGGCGAGTCCCTCACCATGCAGGCCGGGCTGCTCAGCAACATGGCCCGGCTGGAGGCGGCAGAGCAGGCGGAAATCCGCTTTTCCTGGCGCGGCGGCGACCAGATGTTCGCGGTGTCGGACATGCCGGTGCACGTGGGGCGCTCGACCAGCGCGCAGCTGTGCATCGGCGATCCGCGCGTATCGCGCCAGCATGCCCGGCTCGACTGGCGCGGCGGCGCCTTCCTGCTGACCGACCTGAGCAGCTACGGCACCTGGGTGCGCTTCGAGGGCAGCGACGCGCCGGTGCAACTGCGCCGCGACAGCTGCCTGCTGCACGGCACCGGCGAAATATCGCTGGGCGTGCCGTTCACCGACGCCAGTGCGCCCACGCTGGGGTTCCAGGTGTCGGGCTCCAGCATGCACCTGGGCTAGGCTGCCTGCCCGGTCTTGTCAGCCGCCCGGGGCGGCCGGCTTGAGCAGCGTGGCCTCGACCTTGTTGGCCAGCTGCGCCACGGCCAGCGCGGCCGGGCAGCCGGGCAACTGCAGCATCAGCAACTGGCGGCGCATCACGGCGTCGCGTACCGACATGTCGGCGGGAATGTCGCCCATGTGGATGAGGCGCATGGGCCGGCCGGATTCGGTGGTGACGAAGCGGTCGAGCACCTGCTGCAGCTGGCTGGTGATGGCGCGGCCGTCGCCCGGGCGCGCCGCCTGGTTCACCACCATGCGCACGTGCTGGCGCTTTTGCTGCGTGGCCAGCACCTTGATGGCGGCGTAGGCATCGGTCAGCGACGTGGGTTCGGGCGTGGCCACGACCAATACCTCGGACGCCAGCGAGATGGAGAACAGCACCACGTCGGAGATGCCGGCGCCGGTGTCGAGCAGCACCACGTCGAAACGCGGCGCCAGGGTCTGGATGACGTTCAGGAACTGGTTGCGCACCTCGGGCGTGAGGCGCGAATACTCGACCATGCCCGAGCCCGCCAGCACGGCGGAAAAGCCGCCGGGGGTCTGGATCACGGCGTCTTCGAGCTGCGCCCGGCCGGTGAACACGTCGTGCAGCGTGATCTTGGGGTGCAGGTTCAGCACCACGTCGAGGTTGGCCAGGCCCAGGTCGGCGTCGAGCACCAGCACGCGGTGGCCGCGGCGCGTCAGCGCGGTGGCCAGGTTGGCCGAGACAAAGGTCTTGCCCACGCCGCCCTTGCCGCTGGTGACGGCGATGATGCGGGTGCCGGGCACGAGGGCGTCGCCGGCCGTGGGCTGGTTGTTGGGTGGAGTTGACAGCGCGTCGTTCATTGTTGGCTTCTCTGGTTGGCGCTGCCCGCCGGCACATCCAGGGGCGGGGGCAGGTCGCCCCATCCCGACGGCGTGTACAGCGGGCCGATCAACATGCTCTTTTCTTCCGCGCTCACGGTGCTGTCGGGTTGCTCCTCGATGCAGATGCGGTTGCGCCCGGCCTGCTTGGCCTGGTAGAGCTGGGCGTCTGCGCGCTCCAGCCACAGCTCCGTGGTGCTGCGGATCCACTGCATGGCGAAGGCGCCGCCGATGCTGATGGTGACGTTGATCGACTGCGTGGTGGACAGCGCGATGGGCGTGTTCTGCACGGTGCTGCGCAGGCGCTCGGCGACGACGCGGCCGAAGTTCAGGTGGCAGGCGGGCAGCACGACGGCGAATTCCTCGCCGCCGTAGCGGGCGATGGTGTCCATGGGGCGCACGCAGCTCTCCAGCGTGCGCGCCACCGAGCGCAGCACCGCGTCGCCCGCGATGTGGCCGTGGGTGTCGTTGACGCGCTTGAAGTGGTCTATGTCCACCAGCAGCAGCAGCGCCGCCTCGCCCGAGCGGGCCACGCGGTCGATCTCGCTTTGCAGCGCGCTGAGCATGTGCCGGCGGTTCACCAGCCCGGTCAGCGGGTCGCGCAGCGACAGCGTGCACAGCCCATCGATCAGCCCTTGCAGATAGGCCAGCGGCGGCTGGCCGCGCAGGCCGGCGTCCGAGCCCAGCGATTGGGCCACCAGGGCGTGCGCGGTATCCAGGCGCAGGTCGCGCAGGTTGACGGAGGCGATGGGGACGGGTTTTGTCACAGATGGAAACAAAAATCTGATGCGCAGTTTAACAGAGCGCCCGTCGCCGCATGTGCCTGCCTCACCCCTGTGCGTGCGGCGCGGCGCCCTGCTGGCGCAGCGCGGCAATGGCCTCGGCGTCGGTGCGGTAGACGGCGAAGTTGGGCCCTGCCGTCAGCGCGCCGGCGGCCTCCAGGCGGCGCTGCACCGGCAGCTTGATGCCGGCCACGTGCAGCGTGCCGCCCTGGCCCTGCGCCATGGCGCGCAGGCGCAGGAAAATCTCCACCCCGGTCACGTCCACCCGGTTGATGGGCAGGGCGAACAGGCACAGGTGGCGCAATTCGGCGCGCGTGGCCAGCTCGTCGGCCACGCGCCGCTCCAGTGCGTTGGCCGAGGCGAAGTCCAGCTCCGCGTCCATGCGCAGCGCCAGCACCTGCGGCGCCAGCGGCGCCAGCTGCCACAGGCTGCGGTCGCGCAGGCTGCCGTCCGGGTGCAGGCCCACCTCGATGATGCGCGGGTGCAGCCGCTGGTACAGGAAGAAGCACAGGTTGAGCACCAGCCCGACGAGCACGCCCCAGTACATGCGCGGCGCGCTGACCAGGGTGATGGCGAAGGTGCACAGGCCGATGACGGTCTCCACGCGCGAGACGCGCCACAGCCCGAACATGGTGCGCGGGTGGATCAGGTTGGTGATGGCCGCCACGATGACCGCCGCCAGCACCGACTGCGGCACGTGGTAGAGCGCCGGCGTGAGCCACAAGAGCGCGCCCAGCACCACCACCAGCGCGAACAGCGTGGCCCAGCCGCTTTGCGCGCCGGCGTACAGGTTGAGCGCCGAGCGCGAGAACGATGCGCTGGTGGCGAAGCTGCCGCACAGGCCCGAGCTGATCTTGGCCATGCCGTGGGCGAGCAGGTCCTGGTTCTCATTCCAGCGCGTGCCGCCCAGCGTGTGCTCGACCTTGGCGCTGGAGGCCGTCTCCAGAAAACTCACCAGCGTGACCACCAGCACCGGCAGCACCAGCGTGCCCAGCTCGTCCCAGGACAGCCAGCCCGGCAGGTACAGCGACGGCAGGCCCGAGGGCAGGGGGCCGATGACCGCGCCCTGGCGCGCGGCGTAGCCCAGCGCCCAGCTGACCAGCGCCGCCAGCCCGATGACGACGATGGCCGCCGGAAAATTCTTGCGCCAGCGCTTGGCCGCGCTCAGCAGCGCCCAGCTGCCCAGGCCGAAGCACAGTGCCGTCAGGTCGAAGTGGTAGATGGACGGGCTGGTGACCAGCGCGTGCCAGGTGGTGCGCAGGCCCAGCAGCGCCGGCAACTGCGACGCGAAGATGAGCAGCGCCGCCGCCTGCGTGAAGCCGTTGAGTACCGGCGACGTGACCAGGTTCACCAGCCAGCCGAAGCGCACCGCGCCCAGCGCCACCTGCAGCAGGCCCGACAGAATCGCCAGCCAGGCGGCCAGCGCCACCCAGTGGGCGCTGCCGGGCTCGGCCAGGCCGGTCAACGACGCGCCGATGAGCAGGCTCGACAGCGCCGTCGGCCCCACGCCCAGGCGCGTGGACGAACTCCACAGCACGGCGATCAAGGCCGGGATGAGCGACGCGTAGATACCGGTGATGAGCGGCATGCCGGCCAGCTGCGCGTAGGCCACGCCCTGGGGCACCAGCATCAGCCCGACCGTCATGCCGGCCCAGAATTCGCGTTGCAGGAAAGGGCCGGTGGGGCGGGGCCAGGCCAGGAAGGGCAGCCAGCGGTGCAGCAGAAGGGAACGCATAGGGGCGTGATTGTCGCGTGGCCGGGCGATTCGCGCAGCGCGCGTGGGCTTGCGCGGCAAACGCTACCATTGCCGCATGAGCGAGCAACCACCCCCCAGCACCCCCCAGTCCACCGGCATCAGCACCTGCCTGGTGCACCACGGCTACCGCCCGCCAGAGGGCTTCGAGGCGCCGCAGCCCGCGGTGCACAAGGCGTCCACCGTCCTCTTTCCCAACGTGGCCGCGATGCGCTCGCGCGAATGGAAGGACAAGACCAGCTACACCTACGGCCTGCACGGCACGCCCACCACCTATCTGCTGGAGGAACGCCTGGCCACGCTTGAAGGCGGGCGCCAGTGCCTGCTGGTGCCCAGCGGCCTGGCGGCGATCTCCACCGTGTCTCTGGCGCTGCTCAAAAGCGGCGACGAAGTGCTGCTGCCCGACAACGCCTACGGCCCGAACAAGGCGCTGGCCGAGGTGGAGCTGCGCCACTTCGGAATCGGCCACCGCGTCTACGACCCGCTCGACCCGGCCGACCTGGCCGCCAAGATCGGCCCCGCCACGCGCCTGGTGTGGCTGGAGGCGCCGGGCTCGGTCACGCTCGAATTCCCCGACCTGGCCGAGCAGGTGCGCATCTGCCGCGCGCGCGGCGTCGCCTGCGTGCTCGACAACACCTGGGGCGCCGGCCTGGCCTTTGCCCCGTTCGACCTGCTGGGCGACGCCAGCCTGGGCGTGGACGTGTCGGTGCACGCGCTCACCAAATACCCCAGCGGCGGCGGCGACGTGCTGATGGGCGCCATCACCACGCGCGACGAGGCGCTGCACCTGAAAATCAAGCTCACCCACATGCGCCTGGGCCTGGGCGTGGGCGCCAACGACGTCGAGGCCGTGCTGCGCTCGCTGCCCAGTATGGCGCTGCGCTACCGCGCGCACGACCTGGCCGCGCGCGAGCTGGCGCGCTGGCTGGCCGCCAGCCCCCACGTGGCGCAGGTGCTGCACCCGGCGCTGGAGGGCAGCCCCGGCCACGCGCATTGGCGCCAGCTGTGCGGCCAGGCGCATCCGGCGGATCAGGACAACCAGGGCGCGGCCGCCGGCCTGTTCAGCGTGGTCATCGACGCGCGCCACGGCCAGGACCGGGTGGACGCCTTCTGCGACGGCCTGCGCCTGTTCCGCCTGGGCTACAGCTGGGGCGGGCCGATGAGCCTGGTCATGCCCTACGCGCTGCCCAGCATGCGCGCCGGCGCCACCCCCCACCTGCGCCCCGGCACCGTGGTGCGCTTCGCCATCGGCCTGGAGTCCGCCGCCGACCTGCGCGCCGACCTGGCCCAGGCCATGCGCCAGGCGTTTGAATAATTGGGGTCAGATTCCAATTATTCCGCTTCAAGCCAGGCCGGAAATTAATTGGAATCTGACCCCAATTAAAAATTAATTGGAGAGCAGCTTCTTCAACGCGGGCCAGACGTTGTCCAGCATGATGGGCTGGGCCTGGGCAGTGGGGTGGATGCGGTCGGGCTGGAACAGCCGGGTCGGGGCGGCGCCGTCGGCCACGCCCTTGAGCAGAAAGGGCACCAGCGCCGCGTGCTGCGCCTGGGCCACGCTGGCGAACAGGGCGGCGAAGCGGCGCGCGTAGTCGCTGCCGTAGTTGGGCGGCACCTGCATGCCCACCAGCAGCACGCGCGCGCCGGCCTGGCGGGCCTGGGCGGCCATCGCGGCCAGGTTGTCCTCGGTGTTCTTCAGCGGCAGGCCGCGCAGGGCGTCGTTGCCGCCCAGCTCCAGGATGACGTGCGTGGGCTTGTGCTGCGCCAGTAGCGCGCCCAGGCGCGCGCGCCCGCCGGCGCTGGTGTCGCCGCTGATGCTGGCGTTGACGACGCGCGCGCCGGGCTGCTGCTGGTGCAGGCGCTGCTCCAGCAGCGCCACCCAGCCGCTGCCGCGCGCCAGGCCGTATTCGGCGCTCATCGAGTCGCCCAGCACCAGAATCGTCGCCGGTGCCGGCTGGGCCGCCAGGGCAAAACCCGCTGGCGCCAGGGCCATGGCGCTGGCCGCGATAAAGTCACGCCGGTTCATACATTGCATTAGCCCAAAGCCTTTCATGTCTACCTTGCCGATCGACGCCAGCAGCCCGCCCATCATCGTCGTGGCGCACGTCCACAAGAGCGTGACCGATTCCACCGGCACGCTGGAGATTTTGCGCGATGTCGACTTCACCCTGGCCGCGCGCGAGACGGTGGCCATCGTCGGCGCCTCGGGCTCGGGCAAGAGCACGCTGCTGTCCATCGTCGCCGGGCTCGACACCCCCACCAGCGGCACGGTGCGCGTCGCCGGCCAGGACTTGTTCGCGCTCGACGAAGACGGCCGCGCCGCGCTGCGCGCGCAGAAGATCGGCTTCGTGTTCCAGAGCTTTCAGCTGCTGGCCAACCTGACGGCGCTGGAGAACGTGATGCTGCCGCTGGAGCTGGCCGGCCGGCGCGACGCGCGCGTGCGCGCCGCCGAGATGCTGGAGCGCGTGGGCCTGGGCCAGCGCCTGGGCCACTACCCCCGGGTGCTGTCGGGCGGCGAGCAGCAGCGCGTGGCGCTGGCGCGCGCCTTCGTGGTGCAGCCGGCCGTGCTGCTGGCCGACGAGCCCACCGGCAGCCTGGACTTCGCCACCGGCGCCACCATCATGGAGCTGATGTTCGCGCTCAACCGCGAGCAAGGCACGACGCTGGTGCTGGTCACGCACGACCGCGGCATCGCGCAGCGCTGCGAGCGCTGCCTCTCGATCGAGGCCGGGCAGGTGGTGGAGCAGCAAAAACAATAGCTGTTTGCGCTGTAAATAAGCCAAATTTAAATATGTTTATATTTGATATTGGCTCTAATACAGCGTAACAGGCTATCAAATCAGCGTTTGCGCCTCTGCGCCATGCAGGCAGCGGCGGTGAACAGCACGTCGGTCGACGAGTTCAGCGCCGTCTCGGCCGAATCCTGCAGCACACCGATGATGAAACCCACGGCCACCACCTGCATGGCCACGTCGTTGCCAATGCCGAACAGGCTGCACGCCAGCGGAATCAGCAGCAGCGAGCCGCCGGCCACGCCCGACGCGCCGCAGGCGCACAGCGACGCCACCACGCACAGCAGCAGCGCGGTGGGCATGTCCACCTGAATGCCCAGCGTATGCGCTGTCGCCAGTGCCAGCACGCTGATGGTGATGGCCGCGCCCGCCATGTTGATGGTGGCGCCCAGCGGAATGGCGATGCTGTAGGTTTCCTCATCCAGGTTCAGGCGCTTGGCCAGCGCCAGGTTGATGGGGATGTTGGCCGCCGAGCTGCGCGTGAAGAAGGCGGTGATGCCGCTTTCGCGCAGGCAGGTCAGCACCAGCGGGTAGGGGTTGCGCCGGATCATCACCGCCACGATGAGCGGGTTGACCACCAGCGCCACGAACAGCATGCAGCCCAGCAGCACGGCCAGCAGGTGCGCGTAGCCCAGCAGCGCGTGCACGCCGGCCTCGGCAAAGGTGGCGGCCACCAGGCCGAAGATGCCCAGCGGCGCGCAGCGGATCACCCACTGAATGACCTGGGTGACGGCGCCGGCCAGATCCTGCAGCGCCTCGCGCGTGCTGGCGCTGGCGTGGCGCAGCGCCACGCCCAGGGCCACGGCCCAGGTCAGGATGCCGATGTAGTTGGCCGACAGCAGCGCATTGACGGGGTTGTCCACCATGCTGCGCACCACGCCCATCAGCACCTGGCCTACGGCCCCGGGCGCGCTGGCGCCCTGCGCCGGCGCCTGCAGCGCCAGCGTGCTGGGCCACCACAGGCTGGCCGTCACGCCCACCAGGGCCGCCGCCAGCGTACCCACGGCGTACAGCAGCAGCACCGGACGCAGGTGCGTCTGCTCGCCCGGCGTGTGGTTGCCGATGGCGGCCATCACCAGTACAAAGACCAGCACCGGCGCAACGGCCTTGAGCGCCGCGATGAACAGCGTGCCCAGCGCCGCCACGTAAGGCACGGCGGCCGGTTGCAGGGCGGCCAGGGCAACGCCCAGTACGAGGGCGATCACGATCTGCGTGACCAGGCTGGTGCGTTGCAGCCAGCGTTTGAGGGGAGACAGGAGCATGGATGAAGGCCTGGTAAGACTCCGGCAGGCAGGCCGGTAGGCGTGCACCGCGCGCGGCGAAATGATTTTTCGCGCGAGTCATTGGGTAAATGTCAATGGGGAAAACGCGAAATTTTACCGTCAGAGTATTGCCTACAACGCGCAGCGCCGTCGCCATGCGTGGGCAACCGGGATAATCGCCCCATGTCTGCACCCAAAGTCCTGTTCGGCTTTCATGCCGTGGGCGTGCGCCTGAAGACGGCGCCGCAATCCATCATCGAGATCTACTACGAGGCCTCGCGCCGCGACGCGCGCATGCGCCAGTTTCTGGAGCGCGCGCGCGAGGCCGGCGCGCGCCTGATCGAGGCCGACACGCTGCGCATCGCCAAGCTGGCCGGCAGCCACGGCCACCAGGGCGTGGCCGCGCGCGTGGAGGCGGTGGCGCAGGTGCAGTCGCTCGACGACCTGCTCGACCGCCTGGAGGAGGGCGGCGTGGCGCCGCTGCTGCTGGTGCTCGACGGCGTGACCGACCCGCACAACCTGGGCGCCTGCCTGCGCGCGGCCGACGGCGCCGGCGCACACGCCGTGATCGCGCCCAAGGACCACGCCTGCGGCGTCAACGCCACGGTGGCCAAGGTCGCCAGCGGCGCGGCCGAGACCGTGCCGTACTTCATGGTCACCAACCTGGCGCGCACGCTGAACGAACTCAAGGAGCGCAACATCTGGATCGTCGGCACCAGCGGCGACGCCGACAAAACCCTGTACCAGGCCGGCCTGAAAGGCCCCGTGGCCCTGGTGCTGGGCGCCGAGGGGCCGGGCATGCGCCAGCTCACGCGCAAGACCTGCGACGAACTGATCGGCATCCCGATGCAGGGCGCGGTCGAGAGCCTGAACGTCTCGGTGGCCAGCGCCGTGTGCCTGTACGAGGCGCTGCGCCAGCGGGGGGAGGGAGTCTTGCCAGGCCTGGCAATCACCCGCTGACAACCCAGCCGTTTGCTACGGTGCGCCGAGCATGGTTCGCGCCTAGGCGGGCAGCGGTCCTGCAGGTGTGGTGATGCCTGCCGGCGTGCGTATGGAACTCAGGCGCGGGCCTCCCGCGCTCGTCTCGGCTGCGTCGGATGGTCGTGCTTATGCAGGTCGGCGTTCACGAACTCCAGCGGCGGGCCCAGAATGCCCTCGCGCACCAGGGCGCGGTACAGCGTGGATTTGCCCGCGCCATTGGGGCCGGCGAGCAGGTGAAACCAGGGCGGAGCAGGGTGCGCGCCCGCCATGTCAAGCCGTGGCGCGGGCCTGATTGTCTTGCACCACTTCGCGCACGCGTTCGGCCAGCGAGCCACGCGCCTGGGCTGCCAGCAGCCGGGCGGTGAGCGCATCAACCGATGCGGGGGCGGTGGCGGCCTCGTACTGCTCGATGGCGGTGCGTGCTTCCTGCACGCTCAGGCCGGTGTGTTCGACGATCTGGCCCAGCGTGGCCCAGTACTCGATCTGACCCGCCACGGAACGGCGCATGGGTTGTGCGGCATGGCGTGCCTGCTCGACCAGCGCGCTGGGGAGCTTGACGGATGCGAAGGTGGTTGGGGGCATGGCGCTCTCCTGATTGGCGCATTTTGCGCCAATTGGTGGCGGCTTGCCAGCCAGCGCGCAAGAAGGCGCCTACAACGGCCCCATCTGGAGCGCGCCGGCGAGGAACAGCGCGCCAAGCACACCCACCGCGAACGACGACACCAGCCAGAAGCGCAGGCTGTTGCCGGGGAACATTGGCCGCAGCAGCGGAAACGCAAGCGCGCGGCACAGCAGCACGCCGGCGATCAGGAGCAGCGCCGGGCGCGTCAGCGGCAGCGGCGCCAGCACGCCCGCCCCGGCCAGCGCGTAAGCGGCCCAGACCAGCAGCATGCAGCCGACCGCGACGGCCCAGACATGCGGCTTGCGGCGCCCCGCCGCCACCGCCGCCGCGACCTTCTCGCCCGCGCCGAGCAGGCGATACCCCGGCGCGCCCCAGCCCAGGCAGGCAAAGTGCAGCGCCGCGGCGATGGCGCACAGAACGGCGGCGGCGGGCAGGGCGAGCGATGCGGCGTGCATGAAGATCCTTGTGCCCAGGTAGTCAGCCGGCAACGTCCGGCTCCACGAGCGCGGCCAGCTGGGCCAGCGAATCTTGCCAGCCCAGGTAGCACATCTCCAGGGGAATGGCCTGCGGAATGCCGGCCTGGGTAATGTCCAGCTCGGCGCCGCACGGCACGGGCCTGATGCGTACGGTGACTTCCAGCACGCCGGGCAGGCCGGGGTCGTCGAACCGGTCCGTGTAGCGGACCAGCTCGCCCGGCACCAGCGCAAGGTATTCGCCGCCGAACGCGTGCGCCTGGCCCGTGCCGAAGTTGCGGAACGCCATGCGGAAGCTGCCGCCGACGCGGGCCTCCAGGTGCTGCACCTGGCAGGTGAAGCCGTGGGGCGGCAGCCACTTGGCCAGCGCGTCGGCCTCGGTGAAGGCGCGGTAGATCTTCTGCGGGCTGGCGCGCAGCACGCGGTGCAGGTGGATGGTGCGGTCGGTCATGGCGGCTCCCCGGTCGTGCGTGCCGCGCGTCAGGCCTGCGCCGCGACGTTGACCATCCATGGCGTGCCGAAGCGGTCGCGCACCATGCCGAAGCCGGCCGACCAGAACGTGGCGGCAAACGGCATCGCGACCTGCCCGCCGCTGGCCAGCGCGTCGAACAGGCGCCGGCCCTCCGCGGCGTCGGCTGCCTGGATCGAGACCCACAGGCCCTGCGGCTGCTGGTAGCCGCCGCCGCAGCTGGACGGATCCTGCCCCGGCGCCGCCGGCATGGCGTCCGAGCCCATCAGCGACTGTTCCTTGAGCTGCAGGTGCACGTGCATCACGCGATCCCTGGCGGCCTCGGGCAGCGGTGGCATGCCGGCGCCGGCCGGTACTTCGCCGAAGGTGCTCTGGTGCACGATGGCGCCGCCGAACAGCCGGGCGTAGAAGGCGAAGGCCTCGGCGCAGTTGCCGTCGAAATTGAGGTAGGGGGTCAGTTGCATGCGTGTCTCCTGGGCCTGGGGCTGAGCGGGCCATCGGTTATTGTGGACGATGTACACTTTTATACGCGCATCGAGCCAGGTTTTGAAGCGGGCGCGAAAAGCCCAGTAAAAATGTCGGATAAAACACCACCTCCCGTTCGCAGCACCTATCGGCATGGCGATTTGCGGCGCGCGCTGCTGGACGCGGGCGTGGCGCTGGCGCGCGAGGGCGGGCCGGCGGCCATCGTGCTGCGCGAGGCGACGCGGCGCGCCGGCGTGGTGCCCAACGCGGCGTACCGGCATTTCAGAAACCATCAAGAGCTGCAGGAAGCGGTGCGCGCCGCCGCGCTGGCGGAGCTGGCGCGCTGCATCGAGGGCGAGATCGACGCCGCCCGGCGCCTGCGCGAGCGGCGCCGGCGCGCGCGCGCCGCGTTCTGCGGCGTGGGCCTGGGGTATCTGCGCTTTGCGCGGCAGCAGCCGGGCCTGTTTCGCACGGCCTTCATGGCGCGCCCCTTCGGCGTGCACGAACGCCCGCCGGGCGCCGATGCGGCGCGCGGCGCCAGCGGCATGGATCCGTTCGAGCTGCTGTGCCACGCGCTCGACGGCATGGTGGACGCCGGCCTGCTGCCGCGCGAGCGCCGGCCCGGGGCCGAGTTCATGGCCTGGTCGGCCGTGCACGGCATGGCCATGCTGGTGCTCGACGGCCCCCTGCGCGGCCTGGACGAGGCCGCCTGCCAGGCGCTGGCCGAGCGGCTGGTGCGCATGGTCGAGCAGGGCCTGCTGGCCGAGGCCGAGGCGCGCTGAGCCGCGCGTACCCGGCGCGCGCACGTTGGCGCGGCGCCACTGGCCCGGTTTCCAAGCCCCCGCGTTCGCGCCCATAATGCCCGCGCGCAGCCGCCGCATGACGCCGCTGCACCACCGACACACAAGGAGACCGATCATGTCGACACCCCTGAACACCGTGGAGCCGGCGGCGCTGCTCGAACGCGTACGAGCCATTTTGTTGAATCCGCAGCAGACCTGGCCGCAGATCGACGCCGAAGACGGCAGCCCGGCGCGCATCTACCTGGGCTACCTCGTCTTTCTGGCGGCCATTCCCGCCGTGGCCCACTTCATCGGCTACAGCCTGGTTGGCGTCGGCGCCTTCGGCATCACCGTGCGCGTGCCGCTGCTGGCGGGGCTGGCCGGCATGGTGGTGGGCTATGCGCTGTCGCTGGCCATGGTGTACGTGCTGGCGCTCATCGCCAACGCCCTGGCGCCGCGCTTTCAGGGGCGCGCCGACATGGGCAGCGCGTTCAAGCTGGTGGCCTACGGGCTGACGGCGGCCATGGTCGGCGGGGTGTTCAGCATCCTGCCGATGCTGGCCGTGCTGGGCCTGGTGGCGGCGCTGTATTCCATCTACCTGCTGTACCTGGGCGTGCCGGTGCTGATGCGGGTGCCGCAGCAGCGCGCGGCGGGCTACACCGCCGTGCTGGTGGTGTGCGGCATCGTCGCCGGGGTACTGGTGGGGCTGCTGTCCGCGCTGGTCACGCCGGGCATGCACGGGGCGGCAGGGCTGGCCGGGGCGGGCGGCGCGGCGCCGGCCAGCATCCAGATCCCCGGCACCGACATCAAGATCGACACCCGCAAGATCGAGGAAGCCACGCGCCGGATGGAGGAGGCCAACCGCAAGATGGAGCAGGCCCAGGCCAGCGGCGACACCCAGGCCGCGGCCAAGGCCGCCACCGAGGCGCTGGGCGCCGCCCTGGGCGGCAAGGCCGCGGGCCAGGCGCTGGACGTGCAGCAGCTGCGCGCCGTGCTGCCCGACAGCCTGGCCGGCATGGCCCGCACCTCGGTCGAGGCGCGCACCGACGCCATGATGGGCGTGCAGTTCTCCCACGCCAGCGCGCAGTACGAGCACGAGGGCAAGCACGTCGAGGTGCGGGTGCAGGATCTGGGCGCGTCCGCCATGCTCGCCGCCGGCATGGCGGCCTGGGCGCATTCGACCAGCGAGCGCGAAACCACCGACGAGGTCGAGCGCGTCTACCGCAAGGGCGACGTAGCGTTCCAGGAAAGCTACCGCAAGGACGGCAGCAGCGCCGACCTGTCGATGCTGCTGCCCAACGGGGTCATGCTCACGCTGGGTGGATCGCTGGCCATCGACGAGCTCAAGCGCCTGGCGCAGCCCATGGCGCAGCAGCTCGGCGGTCTGCAGCGCAAGTCGTGATGCATCGCCCGTGCCGCTTCGCTCCCGCCCCCGGCGCGGCTGGGCGGCCCGCGCGTGGCGGCCTCCGCCTGGGCCGTCCACGCGTTGACTGCGACAAGTTGTAAGCAGATACTGGCCTTCCCATTCGTCCCGCCCAGGTCGTGCCCATGGCTTCGTCATCCCTGCTCCGGACGCTGCGCCAGCGCTTTGGCCGGCGCACGCTGTACGCCATGCTGGGCGCGGGCCTGGGCGTGCTGGCGCTGCTGGAGCTGCTGGCCTGGCACCACCTGGACACGCTCGACAACCGCGTGGGCGACGCCGTGCTGCGCTGGCACGCCCGGGATCGCCTGCCGCCCGCCGACGTGGTGCTGGTGGACATCGACCAACCCTCGCTGACCGATCCGCAGATGAACGCGCTGGCCGGCACTTGGTCGTGGCCGCGCGCCATCCACGCCGAGCTGATGCAGGCGCTGGAGGCGCGGGGGCCGCGCGCCATCGTGCTCGACCTGATCCTGTCGCCGCCCGACCGCCTGCGCCCCGAGAACGACGCCGCGCTGGCCCAGGCCATGGCGTTCGAGCACGCCTTCGTGCCGATGATCCTGATGCCCGATTCGAGCCAGCAGGCGCCGCTGGCGCTGGCGCCCTCGGTCATGGGCATACGCGCGCTGCCCGGCGCCGACCCGGATGCGCGCTACGGCATCGACGCGCCGATCGCGCTGCCGCCCGATTTGTGGCGCACCGGCTACATCAACTTCGTCAAGGACGACGACGGCCTGGGCCGCAGCACCGAGCTGGGGCGCGAGGTGAGGGGCTGGCGGCTGCCGCACCTGGTGGGCCGCGTGGCCGACGCGCTGCACCTGCCCACGCCGGCCGCGCCGCGCTTTCGGCTGCACTGGTACGGGCGGGAATTCACCCGCATACCGTACGCCAAGGCCTACCTGGCAACGCAGACCATCGGCGCCAAGCTGCCCTTCGACCCGCACGGCAAGATCATCATCATCGGCGCCACCGCCAGCGGGCTGATGGACTTCGTGCCCACGCCCATGGACGCCACCACCCCCGGCCCCTTCGTGCTGGCCACGGCGCTGGCCAACCTGCAGGCCGGCGACTGGCTGCGCGAGGCGCCCGGCTGGCTCAGCCCGCTGCTGGCGCTGGCGCTCATCGGCGCCACGGGGCTGGCGTTCGCGCGCCGCGTCTCGCCGCTGCAGGTGGCCATCGCCTTTGCCGTGGCGGCGGCGCTGGCGCTGGGCGCGGCAGTGCTGGCGCTGCGCATGGACGTGTACTGGATGCCGGTGTCCGCGCTGGCGCTGGGGGCGCTGGCGCTGCTGTCGTTCGGCCTGCTGTCGTCGCGCCTGGAGATGGCCCAGCGGCGCCACGTGCAGGACATGTTCGCGCGCTTCGTCGATCCGCGCATCGTGCAGAACCTGTCCGAAGTCGAGCACGAGGCGCAGGCCGAGGTGTCCGCCAGCCGCGAGGTGACGGTGCTGTTCTCCGACATACGGGGCTTCACCAGCCTGTCCGAGCACCGCCGGCCCGAGGAAATCGTCGCCATCCTGAACCGCTACTTCGAGATGCAGGTCGAGGTCATCTTCCGCCACGGCGGCACGTTGGACAAATTCATCGGCGACGCCATCATGGCCTTCTGGGGCGCGCCCATGGCGCAGCCCGCGCACGCCAGCCTGGCGGTGGCGGCGGCGCTGGACATGGCCGACGCCCTCCAGCGCTTTGCCGCCGACATGGCGCGCGAGGCGCCGGGCACGGCGTTCGACATCGGCATCGGCGTGCACAGCGGCCCGGCCGTGGTGGGTTTTCTGGGCACCGCGCGGCGCCTGGACTACACCGCCATTGGCGATACGGTGAACCTGAGCAGCCGCATCGAAGGCTGCACCAAGGGCATCGCCCGGGTGCTGGTGTCCGAATCCACCCGGGCGCTGTGCCAGGACGACTTCGATTTCGTCGACCACGGCGATTTCGCGGTCAAGGGCCGCGAGCAGGCCGTGCGGCTGTACGAGCCGCGCCGCCGGGCGCAGGCCCAGGCCCGGCCCCAGGCATCGGCGGGCGCAGCGGCTGCGCCCATTCTTTCCACCAACGAGGGAGTCAACGCATGAAACCGAATCTACATGGCTGGTATGGCTGGCGCGGCCTGCTGGCCGCCATCGTGCTGGCGCTGGGCGCCGCCGTGGCGCAGGCGCAAACGCACGAGGTGGCCATCGCCACCGAGCTGCGCGCATCGCCCGCGCTCAATGCCAAGGTGCTCAAGTCCGTCAAGGCGGGCGAGCAGCTCGACGTGGTGCAGACGCAGGGCGGCTGGGCAAAAGTCAAACTGGGCGACCTGCAGGGCTGGATGCGCCTGAGCCACCTCAAGGCGCTGCGCGCGGCGGCGGCCCCGGCGGCCGGTGCCAGCCAGGGCGGCGGCGGGCTGGCCAACCTGTTCACGGCGGCCAGCACCAAGCCCACGGCCACCACCGGCACGCGCGGCCTCACGCAGGAGCAGCTGGCCAACGCCCAGCCCGCGCCGCAGGAAGTGCGCCAGATGGAGAACTACGCCGTAACGGCGGCGCAGGCGCGCCAGTTTGCCCGCAGCGGCAAGCTGCAGGCACGCCATTTCGATGACTACACGGGAGCCGAGCAATGAAGACGCGCACCATCCAACGCCTGGCCCTGGCGGCCGCTTGCGCAGCCCTGCTGGCCGGCTGCGAGACCATGCCGACGAGCGGCGGCGGTGGCGGCATGAACCTGGCCGGCGTGGTCGGCTCCCTGACCGGCGGTGGCGGCGGGCGCAGCGCCGGCATGGCCAACGGCCTGCAGGACGTGATCGAGGGCGCGTCGGCCGCGTTCAAGGACTACACGCCCGAGGAACAGCGCCGCCTGGGGCAGGACTTCGCCTCGGTACTGCTGGGCGCGCGTCCGCTGCTGCGCAACGCCGCCGTGCAGCGCTACGTGAACGAGATCGGCTGGTGGGTCGCCCAGCAGGCCGACCTGCCCAAGGACGCCAAGGGCCAGCCCATCCAGTTCGACTGGCGCTTCGGCGTGATCGACTCCGAGGCCGTCAACGCCTATGCCACGCCCGGCGGCTACGTGTTCGTGACCGTGGGCCTGCTGCGCCGGCTCGGCTCCGAGGCCGAGCTGGCCGGCGTGTTGGGGCACGAGATCAGCCACGTGGTGCGTGGCCATTACCTGGCGGCGATCAAGAAGGGGGGCTTCACGCAGATCGCCGGCGGCGTGGTGCAGGCCAAGGCGGGCAACGCGGTCGTCAGCTCGGCCGTGGTCAACGCCGTGCGCAACATCTACGCCAAGGGGCTCGATCGCGGCGACGAGTTCGACGCCGACCGCCACGGCCTGCTGTACGCGGCGCGCGCCGGCTACGCGCCCGGCGGCTTGCCGACGGTGCTGCACATGTACGCCAAGGAGTCGGGCAGCGACGCCAACTTCCAGATGCTGTTCAACACCCACCCGGCGCCGCAGGACCGCCTCAAGCAGCTCGATCCGCTGCTGGCCGGCAAGTTTGCCGCGGCGGGCGACGTGACCAACAACGCCCGCTTCCTGGCCATGCGCCGCCGGCTCAACTGACGGCTTGGGCGCCATGCGGGGTGCTTGGTACCCCGCAGGGCCATGCGCGCCCGCCTGTGATGGCGCTGCCGCCTGGGCGGCGACAATCGGGGCCGTCGCACCAACCGGATCGTCGCAGCGTGAGCCCTCTTGTTCTTCTCGGTATTTCCATCGTCGCCGAGGTGGTCGCCACCTCGGCGCTCAAGTCGTCGCAGGGGCTGACGCGGCTGGGCCCCAGCCTGCTGGCGGCGCTGGGCTACTGCCTGGCGTTCTTCCTCGTCTCCAAGGTCATGAACCACATGGCCACCGGGGTGGTGTACGCCATCTGGTCGGGGCTGGGCATCGTGCTCATTGCCCTGGTGGGCTGGCTGGTCTACGGGCAAAGGCTGGACTGGCCGGCCATGCTGGGCATGGCCATGATCGTCGGCGGTGTGCTGGTGATACAGCTCGTGTCAAAAACCGGGGGGCATTAAGGCAGCGCCGGCCCTGAACGGTACGGCCCGGATCACCCAGCGCAGCAGCCCGGCGAACGCCAGCGCCACCAGCGCCAGCGCCGCCGCGCTCGCCATCCAGAACGCCGCCGGCGACTGCAGCGGCGCCACGCTGGCCACGCCCCGGTAGGCCAGCGCGTAGCCTCCGGCCAGCCCCATGCCCCACAGCAGCACGCCGTAGACGGCCAGCGGCGCCAGCGTCACGCGGTAGCTGCGCAGCACGAAGATGCACAGCGTCTGCAGCGCGTCGGCCATGTGGTAGGCGGCCACCCAGGCCAGCAGCGCGGCCGTCAGCTGCTGCGCTTCGGCCGTGTTGGTGTACAGCGCGGCCACGGGCGCGCGCAGCAGCCACAGCAGCGCCGCCAGCGCGCAGCCCAGCAGCGCGGCCAGCCACAGGCTGTGCCAGGCCACGGCGGCGGCGCGCGCCTCGTGGCCGGCGCCGCGCCAGAAGCTCACGCGCGCGCTGGCGGCAATGGCCAGCGACAGCGGCACCATGTATAGCACCGCCGCCACGTTGGCCGCGATCTGGTGCGCGGCCGACGCCAGCGTGCCCTGGCGCGCGATGAACAGCGCCATCAGCGTGAACGAGGTCACCTCCACCAGAATGGCCAGCCCCGCCGGCACGCCCAGGCGCAAAAAGCCGGCAAGCTGCGCGTGGTCGGGCCGCTCGGGGCGGCGCCACAGGCGCAGCGGCGCGTACATCGGGTTGCGCCGCAGCATCGCCACGCCCAGCAGCAGCAGCGCGTAGTTCACCGCCAGCGTGGCCCAGGCGCAGCCCGGCGCGCCCTGCGCGGCCAGCCCGGCGCCGCCGAAGGTGAACCAGACGGACAGCGGCAGCTTGATGAACAGCGCCCCCAGCTGCAGCCACGCCACCAGTTGCGGGTGGCCCAGCGCCTGGCTGAGCGTGCTGTAGATGCGAAACAGCAGCGCGGCGGGCAGGCCCCAGGCCAGAATCGCCAGGTAGTCGCGCACCTGGCCGTGCAGCGCGGGCGGCACGTCGGCCCAGTGCAGCACCGGCCCGGGCGAAAGCAGCAGCGCCATGCCCAGCGCGCTGGCCGCCGCGCACAGGTAGAGCGACTGGCGCACGCTGGCACCAATCTGCGCGCCCTCGCCGGCGCCGTGCTGCTGCGCCCAGATCGGCATCAGCGCCTGCAGCACGCCCATCAGCGCCACGTACACGCTGACGAACAGCGCCGAGCCGATCGACAGCGCCGCCAGCGCCTCCTCGGAATAGCGCCCGGCGACGATGGTGTCGGCCACGCCAAAGGCCATGACCGCCAGCTGCCCGGCCAGCACCGTGAGCGCGTGGCGGGCGATGGTGGCTAGCTCGTGCCTCACTGCGCCGCCGGTTCGTCGGGTGGAGGTGCGGAGAGCCTTGGCGCAGGCTCCTGCTGCGCTTGCAGGGCGTCTTGCGGCGCCTGCGCCATGTCCGCGGGCGGCATGCGCCTGAGCACCAGCAGCCGGTCGTCGCGCTCGGTCGGGCGCATCACGCTGGCCGCCTGCTGCCACTGGCCGGGCGCCAGCCAGCGGCCCACGCCGGGGTGGGCGTTGATGTCGGTCACCAGCCAGTCGCACTGCGCCAGGTCGGCAATGGGGCGCAGGTCGCTGCCCGTGTAGTACAGCACGGCGGCGGCCTGCGCCGGCGACAGGCCGTAGCCGGCCACGCAGCCGCGCGCGCCGGCCAGCGCGGCGCGCACGCCGGCCATCTGCGGGGCAAAGCTGCGGCCGTAGTCGAGCATGGGCAGCCACAGCGTCATCAGCAGCAGCCAGCTCAGCGCCGCGCCGCCGGCGGGCAGCACCAGGCTCTTCCAGATGACCTGGCGGTTGCGCTTGGCGCGCCACGCCACCAGCGCGCACCAGGCCAGCGTGGCCAGCAGCGCGGCGGCAAACGCCAGCGCCGAGAAGCTGGGCATGAACCCCGGCGCCAGCTTGGCCACGTTGGCGGCGGGCTTGGCCGGCACGCCGGTCTGCACGGCCAGCCATACGACCCAGATGGCGATGGCCGAGACGCTGAAGAACAGCAGCGTGAACCAGTCGATCAGCGCCGCAATGCCCCGGCGCAGCGTGGGCAGGGCAAACGCCGCCAGCGCGGCCAGCGCCGGCAGGCCCAGCAGCAGCGCGCGGTCGGCCGGGCGCGTGCTCAGCGTGGCGGCCACGGCCAGCAGCGCGAACCACAGCGGCAGCAGCAGGTGGCGCTGCGGCGTGCGGCTGGCGATCTGGTGGCGCCAGCGCCACAGCGTCCACAGCGCCAGCGGCCAGGCCGGCCAGCAGAACCACACGAACAGGCGCAGCAGGCTGTGCCACTCCTTGGCATCCTGCAGCGCCACGATGCGCCAGCGCCACAAGTCCAGCGCCCAGGCCAGCAGCGCGGCGGCCAGCGTCAGCGCCAGCAGCGCGGCAGCGGCCGGCGCGCGCAGGCGGTGCTGCCCGGCCGTGGCCCAGGCCAGCGCGGCGCAGCCCAGGCCCATCAGCACGGCCAGGCTGGGCGCGCCCGCCAGCGCCAGCCCGGCCAGGCCGCAGGCCGCCGCCAGCAGCGGCCAGGCCATGCGCCAGGGCAGGGCGCAGCCGGCGTAGAACAGCAGCGCGCCGCAGGCCAGCTGCGCCAGGTAGCTGGTGGTTTCGTGCGAATACTGGGCCAGGCCCAGGCAGGCCAGCAGCGCCAGCAGGCCGGCGTCGGCCAGGGCGCGGGCGTAGTCGCGCGGCTGGGCCTCGCCGCCAAAGGCAAAGGCCACCGGCTGCGCCGCCGGGCCGCGCGCCAGAAAGTAGATGCCGCGCCAGGTGGCGGCCAGCGTCAGCGCCAGCAGGGCGACGAAGGGCAGGCGCGCCGCGTATTCAGCGGGCAGCCATGTGCCCAGCAGCTCGATGGCCCAGGCGCCCAGCCATAGCGGCAGCAGGCCGTCGGTGTCCGGCGCCATGCCCACCAGCTGCGGCGCCAGCCAGTCCGTGTGGCCCTGCGCCAGCGCCCGCATGAAGCCGAACGCCTCCATGTCGGCGTTGCGCCACGGGTCGCGCCCGAAGAAACCGGCCGCCACGTAGGCGGCGCACAGCAGCAAAAGCGCCCAGCGCGGCAACGCGCGCACGGCGCCCTGGGTGACGATGGCGGGGGTAGGGGGATTCACGCGCAATGCGAAGGTAAGGGGGCGGTGCCCGAAGCGCTTGAGGATAAGCGCAAATCGGGCCGCATCGGCGCTGCCACGGCCGCGACCGTGGCTTGAAAGGGATGGCTTTCAAGCCCTGCGCCGCAGCGCCGCCATGCCCAGCAGTGCCGACAGCCCCGACAGCAGCAGCATGCCCCACTGCGACAGCGTGGGAATGCCCGCCGCGCCGCCGCCTGCCGCCATCAGCAGCACCGGCCCGCCTGCGTCCACGATGCGGCCATTGGTGGCGTCCAGGTCGTCGTCGCCCAGGCCGCCGTCGGTGATCTGGAGCGTGACCGTATCGCCGCTGATGACGGCGTTGGGGCTGGGAAAGTCATACCAGTCCGCCGCCAGCGGGCCGGGGCGCGGGCCGTACTTCCAGTACTGCGCACCCGCGGGCAGCGTGCCCGGCGGGTAGGTCAGGGTGATGGTGGCCTGCTCGCCCGGCGCGCAGCCCTGCAACTCGAAGTCGAACAGGCCGGTCACCAGGTGCACATGGGCAGGCGGCGCATCCGCCACGAACGTGGAAGGCTCGAACTGCGCGTGGGCGAAGACGCAGGTGCCGCTGGGGCTTGCCACCGTGGCCGTGGCCGAACCGCCGCCGCCGGGCAACGGGGCGGTGTAGGAGGTGATGGCCGCCACCTCCAGGTTCACCTGCTGGGGCGTGGCGTAGGAAATGGCCGCCGTGTACCCGGCAGGCAGCGTGCCCACGCTGAGGGCGCCGCTGCGCGCGCCGGTGTAGTTGATGAGCCGGTAGGTGCCGGGGCCAAAGCCCGGTCCGGCGGTGACGTTCACGGTGGCGCTGCCGCTCACCGTCAGGTCGCCTGCCACGTTCACCAGGTCGCTGGCGGTGCCCAGGTCCACGTTCAGCCCCGCGTTCATGGCGAAGTCCAGGGGGCCCACGCTCAACGTTCCCGCGCCGCTGCTGCCGGGGGCCAGCCGCCCGGTGGGGTTCACCAACACACGCCCGCCCAGGGTGCCGGTGCCGCCCAGCATGCCGCCGCTGACGCCCACGGTGCCCATGAAATCGGGGTTGGCGCCGTTGATCTCCAGCGTGCCCGCGCCCGTCTTCCAGAGCGTGCCCGTGCCCGCCAGGGCGCCGCCGCCATTCACGGCCAGGGTGCCGGTGCCCACCTTGAGCGTGGCGATGGGCGCGTCCACGCCGTCATAGGCCAGGAACATCAGCGTGCCCAGCGCCTGGCCCGGCTGGCCGTTGCCTCCCCCCGTGCCGCCCGAGCCCCCCGCACCCGCCGTGACGGCATACGTACCCGTGAACGTGGCGCCGTCGAGCGTGAGCGTGCCGCCCGGCGCCACGAAGATCGCGCCGCCCAGCGCCGCGCCGCCGCCGCCGCCCGCGCCTGCGTGGTTGGTGTCTGTGCCCTGGCCGCCCGCGCCGCCATATAGGCCGCCCGTGCCCGCTACCTTGCCCCCGCCGCCGCCCGCGCCAAAGCCGCCCGCGCCA
>Ga0222429_100161_pt1 | contig 102524 bp, 95 predicted proteins | sample 1B50Ametagenome_FD_182475 | JGI IMG/M metagenome (GOLD analysis project Ga0222429, IMG submission 182475) | Enriched microbial communities from leaf-cutter ant dump, University of Wisconsin, Madison, United States - 1B50A (version 2) | ecosystem: Environmental > Terrestrial > Nest > Insects nest...
ACCCGTTGTGCATTTTAATACAGAAGTGCCTTTATGCTGAGGCTTGCCGAAGCATCTAAAGTCTTGTTAAGATATGATTTTTAGATCCTTCCTATCGTCAGGATGACAAAATAGAGCTTATAATGCACAACGGGTTAAATAATACCCATTGTGCATTATCAAATAAAAACCGCTCTATTGTCATGTTAGGGGAACCGAGCCTGCGAGCTCACCGAAGGTAATCTATGGATGAGTAGGGAGAATCTTCTATGTCCATAGATTCCTCCTCGTACCTCGTCGGAATGACAATATAGTTTACTTAAGTTGACGCTAATGCGAAGGTATTCGGGGATGACAAAGAAGCGTACATAATGCACAACGGGTTAATATATTATATATTTTATTAATAATATTGTATATCATTGCATCGACTGTTGAAAATATTAACATTAATTTCACCCGCTCATAATAGTTGGTTTATAAACAAGTAGTATGTTTGTTTAGTTAAAAAAGAAGATATGATTAAAGATTTGGAAACATTTGAATTAGAGCCGTACATAGCGCTACAGGAATTAGCGTATGATGGCGATGATGCGGTAAGCATGGAAGATTAATTCCCCCTTATCCCAAGAGGGGGTAAAAAACTTTTGAGAAATCCCAAATTCTTGATACTTCGTACTTAATACGCTATACTCAATACTATTTCTTACCTTTGGCTATGCTTTATTTAGTACCCACGCCCATTGGTAATCTTGAAGACATGACCTATCGTGCCGTCCGCATTTTGAGGGAAGCCGATCTTATTTTGGCAGAAGACACTCGGACGAGTGCCCCGCTATTAAAGCATTTTGGAGTTGAGAAGAAAATGTTTGCGCACCATCAGCACAATGAACATAAAGCTGTCGCTGAAATTATCCGTTTCTTGAAAGAAGGGCAGACCATTGCGCTGATCTCCGATGCGGGCACACCAGCCATTTCCGATCCGGGTTTTTTGTTGGTTCGGGAAGCAATAAAGGAAGGTTTGGAGGTGCAGTGTCTGCCCGGGGCAACAGCATTTGTGCCGGCCTTGGTGAATTCCGGATTACCCAATGACAGGTTTTGTTTTGAGGGCTTTCTACCCGTGAAAAAGGGGAGACAAACACGACTGAAACAATTGGCCACGGAAACACGTACCATGATCTTCTATGAATCGCCCCACCGTATTCTCAAAACCATTGAAGAGCTTATCCAATACTTCGGTGAAGATCGGCAAGCTTCCATTTCACGGGAATTAAGTAAAATATACGAGGAAAATGTGCGCGGTACATTAAGTGAACTAAAATTACATTTTGAAAACAAAACCATTAAAGGAGAATTTGTATTTTGTGTAGCAGGATTAGGATAATTTGGAAATTTGGAAATGAGATAATGTGGAAATGAGATAATGTGGAAATTTGGAAATGGTTTAAAGTTTGAAGTTTAAGGTTTAAAGCTTCTTTCTTCTTACTTCTGATTTCAGACTTCTCAGTCGTTTTTTACTTTTTAATTTTAACTTTTTAATTTGAAAATGAGCATAGATAAATTTCTTCAAGACGGACAAGATCCCAAAGTGGTGGAAAAGATCCATAACAAGATCGTTGACATGTTGACGGCAGGGGAATTTATACAATATATTTCTCTTCAGAAAAAACCGGCGGTGACCCTGTTGCCCGATAGCATTACGGTGAGCAACAAACGTATTTTCCTGTGTGAGTTTACAAAATTGGGATTGGCGACAAATTTTGAGATATTCAGCTGGAACGATATCAAGGATATTGCCTTTAAAGAAGAGATTTTCGGTTCTAAGGTGACCGTCATCCCCTTTACCGGCGAAAACCTGACGATTGACTATATCCCTAAAGTGCAGGCCAGAAAGCTATATCAAATCATTAAAGACGCGCTGGAAAATGCCAATAATCCCTACTTTAAGATAGCGCGCGAGAAGACGACCTTTACGCACATGCCTCCTGTATCGGAAGAAAACACTGTCCCACAGGAGTCGGATTTGGAAGAATCACACGGAGAGGCCACTTTTGAAATCGTCCAACCAGAGGACGAAGAAGTCCAAGCACAGCCCACATTTGACATCGTAACGCCGGTAGAGGAGACAAAACATACCACGGCTCCCCATCAAGAGGAAGAGGACGAACTCACATTGAAACTCAAAAAACTAAAAACGTTGTACGATCGCCAATTGATTACACAGGCGGAATACGAAAGTAAAAAATCCGAATTATTATCCCAACTATAGTAATACGTGAAGAATAATTATCTATTAGCACTCTTAAGTGCCTTTTTATTGTGGTTGGCCTGGCCGCCTATTCCCTATACAAGTCCACTTTTGTTAGTTGCTTTTGTGCCATTGTTGCTGGCCATAGAGCAGATCATGCGAGGTCCATATAGCAAGAAAGGCCGTAAAATATTTTGGTTGGCCTTTTTGACGGGATTTGTATGGAATACAGCATCTATTTATTGGGTATATAATGCCATGAGCGCCAATTTGCCCGGTCCAGTAGCCTTGCTCATCTCGCTTATCCCCTTTGGGCTCGCACCATTGCTGATGGGCTTGGTGTTTCGATTATACTATCAGTTGCGCAGGAAATATTCCATTGGCTACAGTTTTTTGGGCTTGATATCCTTTTGGATAGGTTACGAATACCTCCATCAAACATGGGATTTGGCTTTTCCGTGGATGACCTTAGGCAATGGCTTTGCCAACTTCCATCAATTGGTGCAATGGTATAACGTTACGGGTGTTTTTGGAGGCACGATATGGATTTGGCTTTCCAATACGCTCCTCTTTCTATCCATATGGCAGAAAAGGCAAAACATCACGAGCATTCCCCAAAAAAGATTGCTGTTCAGCTTGGTTGCTGTCATCCTATTGCCCATATTGGTTTCTTTGGCGCAATACACGACTTATAAAGAACCTGGCAATCCCTCTGAAATCGTGGTCGTGCAACCCAATATCGACCCTTATGGGAAATTCGGTTTCATTACCCCCGAACAGCAGTTGACAACTTTGATCAAATTATCAGAAAAGGTAGCCAAACCCAATACAGAGTTTTTTCTTTGGCCGGAAACAGCCATTTCCGGGAGAAATGGAATCAATGAAGATACGTTTAGAGCCCATCCGGCCTACGAAGAAATACAGCAGTTTCTGAACAACTACAAGAACGGAAATGTGCTATCCGGTATCGAAAGTTACCAAATTTACAATTACGCGAAAACGTCTACAGCCAGGGATTATGGCGATAGCATTTTCCTCGATGCGTTTAACGCTGCCGTATTGATCGATCAATCAAGTAAGTTGCAGTTCTACCATAAATCAAAATTGGTGCCGGGGGTAGAACAATTGCCCTTTGGAGAAGCTTTGGCTTTTATGAAACCGTTGTTTGCCCATTTTGGTGGCACGACGGGTGGTTATGGCCGTCAGGAAGAACCTTCGGTGTTCTATTCGGCCAGTGGTATCGGGGCAGCGCCTGTTATTTGTTACGAATCAATTTGGGGTGACTATGTCGCTACCTATATCAAGAAAGGTGCGCAATTTATTGCGATTGTGACCAACGACGGTTGGTGGGGAAACACATCTGGTAAGGACCAGCATCTACAGTACGCCAAACTACGTGCCATAGAAAACCGGCGATGGGTTGCACGATCGGCCAATACGGGCATTTCGGGCTTCATCAATCAACGGGGTGATGTCGTCCAAAAAACAACTTGGTGGAAACCTGCATCCCTGACACAGGAAATCAATTTGAATGAAGAGTTGACATTTTATACCCGATATGGTGACCTTTTATTGTATTTTGCATTGCTGACGGGGTTGTTTTCGGTGTTTCTGCTAATCAAGCCAACAAAGAAAAATGAACAAATAGTTGTTCATAAGGAGAATGTTGAACGCCTTTAACAATCATATATATTGTTTCAAGAAATCCGCTATTTTAATACCAAAAGAAAACAATTTAGATATCTTCTGACATTTACGTTTGCTTTGATTAATTTTGCACTATGCAAGTATATTTAGACAATGCGGCGACGACTCCACTTGATCCGGAAGTGATTGAAGTGATGACGGAAACCATGCGCGAAAATTTCGGAAATCCCTCTTCCATACATGCACACGGCCGGCAGGTCAAAACCATTGTGGAGAAAGCCCGCAAGACCGTAGCTAACCTCCTGAAGGCCTCTCCTTCAGAGATTTTTTTCACATCAGGAGGTACCGAAGCCGACAATATGGCCATCGTTCGATCCATTTTGGATTTAGGCATCACCCATGCCATCACGTCGCCTTTGGAACACCACGCCGTTTTGCATACCCTTGAAGAGCAAGAAAAATTAGGCCGCATTCATTTGGATATACTGCATGTTAATGCACAAGGTGATGTCGATCTGGACCATCTACGGGAATTATTGTCCAAGAACCCAAGGACATTGGTGTCTTTGATGCACGCCAATAACGAAATCGGCAATTTAACGGATATCAAAAAAGTATCGGAAATATGTCAGGAATTTGATGCCATATTTCATTCGGACACGGTACAGACCATGGGTCATTATGTGCATGATGTATCTGATCTAAAGGTTGATTTTATTACAGGTGCCGCGCATAAATTCCATGGGCCGAAAGGTGTAGGTTTTATTTATATCAACGCCAAGAACAAGATAAAGCCGATGATATATGGGGGTGCGCAAGAACGCAATATGCGCGGTGGCACAGAAAACGTATACGGCATCGTCGGGCTGGCAAAAGCATTGGAATTGTGCTATGCAGACATGGATGCACATCGCACGCATATCCAGAGCCTGAAAGACTATATGAAGACGGAACTGATCGATGCTATTCCCGATGTTCGCTTTAATGGCCATACCGGCGCCTCCAATTCGCTTTACACGGTGTTGAATGTTTCGTTGCCTTGCGCTGACATTGCCGACATGCTTTTGTTCAGTTTAGATATTGCCGGAATTTCGGCATCCGGAGGTAGCGCCTGCAGTTCAGGCTCGGAAATCGGTAGCCACGTTCTCCATGCGTTGCATGGCGATTCCAAGAGACCCTCAGTTCGCTTTTCGTTCAGCAAATACAATACAAAAGCCGAAATAGATTTTGTGGTTAAGACGTTGAAAGAGCTTTGCGCGAAAGAGGAGCGTGCAAGTAAACAGGCTGTTTATTAAGTAATGGCTTGCTATCGTTTTGATAATGGCATGTCAGCAGGGGGGAGTGTAAATAAATTACAGCTCGGACACTGAAACCTAAATCATTTATCTTTTAGGGAATTCCTATCTATTTCTATTGTATTTGGGATTGTTCAAAATCACCAAAGCCCCTATAATTCCGGGAACCCATCCGGCAAGGGTAAGCAGAAAAATAATCAAAATAGAACCACATCCTTTGTCGACAACCGCTAAAGGAGGTAAAAAAATAGCCAATAAAACTCTCCAAAAACTCATATCAATTCGATTCGGGTGTCGTACGTAAATCTCTCTTTTTTTTCTTTATTCCGATGATTTTAAAACATAGCGGTCTGAGAGATCACCGGTGATTTCCCTTCCCGAAAGATCTAACTGGCGTAACTGGTTATATTCAACTTTATATTGATAATCCAACCCTTCCAGATTCAATTTGTCATCTTCCAGCTTCCATCGGCCATTTTTGGAAAACGAATCTACATTTTTGCCGACATATATATACTCAAGTTTGTAATTGTTGCCTTGTTCCAAGGTGAGCACAGTCGCAATGGCCTCGCAATCCGTGCAAGGCAATTCTCCTTTGTAAATGCCCAACAGCTTGTTTTCTGTAATTTTCCCAGATTTGCCGTTATCCCCGCTCGCATTGGACCGGGTGTTTATGCAACTAATAAGAAGATACAGAGCAACTAAAAATCCACTTAAATATATAATCAAACGCATCACATAACAATATGTGAATCAGCTACAAAAAAGATACCACAAATGAAATTTTGAGCTTATTTATATTCATTTTAATCTTCCCAGTCATCCTCATCAATGCCCATGGACAAATTATAGGCACGTTGCAATTCACTATAGGCATGTCTGTTTTTTACACGGGCGGCTACTTCCATCCCTTTTTTATAGATGCTCAATGCTTCGTTCTTTTGACTGTTTTCATCCAAAAATTTAGCAAAATGATAGTATGTGCCAACGTAGTTTTCATGTTGGGATACAAGCTCCTGAAATCCGGCCATTGCCTTCTCCATATCCCCCATTTTTTTATACTCCATTGTCAAAGCATATTTCAAAAACGGGTCATTTGGGTTTTCTGCTAAAAACTGCTTCAATTCTTCTAATCTGCTATTCATACAAACCATGCTTTCGGGCAAAAATACAAAGATTTTAAAGATCATTGATTTTGGTAGGGATATGTATTTAGGTAAAGTGAATTTTAAACGAAGTTTACCTTAAGAAAACCGAAGTAATTACGTATAATTGGTTTAAAGCATATCCTATACGGCTAATGATAAAAATAGAACCCTTTGGGCAAGATGACTTTAAGACCCTGCTGTCGTGGATTGATAGCGAAAACCTTTTGATTCAGTTTGCAGGGTCAACAGTTTTCAAATACCATTGACAGAAGCGCAGCTAAGCCGATATTTACAAGATCGGTATTACATTCTATATACAAACTTAAAATTACTATGCTAGCATAGAAAATGACACTTCTTTGACGTTTTAGCGCATATAAAGCATCGGAACGGCTTGTATTTGCTTTAAAAAAACAATACGTTTGTGTAGAACACGAAATAGTCCGAAATCTGTAAATGTTATTATCCTGCAGAAGGATAATCGATAGCAAGTTTCATAACCTTAAAAAACGATTTATGATGAAGATATTAGTTTGTATTAGCAACGTTCCGGACACGACTTCCAAGATAACGTTCACGGACAACAATACGTCGTTCAACAGCAACGGCATTCAATACATTATCAATCCATACGATGAGATTGCTTTATCCAAAGCTGTCGAATTGACGGAAGGAGGACAAGGGACAATTACCGTGTTACATGTTGGCGAAGCTTCCTCAGATCCCACTATTCGTAAAGCATTGGCCGTTGGAGCAGATGAAGCAGTGCGGGTAAACGCCGTACCACGCGATGCCTGGTTTGTGGCCCATCAGATTGCCAATTATGCAAAAGATAAAAATTTCGATTTGATTCTGACAGGTCGGGAATCCATTGACTACAACGGGGCAAAGGTACAGGCATACGTAGCGGAATTTTTGGGATTGCCCTCGGTTTCCATTGCTAAAAAATTAGATATCAACAGCAACGAGGCCACTATTGAGCGGGAAATAGAAGGTGGAAAAGAAGTGTTGACGGCTAACTTGCCCTTGGTCGTAGGCGTTACTGAAGGCGTTGCTGAGCCGAAAATTCCCAATATGCGTGGTATCATGAGCGCCAGGACAAAGCCGTTGAACGTAATAGAAGCGATTGAGGTCGATGAACTGTCCCGCATCAAAGTTTATGATACGCCCGCACCAAGAGGTACTGTGAAATTAGTCGATAAGGACAATGTTGCGCAGTTGGTCGAATTGTTGCATAGCGAAGCTAAAGTTATATAACCTTAATTAGAGAATCTTATGTCAGTCTTAGTATATATTGAAAACATAGAAGGAGCCTTTAAGAAATCGGCTTTTGAAGCCATATCCTACGCAAAAGCCATTGGTGAGTTGACCAATCAGGAAGTGCAGGCACTAAGCATCGGATCCGTGGACGCCAGTGAGCTCCAAAAAGTGGGGATATATGGCGTATCAAAAGTTATCGAGGTAAAAAGCGAGCAACTTGGGCAATTTGTGAACCAAGCCTATGCTTCCGTAGTTGCCGACGTAGCCAAAAATATGGGTGCGAAAACACTCGTGTTGTCCAATTCTTTTAGTGGGAAGGGACTGGCGCCGCGCATAGCGGCCAAGTTGCACGCTGCTTTGTCCGATGGTGCGATCTCGTTACCTGCTATCCATGGTGATACATGGGAAATCAAAAAATCCGTTTTTTCCAGCAAAGCCATTGCTACAGAAGAATTAACAGCACCAATTAGAGTTATTGCGCTTACGCCAAATACTTTTGAGGCGAAAGAGTCGCCAGTATCGGTTGCTGTTGAAAATTATCAACCGCAAATCCAGTCGGCTGACTTATCCACAGTCATCAAAGAAGTTGTGCGGGCAACCGACAAGGTATCGTTGCCCGAGGCATCTATTGTCGTATCGGCGGGCAGGGGGTTGAAGGGACCGGAGAATTGGGGAATGGTTGAAGAGTTAGCAGCTGTATTAGGTGCGGCCACTGCCTGCTCCAAGCCCGTGTCAGATGCAGGTTGGAGACCTCATTCGGAACACGTAGGACAGACGGGATTGGCGGTCAGTCCAAATCTGTACATCGCTATCGGCATTTCCGGTGCTATCCAGCATTTGGCCGGTGTGAGCGCCTCAAAAACCATTGTTGTTATCAATAAAGATCCGGAAGCTCCCTTCTTTAAAGTGGCTGATTACGGTATCGTGGGCGACGCTTTCGAGGTGGTGCCAAAGCTTATAGAAGCATTTAAAGCCTATAAAAACAACTAATATAGTACATTGAAACAATGTAAATGGCTGGACGACATCTAATTACGTCTGGCCATTTTTATTTTGTTTTGAATATTCACATATTTGTACTACCGTAAGGTTTTAATAATGAAGAGAATCAAGTTAGATATCGTTGGATTATCCTATAGTCAAACACAATCTGGTGCGTATGCCTTGGTGTTGGGAGAAGTTGGTGGGAATCGAAGATTACCCATTATTATTGGTGGATTTGAGGCACAGGCGATAGCTGTAGAGATTGAAAAAATGCAACCCAGCAGGCCTCTTACACATGATTTGTTCAAGACTTTTGCCGAGGGTTTCCGCATTTCAGTAGACGAAGTGCTGATTTACAATTTGATTGACGGTATTTTTTTCGCGAAGATTATCTGTTCCGATGGCGACAAGACACTGGAGATCGATTCCCGAACTTCGGACGCCGTTGCCTTGGCTGTGCGTTTTGGAGCCAACATCTACACGTATGATTTCATTATGGATGCAGCGGGCATTATCATTGAGGGCAATGATTTTGCTTTTTTGGAAAATATAGACAACACGCCGAAGGAAAACACTTTGCATCGAGACCCGGTGACAACCAAAAAAGAAGAAACGGAATCGCCCTATGCCAATTTAACCGATGAGGAGCTGGAATTAGGCCTGAATAGAGCCATTGAGGCCGAGCTATACGAAACCGCGGCCAAGCTCAGAGATGAGATCGAGAGAAGAAAATCTTAAACCCAATACATCAAAAGCGCCTAATCTATGAGTATCAAAAGACGGTTAACCATCATGAGCTTCTTCCAGTTTTTCGTGTGGGGCGCTTGGTTAATTACTATTGCCAATTATTGGTTTGGTTCCAAACAATGGGATGGAACCCAGTTTGGAGCTATATTCGCTACCATGGGAATCGCTTCCCTGTTTATGCCTACGATTATGGGGATTGTTGCCGACCGATGGGTCAATGCCGAAAAGCTGTACAGCATCCTCCATTTGCTATATGCGGCAACGCTGTTCTATCTTCCGCAGGTGGACGATCCGCAACTTTTCTTCTATGTCATGTTATTGGCCATGTGTTTTTACATGCCCACACTGGCGTTGTCCAATTCGATTTCCTATACGGCATTAACAGAAGGAAAATATGACTTGGTAAAGGCCTTTCCCCCCATTCGGGTATGGGGTACCATTGGTTTTATTGCTGCCATGTGGCTTGTCAACCTGACCGGAAATAAAGCGACAGCACATCAATTTCATATTGCAGGCATAGCTGCCCTTTCTTTAAGCCTGTTTGCGTTGACGCTTCCTAAATGTCCGCCAAAAAATACCAATGCCGAGAAAAAAACATTTGTCCAAACGTTCGGATTGGAAGCCTTTAAACTATTCGGAAACTATAAGATGGCTTTATTTTTCATTTTTTCCATGTTTTTGGGTGGCGCCTTGCAGTTGACCAATGCATATGGAGACGTTTTCCTTGACGAGTTTAAATTCTATCCCAAATATGCTGATTCATTGGTTATCAAGTACTCCACCGTCATCATGTCCATATCGCAGATTTCGGAAACCTTGTTTATTTTAGCGATTCCCTTCTTTCTAAAGCGCTTTGGCATTAAGAATGTGATGCTCATCGCCATGTTTGCTTGGGTATTGCGGTTTGGGTTATTTGCTTACGGAGATCCGGCTTCAGGCTTATGGATGATTATCCTTTCCTGTATTGTGTACGGTATGGCCTTTGATTTTTTCAATATATCGGGTTCTCTTTTTGTAGAATCTTCTACGACTCCCCATATCCGAAGTTCTGCACAAGGGCTGTTCATGATGATGACGAATGGATTCGGCGCTGTATTGGGTAGTTTGATATCCGGATGGGTGATTGATCATTATTACACCAAATCTTTTACAGATATATCAGGATTGGCCTCTTACTTACAGACAGACATTTCCAATGTCTCCCTTTTAAACTTTGTTCAAGAGAGAGGCATAGCTATCCTTGAGAACGGTGTATTAAGCGGACAGATTATGCTAAAGGATTGGCCACATATTTGGTTGGCTTTTGCCAGCTATACGCTGGTGGTCGCCATTCTATTTGCAGTGCTTTTCCGGCATAAGCACGAAAAGACTGCCGTATAACGGATATGGCATCGGAAATCTAACTCCGATGGTAGGAATGTTTATCTTGCGTATGCTCTATTGATGGTTTGGATAACCGTTTCGACTGTTGTCATAGTAGCATCGCGCATTTTGGGGTTTCCAGGATAGTCGGTATCGATGGTTACCTTTTTTCCTTTTTCTTTATATTTTATTTCAAGGATAAAGCGGGGAACATGCTTTCCCTCATCGGGATGGTTTCGCGGCGTTGTCATATCGTTGTCCACGTTCCAAAATCCCATTTCCATGGCTTTGCGATGGATATAAAGCAGGTCATCGTCTGTGAGTTTCAATTTCTGCTTAACGACTTCGTTTTGATTGTTCAAAAAATGGTATTCCTGTGTGGAGGAGTTGTAGGTGTTCAGCATTGAATCGGGCTCTCCATAGCGGATGTCCACATATTCAAAATCTGAAAACCGAAAAGGTGCATTCTTAATCATATTGGAATAATAATACACACAATAAATAAGGAACGACCCGATAATACAAAGTCCTAAAAAAATTGCTCTTGACCACTTACCCATAAATAATGAAACTTATTTGCCGCAAAAATACAGAATTAAGGACGAACTCTTATATCCTATACCGCAGGTTTTTACACTTGATTGTAATTTGAATGTTAGATTTTGGGAGTCCCGCAACGGACGAAGTATTTGTAGTACCAGCTATCCCTCATATCTGAAATAATGACGCCTTTACTTGTAGATACGTGAATAAATTTATGATTATGCAGGTATACACCTACATGGTCTATATTCTTGCCTCCAAATGAAAAAAAGACCAAATCGCCTTCACGCAATTCGTTCTCATATTTCCGTTTCACATGATCGCCCATATCCCGCGAGGTTCGCGGAAGATCCTGGCGGTAGACTTGCCGATACAGCATTCCTACGAAACCAGAGCAATCAATACCCGATTTTTCGAGTCCGCCCAACCGATGAGGACTGCCCATCCATTCATCAATGAAAGCGTATAATGTTTTGTTGCCGAGCGCTTTCGTACTAACGCCCAAAAGCTGGGCGTAATTATCCATTTTCGAGCCTGAAAGAGATCTATCACGGCTATCGCTTGCATCAGTCCGTACAGGGGATGATCTCCTGCTTTCTGTCCTTTTTTCATATCCACGATGCGCCACTTTTCTTTTTGCTCCACAGGAACTCAATAGAAAGACCATCATGACCGCAATCAGGCATGTGTTGTAAAATCGACCTGCATTTAAAACCATAGGACAAATATAATTATGAATTACGAATTATGAATTGTAATTGGGAATTACGAATTATACAACCTCTCACTTCCTACTTCTAACTTTTTACTTCAAGCTTCTTGCCTTTTCAAATAAAGCATTGCGATGTCGATATCCTCCGGATAGGTGATTTTGATATTCCGATGATCGCCTTCAATGATATGGATAGGATGCCCCAATTTTTCGATGACGGTTGCATCATCGGTAAAAGTTGCTTCCTCTGCTTGCTTAAATCCGTCGACCAACAAGTTGCCCGTGAATGTTTGCGGGGTTTGTACCAACCAAATCTTGGAACGGTCTGCTGCTTCATTCTGATTGGTATTTCCCATACGAATTGAGTTGGTACTGGAGATAGCGACAACAGAAGCACCGACGGTTGCCGTGGTTTGGTAGGCTTTTTTAATTAGTGCCGGTGAAATTAATGGACGGGCAGCATCATGTATGGCCACGATACACTGAGAAGGATCCTGTTCTTTCGCGGTGATAAAGTTGACCGCATTTCGGACACTTTGGAATCGGGTTTGGCCACCATATACGATGGTGTGCGGTACACCAAAGCTATGTTCTTTGCAGCAATTGTTCCAATAATCTTCCATGGCGTGATGAATGACCACCACGATGTTGATGTCCGCATCGAAGGCAAACCGTTCGATGGTATGCATTAAAATAGGTTTTCCTTGCAGCAAAAGATACTGTTTGGGTAAGGTGTTGCCCATGCGGCTTCCGACTCCTCCGGCGACGATGATGGCGTATTTTTTATGCATGTTTAGTTGTCCAAAAAGCCAAGATAAGCATTCATTTCAAAAAAACGGATACCGATTTAGAACTGGTTATACCGAATCTGGCTTCCTTTTTCCGGATCATTGGATACCGTAATCGACCTCGGGATGCGTTCTTTGAGTTCGTCGACATGCGAAATGATGCCTACGATGCGGTTTTCTTTGTGCAGATACTGCAGGGTTTCAAAGACCGTGTTTATGCTGTCGCTGTCCTGTGTACCAAAACCTTCATCGATGAAGAAAAAGTTTTTGTCGGATTTGTTCAACGCCTGTATGCTTTCGGCTAAGGCCAAAGCCAAACACAAAGAGGCTTGAAAGCTTTGCCCGCCCGAAAGCGTTTTGACAGACCGTTTATAGCCGTTATTAAGGTAGTCGATAACCTCAAATTCGTTGTTTTCGTTGATGGTAAGGCTCAAATTGTTTTTTGTTAAACGATGGAAGCGCTGGTTAGCCATTTTGCATAGCCGTTGCAGATGGATGCTTGATACGTAGTTTACAAACCCAGCACCACGGAAAAGATTTTCCAGTGTAGTGAGATTGCTCTTTCTAAGATTAAGCTTTTCATATTCTTCCAAAAGCTTTTCTTTTTTCTCAAACTCGGATTGTAGGCGTACAAATTCTTTTTCCAAAGCACCTGTCAGGCGTATTTGAAGTTCCAATTCTTCCTTTTTCAAGTCCAAAAGCTGTGTTTTTTCCTGATAGTCTTCCTCGTTGAACTGGTCGGATGCGATGCGCTTTTCCAAATCTTCGATTTTTGCCAAGAGCACTTGAAGGTTAACCTGAAATTCCTGTATGGTTTTGCGCAACGACGCGACATTTAAGTTTTTCTGCAAGATTTGCTGTACTTGAATGATATCTCCAAAACCATGCTCAGTCAAGAGCGCGGATATTTCGGCTTGTCGCTGCATAAGTTGCTGGGAGAGCAGTTGAAATTGTTCCTTTGCTATCCCACGTTCGACATTTATGCCTGCGAAAGCAGTCTTCAGTTGCTGTATATCTTCTGTCAATGTTTTATGCCGTTCTTCCAAAAACTTTATCTTCTGTTCATTTTGTTGTTTACGGTTTACCAATTCCGTTTCTTCTTGTTGTGTAGCCTCTTCAGCGGCAAGTACCCTTAAGTGTTCTTCGTTTTGACGGATGAGGCTTTCGGTGATGGCAATCTGCTGTTGAAAATCGGCCAAAGTCGTTTTGTATTTTTCCGCTTTGGCTTGTGCCTGTTGTGCCAACAGTCGTACATTCTTGATTTCATGTTCCGCTTGCCGCAGGTGGCTTTCGGTTATCTGACTTTGGTTCTTGTAATCCAAAAAGGCTGTTTTATCCGCCGCGGAAAATTCTGACCACGTGAATCCTTGCACATGCACTTCTTTTTTATGTTGGAGCGTCGCAAGCAACGTCTTTTCCTGTTGTAATTGCATATTCCTGTCAAGCAAGCGTCCGGCGGAGCGGTTTAACTGATTGAAGGTTTTTTTGCTGTTTTCCAGTGCTTGCTTTATCGCAGCATGGCGCTGTTTGATATCGCGTTCCTTCTCGTGGAGGTCGCGATTGGCCATGATATGTGGATGTTCTATAGAACCACAGAGTGGGCAGGGCTCGCCTTCTTGCAGATTATCCGCAAATTCGGATAGTTTGACCTGCACCTGCAATTGCGTTATCTCGTTTTGTAGGCTATGCAATTCCTGATTTAACTGGTTTTCTTGTGCACCAAGTACCTGTTCCCAATTTTCGACTGCTAAATCTGCCTCAGAAAACACGCGTTGAATATCGGTTATTTCTTGTTCCAGTCGACTGATGTTCGTCGTGGCTTCCTGCAATTGAAGGGAAAGGTTGTCATCCGTTTGATACCAACTTTCCATGGCTAAAAGTGCCCCGGTATCGACTTTATTGTTTTTTAAGGCTTCAATTTGGCTTTCTTTTTCTGTGATGACATCCTGTAGTTCCTTTTCCTTTTTCACTTCGGATTCCAAGAAAGGTTTCCCATCCTCCAATCGTTTGCACAATACTTGTTTTTGCCCTTGAAGTTGCCTGTTGGCAATCAAAAGTTTCAAATCTTCCGCTTCCGCTCGGAACCGTTCTAATTGACTGTAATCTGTTGCTATGGTCTGCCATTCCTGCTCTTTTTGTTCCAGTTGGGAGAGGGTATGTTGTTTTTTTACCGTCAGCTGTTCAATTTTATAGGTCAGCTGTTCTTTTTCTTTGTTAAGCGTTTGGGTTTGGTTCAATATTTCCCGGAAAGCAGCGTGTGTAGACTCGTATGTCGTCAGTTCCGATTCGAGCTGTTTGATTTTAGGTTGCTCCAAATGGAGTTCCTGCAGTTCCATTTGTTTAGCAGACAGCTCGACTCTGTTATTCCGGCCATCGTTCAATTTTTTACAAACTTCTTCCAAATCCGAAACGTCTTTCCGGATATCGAAAAGCTGCTTTCTGGCGTTTTCCAGTTCCTGTTGCTTGCTTTCCAAAATATCGGTGCTTACGGCTTCAAAACCTGAAAGCGCTCCTTTAAGGTTGTCCAATCGACTGTTGTTCTGCCGTTGCAAGAAAGATGCCTTTGGTCCCAAATCGAAGCGGTCCAGATGGAAGATTTCCTTCATCATGTCGGAACGCTCTTTTCCTTTCAGCTCCAAAAATTCCTTAAACTGTCCTTGCGGAATGATGATGGTACGTCGGAAATTGGGGTAGGTGAGGTTGGTTACCGATGTACCGTCTGCGGACTCGAGCGGTATCCATTCGTTTTCCTTCCATTCGTAGGCAAGACGTTCCAAGGTGGTGGTGTCCTCGAATTTTTTGCGTCTTTTCCATTGTGCTGTAAAGCGGCATTTTCTATTCTCAAAATTCAAAAATTCAAAAACAATACAGGCCGTGTCTGATTTGAGATTCAGCATGTTGTAGGTCCGCTTTTCCTGCTTGTTCAACCGTTCGGTTTCGCCATAGAGGCAAAAGCCGATAGCTTCCAAAATCGACGACTTTCCTGATCCCACCTTGCCAAATATCCCAAATAAACCTGCTTCGGTGAGCAAGGTGAAATCGATTTCCTGTTTATCTTGATAAGAATATAATCCTTCGATGCTTAAATATAATGGTAACACGCTTAATCCTCCGTTTCCGTTGTGGTATGAATAACTTCGTTCAATAACTGCATGATTTCGGCATTGGGTTGTTGCCCCGTTTTGTACTGAAAATAGTCTTGAAAGAGTTGCTGGATATCTTGGTCCAAATTGACTGGAGCCGTCGCATGGAATTGCCGTTCCTGGGGCTTCACGACAGGGATAATATGGATGATGCCATCGTGGGCTTCGTGGATACGCTTCAAATCCATGGCACTTAGATAATCGTCGCTGATAAGGGTCAGTTCCACAAGCGCATGCGGGTTTTCTTGTAGCCAATCGACGGCTTCGTCAATGTCTTCAAACCGTTTTCGATGCAATGACCGACCTGATGTCAGGGCCACTTTACGGTATTGCGCGGGATGGCCCGGAACAGCTTCTATGATGGATACATACTTTTGCTGGCCTGCTTCGGAAAAAGAATAGGCGAGCGGACTGCTGGCATACACCACCGGAGACGTATGGCCACCCACGGCGATGAAACGGTGCAGATGGCCCAGAGCTGTATATTGGATTTGGGGCGGTATAGCATCTGAATAGACCACATCGGCCTGACCGACCTGTAACGGCTTTTCACCTTCCGGTTCTTCCAATAGTTCGCCACCGCGTTTTAGCATATACAGATGCGCGGTTAAAATATTGACTCCGTTTGTGTCGCAATACCTGTTGGCCATGGTTTGCCAATTTTGATGCAAGACTTCTTGGAGCTGCTGTTCTTTGCCTTCCAATCCCAAAAACTGTTTCAAACGAAGTTCATTGGCAAAGGGGGTGGCCAGTACTCTGAGGGGATAACTGTATTGCGGTAGAAAAATTTCTAAAAAACCTTTATCGGTGGTGCGGACGGAAAAACCGTCTTCTAATTGTAAAGGAGATACCTGTGCATGTGGATAGCCGATAAACAGAATGCCACATTCTCGGGCCAAACTATCAGGTGCATCGATGCGGTCGGCGCTATCGTGGTTGCCGGCGATGGCAATGACCGGGCGTTTGCCACCATTGGCTAATCGGCGTAGGGTTTTGTACAAGAGCTCAATGGCCTCTATGGGTGGATTGAATGCATCAAACAAATCGCCTGCCACAATAACGGCATCTACACGTTCGGCATCGGCAATGTCGCAAATCTCCTCTAATACTTCTTTTTGTTCTTCTAATCTTGAAAAAAAATCCAAGCGTTTGCCCAAATGCCAATCGCCCGTGTGCAATATCCTCATAAATATTCTTTGTCTTTATCGGAGCAAACGCATCGTAATTTATTAACGACAACATCTTCAACGTTATCCCTGTTTTGTCACATTTTTTGCCTTTTTCAAGCAAAAAATCCGCCAAAACATGTGATGGAAAACATCTGTTCTACAAATATATTACCCCTATCGGGGTATTTTGAGGAAGATGCGTTTGGCCCTGTTGTTTTTACCTTATTTTTTGTCCGAATGGCCCAAATCTTTCATTGGGTTTACGTTGTCCCTGACCAATTGTTTTAATTCTTTGATTTCGGGAAAACGGCCTTCGCGTTTCCTGTCGAAAACAATTGTTTCGTCGACTGCAATAGTATAACGTCCGCTTACCTCGCTTGGTATAAGGGTGACACCATAAACATCATCGGTGAAAGTGCTGAGAAGTTCCTGCGCCATATAGGCGGCCCGCAACATCCAACCGCATTTCGGACAGTATTCAATACGTATCGTTGGTTTCATCGCATAAAGATAGGAAGCGATTCACAGCAGGACAAACATACATCGGATTATTTTTGCAACATCGTGGTGAAGGATTGTAAGGGCCTCTTTGGTCGGTTGAAGCGAGTGGTTTTTTAATTTTGTTTATTGAAATAAACAAAAAAGACATTTATTGTTTAACTAAATTAAACAATAATTCGTATATTTGTTTAATATTGTTAAATAAAATGGAAACATTAATTGAACAATTCCAGCAAAAGCTTAAACATACCCGTATAGATTTTGTCCGATCGGTAATGGATGAAATCAACTGGAATGCGCGGTTAATCGGCATCAAGGGTGCACGCGGAACGGGGAAGACGACCTTGCTCTTGCAGTATATCAAGTTTCATCTAGCAGATAAGTTGGATAAGACATTGTATGTGAGTTTAGATGCTATCTGGTTCAATGACCGCTCTTTGTCAGATTTGGTTCGTGATTTTGAACGGATGGGTGGACAATATCTTTTCTTGGATGAAGTACATAAATATCCGGGATGGGCACAGGAATTGAAAAACATATATGACGATTATCCACATCTAAAAGTCGTGTTCACCGGTTCATCCTTGCTGGAAATTCTAAATGCCCGGGCAGACCTCAGCCGAAGGGCAGTAGTATACAAGATGCAGGGGTTTTCGTTTCGGGAATACCTGGCCTTGGAGACAGGGCTGGTATTTGAACGGATGACTCTGGACCACCTGCTCAAGAATCACGACAAGGAGGCCCAAAAGATTAACGAAGCTATCCGCCCTTTCCAATATTTTGAAAATTACCTGCAATATGGTTATTATCCCTATTATCGGGAGCAGCAAGACCTATATATGATGCGTTTGGGCGAAGTGGTCAATATGATGTTGGAAATTGAATTGCCCTTGTTGCGAGGGGTAGAGTTGGCTTATATCGGGAAGGTGAAACAGTTATTGTCCATTATTGCCACATCTGTTCCATTTGTGCCAAATGTGAGCAAATTAAGTGAGCGCGTCGGGATCAATCGTATCACGTTGTTATCTTATCTACATTATTTAGATGAGATTGGGTTGACCAGAAACCTTCATAAAGAAGGGGAGGGAATGAGTCGCTTGCAGAAACCCGCGAAGGTATATTTGGAAAATACCAATATGATTTATCTGCTGGCAAGGGAAAATACAAATCGCGGAAACCTTAGAGAAACATTTTTTGCCAATCAATTGGGTTATGCCCACGATGTAAATTATGCTGAGAAAGGCGATTTTATGGTTGATGGAAAATTCACGTTTGAGGTCGGAGGTCGAGAAAAGACAGCAAAGCAAATCCAAGATGTATCGCATGCCTACGTAGCTTCTGACGACATCGAATATGGCTTTGGCAACAAAATCCCGTTGTGGCTGTTCGGCTTCCTGTATTAAAGCGTTTGTTCCTTCCGCGGTTCCATACGGACTAAGTATTGGTCGTTGCCGTCTTCAAACAGGATTTGGACGATCCAATTTTCTTCGTGTGCCACCTGTATCAATGTTTCCTGATCGATGTACAACCAATTAAAAGGTTTGCCAAAATGGCCTTTGTATTGGTAACGGTAATTGATTTGACCCAAATAGTACTCCGGTTTGGAGATGTGGTATTCTTCATAAAGATAGGAGATGTCTGAAGAATCGAACAATAGCTGTCCGTTTTCGGATAGTAAGTCCTTGCTATGTTGAAGTACTTCGCGAAGGCCCTCAATAGAACCAGCCAGACCAATACCATTCATTAAAAAGAGCAAGGTGTCGTATGACTTGTCTTTGAGTTGAAAGAAATCAGCGTGGATAACGTTTTTAACACCACGTTTTTTCATAATTGCACAGGCCGCTTCCGAGATTTCCAACGCATCTACTGTAAAGCCCTTGTCCTGCAGGTACAAGGCATGGCTTCCTACGCCAGCACCCACATCCAAAACATGTCCATCGCAGAGCGCCAACGCAATATGTTCTAATTCCGGAAAATCTTCTTCCTCTCGGAAAAAAACTTCTATGGGCATCTCTTCGATGTCTCCATAGCTACTGTGCAGGAGGAGTGGCTCTTTAAGCTCCTGCAAGGAGTGAAAATCATAGAGGGCTTCGCCATAAACATCTCTTTCCATTAGGCATCGATTTTTAGGAATGCTTTGGCCATTTCAATCTCATGGGCCAAGCCGGTGTGCTTGTTTGGTTCATCGGATAGTTTGATGACCGGAGTCCATTCTCCCTCTTCCGGTAATGCCTCTGTCATTTTCAGGACGATGTTCATGCGAGGTAGGCCTACATCGTTGGTAAAGTCGGTTCCGATACCAAAGGAATGGCCGATTTTTCCTTCACAGAACCTAACAATGTGTTCCACTTTATCGTAATCCAATCCATCCGAAAAGATAATGGTTTTGGTTCTCGGGTCAATGCCCTTCTGTTTGTAATGGTCAATGGTCATTTGGGCAAAAGTAATCGGGTCGCCACTGTCGTGCCGTACCCCGTCAAAGAGCTTGGTCAGTTTCTTATCGAACTGTCTAAAGAAAACTTCTGTCGTATACGTGTCGGAAAGAGCGATTCCCAAGTCGCCTCGGTACACATCCGCCCAATGTTCCAATCCGAGCAAGTTAGCCATCTTGTAGCCGTATTTTGCGGCATGGAACATAAACCATTCATGTGCATGGGTGCCGATGGGTGTTGTCTGGTATTTCATTGCTAAATGGACATTGCTGGTGCCGATAAAGGTTTTGGAAGGATGCTCTTTCAAGGTCTTGATGACCAAATCGTGTACGGCATAAGAGTGCCTCCTTCGGGTACCAAAATCAGCTATGGTAATGTTCAATTTATCGTATTTGTTCATTTTCTGCTCGACGATGTCACAAACTTCGGCATCGTCTACGCGTTGAAGGCCCATGGTTTCGTAATAAAGTTCACAAATCAAGGACATAACGGGCACTTCCCAGAGAATGGTACGATACCAATAGCCTTCTATCGACACTTGTAGCACACCTCCATTTTGCACGACAACCACTTCCGAAGGGTCGTAACGATAGCCCTGTAGAAAATCTAAATAAGTTGGGTCAATGTAAGGACATCTATCGGCCAGGAACCTCTTTTCAGTTGTCGTTAGCTGTAGAGAGGCCATTTTTGCGATAGCTTCACGCAATTTGTCACCAAAACCAGTGGGGAACTGATGTTGTCCACGATTGATGAACTGATATCTGGCTTGTGCCTTTGGAAACAGCTTGACCACGGCAAATTGCATGGTGAATTTGTAGAAGTCGTTATCCAGAATCGAAGTGAATGTTGCCATTATGGATGTTCTTGTGCTAAAATAAACACGTGAAGTTAACAATTTGTTGGTGGAATGCAAATGCCTAAGTGGTTGCTTATCATTACTCATCCTTGTTTCTAACGAGGATGCTCTGAGAAATGTCATGGTTGACTGCGGTTATCGTCCGATAAACCTATAAGGTTTTTTTAACCCATTTTTTGCCACGGGTTTAAACCCGTGGAAAAAAACGCGCCATTGGCGCATCTATCCCGAAAACAAAAAACGAGTGACACCGCGCCACTCGTTTTATCATTTGTTTCAAATTTAATAGACAATTTTTATCGGCTTCCTCTGCTACTTGATGTTGTTTTGCCACTGCTTCTTTGCGCACCGGAAGAGGAAGCAGCGCGCTCGACACGTGATGTGTTTGCACGGCTGACGGCCGAGGATGATGAACTGCTGTTGCTCACTTGTTGTACGCGTGTACGACTGCTACCTTGCCCTTGTGAACTTCTCGATTCGTTGCGGTTAGGGGTGGAGCGTTGCTGTATCTCCCTGTTTTGACGTGGCGTAACGCTCCTATTGCTTTCTGCAGGAGGGGTCGAACGTTGTGGTGCTGATCGCTGTACAGAAGGAGTTTCGTTGTTGCGGCTTCTTTCTCCAGTTGATCGTTGGCTAGAGGAGTTTCTGCTTTCCAGCGTTCCGCGGCTACGGTCGGCAGTGTTGCGTTCCACAGTTCCACGGCTTGTGTTGGATCTTTCCGTTGGAGTAGCCACACGGTTATTGCCATTTGTTTGCCGATCGGTGTTTCCGCGTTCTCTATTCACATTTGTTCCTTGACGTTCGTTGCGAGTGCCGTTGTTTTCTGTTGTCGTTCTATTGCCACTTTGTCTGGAATTGTTATCACCGATATACAATTCACGACGGTTGCTGTTTCCTGTATTGTTGTTTCTGTTGCTCTCTGTACGTACATTGTTACCCCTGTCGTCATTACGCGAAACATTGGCGCCGTTGGTAATCCTGCTGCCTGTATTGCGATCAGGCCGATAAATGGACACAGAACGATTGTCGATTTGATGTCTGCCCGGACGGTCGGCTACACGTAAATCTCTTACCTGTACACGTCTACCCGTATTGCGCTCAATATCCCTTCGAGATGGACCGCCATAATAATGGTGGTTATTTACAACGTACGTATTATTAATAATGGTCGTACGGTTATAGATGGTGCGATGTCCGTAGCTCCAATGGCGATAAATATGGTGGTCATAAATGCGACGTGTCGGCAGAAAAATCCATAAGTTTACAGGTAGCCCAATAGCTACGGTCACGCCGACTCTTGGCATCATTGGTGCCCAGCCATAGTAGCCACCACCTGTTCTCCATTCCACCCAAGCAGGTCCCCATTCATACCCTGGAATCCATCCCCAGCCTCTGTAATCGGTGTATACCCATCGGCCATAGTGGAAAGGAGCCCAACCCCAGTCGTAATGAGACACCCACGTATTTCCGTACTCGGTCATTGCCCAGTACCCATTTGTCCCATAAGGTCTGAAGTCCGGACCAACATTGGGAAACCATATATCTCCATACGCACGATCCCTTTCCCAATAGCCATAGGGAGACAATTCGTTGTAGAATAACTCAAACGAAACGGATCCGTATTGCGCTGTGGCGGCCTTATGCGAAAAGATGCTGAAAACCGTTGCGATAAGGGCGATGATTATTGTCGATGTCTTCATGCGTTTCATATCTTTAAAATTTAATGTCAATTTCTGTCTGTATTTGTTGGTATGACTGTATGGAGAAATCAAAGGTTTAAATAGATGCCGCTAATTAACAGCAACAGTTCCGTTACGTTGTAGGGGACAAACAGACTTTAGAAGGAAGCGTTTGCTTGTTACAGAGAAGAAAATTTTGTAAACAAATGGTCAATATTTTCGTTTAATGTTGATATAAGCCGACCTGTGGCGCGAGTAGAAAAATAAAAGTTCGTACCTTTGTCGCGGATTTGTCTGAAATATTGCCAACCTACAGTGTTGAGCGTGTAGTATGGCTTAAACGTCGTTTATGAATGGGAAGTAAAATAGAAAAATTACTTATCGAGTTCGCAAGAATACACCGTTTTATGGTCAGCTTTTTGCGAGAAGCATTTTCTCCTCCGTATGAATTTAAAGAAATCATTCGTCAGTGTTACGAAATCGGTTGGAAATCTTTCCCATTAATCAGCTTGACAGGTTTTATTGTTGGTTTTGTTTTTACGAAGCAATCCAGACCTTCTCTTGAAGATTTTGGAGCCACTTCCTGGCTTCCTAATTTAATATCCATTGCCATTGTTCGGGCGCTGGCTCCTTTGGTAACGGCTCTCATCGCTTCAGGCAAGGTAGGGTCTCAGATTGGTGCCGAGTTGAGTTCGATGAATGTTACGGAGCAAATCGATGCGATGGAAGTGTCGGGTACAAATCCTACAAAATTCTTGATTGCCAGCCGTATCATTGCCACGACGACCATGATACCGGTACTGTGTTTTTATGTTGCAGGGATCGGATTGGTAGGCGGTTATCTCAGTATCGTTTCTAAAGACGACTTGAGCATTCTGGCTTTTTTCACACAGGTGTTTGAGTCCATCAGTATCAAGGATGTTTTTGCCATGGTCTTGCGCGCTGTGGTGTTTGGCTTTACGATAGGTTTTGCCAGTTCGTATGTCGGCTATTATTCATCGAAAGGAACAGAAGGAGTAGGTAAAGCAGCCAACGCAGCGGTGGTGTCGTCCATGTTTTTGGTGTTTATTGAAGAGTTGTTAATCGTACAGATACTCTCTTTCATAGGATAGATATATGCAAAAAAATAAGATAGATATCGACTACGACAATGTGGTGATTCATGTGGATGAGGTCAGCAAGTCTTTTGGTGATTTGCATGTCTTGCGCGATGTAGACCTGAAATTGTACAATCGGGAAAACCTTGTGGTCCTTGGGCGGTCGGGAACAGGAAAGTCGGTATTGATTAAGCTGATCTCTGGGTTGTTAAAACCGGATAAAGGGCATATAACCGTCTTGGGAGAAGTGGTTGACGGTCTCAATGAACGTGAGCTACGGGCTCTGCGGCAACGCATAGGGTTTTCTTTCCAAAACAGTGCGCTATATGACAGTATGACCGTTCGGGAAAATCTGGAATTTCCGCTGGTTAGGAACAAGCGAAACCTGACGCGGGCAGAGATTAATAAAGAGGTGGAGGAAGTGTTGGATGGTGTGGGCTTATTGCAGGCTATCAACCAAATGCCGTCTGAACTGTCCGGAGGACAGCGGAAGCGGATCGGTATTGCCCGGACATTGATTCTTCGCCCGGATATAATGTTGTATGATGAACCTACGGCCGGTTTGGATCCGATTACCTGTTTGGACATCAACAGCCTCATCAACGAGGTACAGGAGCGCTACCATACTTCTTCTATCATTATTACGCACGACTTGGCTTGTGCGAAAATGGTCGGCGACCGTATGGTCATGCTGTTAGATGGTAAATTTGAACGGCAGGGCTCCTTTGGTGAGATTTTTGACACGGATGACGAGCGCGTCAAACCATTTTATGATTATAATTTTATTGTTTAGGAAAAATATATGAATACAAACGAAAGGAAGCGGTCACTTACAGTTGGTTTATTTGTGCTAATTGGCCTTATTATTTTAGTCGTGGGCGTTTTGGTCTTAGGAACACAGCAGAATAAATTTAGCAAAAACTTAGTAGTTACGACTTATTTTCACGATGTAAAAGGACTGAAGGTTGGCAATAATGTTTGGTTTTCTGGTGTAAAGGTAGGTATTATTAAAGAGATAACCTTCCAAAGCATTAATGATGTGAAGGTAATCATGCACATTGAAGAGAAGTTGAGCCAATTTATTCGAGAAGATGTGGTCGCAAAATTAGGGTCGGATGGCCTTATTGGAAATGCTATTGTGAATTTGGTAGGAGGTTCCGACCAGGCGCCACCACTCAAAAATGGTGATGTCATTAAATCCGTTGGAGGGACTGATACGGATGCTATGTTTGCAACCTTGCAGACAAATAACGAAAATCTTGTGGAAATCACCAAAAATTTTGCTATTCTTTCGCAGCAAATGGTGGAGGGAAAAGGAACCGTGGGGGCATTAATGACCGATTCAACCATTGCCCTTTCTTTGAAAAACAGTGTCAATTCCATGAACAAGGTTATGTCGGATGCCAATAAAGCTTCGGCCAACCTAGCGGTTTTGATGAACAAGCTAAACAGCGAGAAGGGATTGATCCACGATTTGACAACCGACACTACATTGTTTGCAAGTTTGCGTTCGTCAGCAGCACAATTGCAGGGCGTAACACAGACAGCTACAGCGTTGATGGAAAACTTGAGCAAAACATCTGAGCGATTGGATGACAAGGATAATGCGGTAGGGATGTTGACAAATGATCCACAAGTTGCTTCGGAAATAAAGCAGATCTTGCATAACTTGAATACGAGTACCGCTAAATTGGATGAGAACATGAAGGCGTTGCAGAGTAATTTCTTTTTGAGGGGATATTTCAAGAAACAACAGAAAGCCCAAGAGAAAGCTGCAAAAGACTCTATAGCCAACTTAAAATAAAACCCCGTTCATTAAATTCCGGATGAAAATAACAGACGAAGATGTTATTTATGAAGACAATCATTTGATTGCCATCAATAAACGTGCTGGCGACATTGTCCAGGTCGATAAGTCGGGAGATACATCACTGGAAGAAATGGTGGCTGTGTATTTGGCCAAAAAACATCATAAACCAAACAAGGCTTTCATCGGTGTTATCCACCGGCTGGATCGCCCTGTCAGTGGATTGATTGTATTTGCCAAGACAAGCAAAGGATTAGATCGGATGAATAGACTGTTTCATGACCGGCATGTCGAAAAAACCTACTTAGCCGTTGTGCGGAGCCGTCCTCCTAAAAAGAAGGATCGGTTACAGAACTGGCTTCTCCGAGACCAGAAAAAGATGGTCACAAAGGCTTATGATAGGGAAGTAAAGGGGGGGAGTGCCGCCCAATTGGATTACGAGATAATCGGTGAGCTGGAAGGATATTATCTCCTGAAAATTACACCGCTGACTGGACGCACGCATCAAATTCGTTGTCAATTGGCGTATATGGGCTGTCCGATTGTGGGCGACAACAAATATGGCTATCCCCGTGGAAGTTTAAGGCGTTCCATCTGCCTACATTCCCGATCGTTGTCCTTTGTCCATCCGGTAAAGGAAGAAGAGATGATATTGACCGCACCTCTGCCCATAGACGGATTTTGGGAGAGGTTTAATGTGCTTTTAAAATAAATTTTCACGAAAAATACATCAAAGATTAATAACAGGGAAAACGATTGTAAATAAAGGTTTTACGATCGTTTTTTTTTGTGATAAAAAGCAGTAAAAAACGAGGTTTGGCAAAAGTAAGGTTTCTCAAATTAGAACTATCTCAAAACAAGTCGTGTTTTGAGATAGTTCTAATTATTACTTCCGGACGAATTAAGGTGTTATCATTTTGTAAATGACCGATTGTACATACGTTCATGCGTCCAATAGTTCGCCCAGTCCCTATATAAATATTCGATTATAAATTCATTCTCAGCTACATCAAACCGGCTCAAATGCTCTGAAGTAACATAAACTCCCTGTTGAACACGGATAATACTTGAGTTTTCTGTATCGATTTCGATAAACTGACGGTTTGTTATATTAGAACCAACCTGTGTTTCACTCTGTGCATAACTTTGGAAAAGATATCCTGTTTCCCATTTGTTTGGTCCGACTCGCTTAATATACCGTCTCCTGTCTTTTTCGTTTGAAGGATATTGACTTGCCGACTCTCCAGACTTAGACAACCTGTCTACTGTATACCATCCTGAGAGATCGTCTACATGAAAAACGAAAACCGCCTCACTTTCCTTAGGATCTACTATAACATTTTCTGTGTCTATTTTTATTCTAATCGGCAACGCATAGGTGTTTCCATTCTCCATTTGCTCAATATTTATTGACAAATTCAGATTTTCAAATGGACTGATCCCTTTAAACAAAAATTCTGAGCTCAAATCCACCCAACTTTTATCTATCGCAAGATAAGAAGTCTGATGAGCGGCATTATAGCGGTTCAGCACCTCTAAATCTATTTCCAATTTAAAAGGGATCGCTTGATTTGCCTCATATTCTCTACTGCCAATCCTTACTCCAGCTTGTATCACATTATTTGATCGAAAATAATATGGAACATATTGATGACTTTCAGTTTTTTCAAATTGAAAACTAACGAGCTTTAGCGCATTAGATTGAATCTCGCTGACATTTCCTTTATCACCATCTTTATCAATAGATTGCACATAAAAAGTATACAATCCTTCAGAGGACAAAAGATTTTCTACCAGATACTCCGTTGTGCCTGCCTCCAACACCTTAACAATCGAATCTCCTTGACTTTTGTAGCTCACTATTACATGTGAAAAATTATCCTGCTTCGGATTTACCCAGTTGAGCTTCACTTGTCCGGGAAGCGGGGTAGCATTTAATTCGGTTACCTGGGGTATATCACTAAAGCGCCTACCTGCTTGTCTTATTAAAATCTCATAAGTCTTGACTCCAATACTTACTTTAATCGCGGCTAATCGCGGTTTTAACAGCTCGTTGCGTAGCACTGAAACCTCCAGGTTATTACCTTCTACCTTAACTTCGGCCCAATCCACTTGCTCTACCCATTGAAAGGTCAAGGTGGAGTTCGTTTCTTCAAAAGTTATCTTACCGCTTTGTTCATTTGCATCAAAACTGAAGCTATTTGCTGAAATTGGATTTGACTCTGTAAACTGAATCTCTTTCTCTTTATTGCAACCATAGAAAAACAATAAGCTCAATATTACTAAAGTTAGGTTTCTATTATACAGTTTCATTATTGATCTGATTATTTTGGTTAAAATTATTCTACGCGAGAGAGGATCTCTTTAACGCGTATCCATTTACTTTGCTCGGGAATCCTATACTGATAATTAAGAATAAATTCACGTGTTTCTGGATTATATTTAGATTCACCCAAGTTCTCAATTTCAATATTTTTATAGGGTTTGATCCTAACGCTATAATCTGCTGCCGTTTCGACTACAATTGCCCTGTCTTCAATTGTCTTTTTAACCGTTGAAGAGGCAATATTTTCAGGAAACATTCGAATTTTATTGTATGCCAAAGGCAGTACTTGTTTTACAGCAGTGATTTTAGATGTTGCTTTTCCTTCCTCCTGTCGTTCACCCCGCATTTTGTATGAGTTGGAAGCCATATTGCTGTAATCATTTTCAAGTCGTAACTGATATAAAATAGTTTGTTTTTCCTTGTTTACTTCATGTCCTCCACTTACTGAAGCAATTCTAAAAGGTATAATATATGTGCTATCAGGAGAAAGTCCATTTACATCAATTTCGATAGCCATTACAGCAACTGAAGCTGGGTTTCCCTTTTTCAGAACGACATCGTAATTAAGAACGGAATATCGGGTCGGATCAACTAATCGAAAGTACGCATTTATATTCTCTCCAAAGTTTCGATAATTGTAATCTGCAAGCAATTCCTCATCGAGCGCTAATGTTACGATGATATCTTCGTCCAAAGGCCTAGTGCCTCCAGCTCCCACCGTCACATAGCCTGTCGTTAAGGAGTCATTCATTCGGTGAGGAAAAATCGAAAAGTTTTGATCTTTACTCTTCAGGTATATAACTTTTTTATATTGTTCCTCGTGTAATAGGTCTTTTTCACAGGAACTGAAAAAAGTAGCAATTACCAAAAATAACGTGTGAATTCCTATATAATAGTGATTTTTCATATTCATATTATTTCATAAACAAAACTAATTTATGCGCATCCATTACCAACCTGGATTTTGATCGATCGTAGGAACTCTTTTTATCTCTTGCAAGTTGATAGGCAGGAGAATCATTTTATTTAAGAACTCTCTGTTGCGCACGCTTGGATAATTACAAACAACCCGATTATAAAATCCATTTCGTTCAGTCCGTTCGGTATCCATACCCGTAATCTGTATATCTTCTTCCTGCTTTACGACTCCCCATCTTCTAATATCATAATAGCGCAAGCCTTCATGCAGGAATTCCACCATTCGTTCACGCTTGAGGGCTTCAAAAAATAAGTCTTTATCTGCTAGTTCTTCTGGTCTTAGCCCTGGCATCCCACTTCTATACCTCACTTTGTTAAACGCTTCAGAAATCTGTTGTATATCCCTAAAATAAGTTGTGGTTTCCTCCGTGATTTCATCTGTATATTGATAGCTACCTGTAAGATTATTTAAACACTCCGCATACATTAATAGAATATCCGCATATCGAATTGGAGCGAACGATTTATCCAACACAGAGGCGTTAGACCCGCTATAGGCATCATCTGGATGGATATATTTTTTAGAAACATATCCCGTAATAGGGTAGTTCCTCACATCTCCGCTAACTGCAGCACTGCGACCAGCGTTTCCATCAACAGAATAAAAAACTTGTTGCAAAAACTTACCGCTTTCCGTTGTAGAATTCATTGGCCACAAGCAACCACTAAAACCTATTGACGCATAAAACCTCGGCTCTCTATGTTGATACATACTGTTCACATTCGACTTCAACGTGTAGCCCGAAAACGTCGAATCACGAGTACTAAACTTATCTTCTGAATATGGAAATGCATCACTCGAAGTATGGATGTCGTTTCCATCTACCATTCTATAAGCATCAATGATCTTTTGCGGTATCCCATACCCATTCCAACCTCCAAATTGTCCAGGAAAAGATAGCTTGTTTGCTTCTCTAACTTCTGTAGATTTCCGAGCGAAAACAAACTCAGTGTTCTTAAAGCCAAGTGTCTCGCCATTGAACATGTCAGCATAAGACTTTAGCGGGTCAATTCCCGCTGCGCCTTCTGGCCAATTTTTATAGTAATTCGGGTCATAGGTAACGCCTATTGGCAGGTTGGGCGTTTGATTGGTAGCTTCCACAGTATGCAAATCAAATCCCATATTCATTACTCGCTTACATGCGGCCGCGGCCAATGCCCATTTTTTCTCATCATATTCCTGCGAAATATAATGTACATTATCAGCGCTTCTTACAAAGGTGGAAAAGTATTGACGAGCGGCTGGACCTCCATTGTATAAGGGGCTGGCCGCATATACTCTTAGGCGTGCCACCAAGCCATATGCGGCAGATTTTGTAGGTCTGCCAAAGTAATTTACAGGCAATTTATCAGGTATATACTGGGCAGCCTGCTCCAGCTCGTTACACACATATTCAACGCTCTCATCGTAAGTCGATCGGTATTTTTGATAGGCCTCAGAAGGTAAACTTGTATCGTAAACCTCATCGCCGACAATTAAAAGTGGACCATAGTTCATCAACAATAAATAATAAGCATAACCTCTCAAAAAATGGGTATATCCGATCATTTCTCTCTTTTCCTGTGCGGAGATATCTTGCCCTTCGTCGATTCGTGACAGGATCGTATTTGCTTTACGAATGACTTGATACAAAGGAGCCCAGATGTCCATACTAGACAAGTTGCTAGGTGTAATACGATTGATTAGAAATCGTTGAGATGCATAGTCATCTTCCCACATCGTAAATGCCTCGTCGCTACCTAAAATTGCAGGATAATAACTACCCCTAAATATATTAGATTCATCAGGCAGCAATGCAGCTGCACCCCATAAATATTTGTCTAAATATATCTTTCTCTTAAAGACAGAATCTTCACTAAGTGTATCTTCAAAATAATCATTTACATCCAAGAAGTTGCACGAAGAAATCAACATTAAAAAAAGAAATGAACTCGGTATTAAGCACTTTAAATATTTCATGTCTTAGGTCATTTAAAAATTAATATATAGCTGAAATGCAACACGTACAGGAATGGGGTAGGCGTTTCCGTTACTGTTCGCTAATTCGGGATCCCATATTTTCACTTTGTCCCATACAGCAAGATTATAACCCACGAGTTGTAAATCAACCGACCGAATGCCGCCGATCTTAGTTAACCAATCATTGTGCAATTGATAATTTACGGTCGCCTCTTGAAGACGGAGGTACTTGCTGTTGGCAAGCCAAAATGACGACAACTTTTCGTTATTTTCATTTCTTCCATAAGTTAGCCGAGGGAACATGGCATCAGGATTTTCTGTCGATTTATCCCCAGAGTACCAAGCAGGCGTCCATCTATTCTTTTGATCTTTGACAATAGAAAGTACATTTCCGATTTCACCTCCATAAAATGGGAGATAGCCGAAACCGTTAGCATTCATAAAGAAGGAAGTATTTCCGGTTCCTTTAAAAAGAACACTAAATGTAAGATCTTTAAAACGCTTCTCGATTGCTATCCCATACATTAATCTCGGGATCGGTGAATACGACAGCGGTATTCGATCATCATCATCTATTTTACCGTCACCTGTTACATCCTTATATTTGATGTCACCGGGATATAGCTTGCCAAATTGTTCAGGGCTAACTTGAATTTCATTTTCGTCTTTAAATAGTCCGATTGCTTTAAATCCCCTTAAAACATTATATGGTTTGCCCGTGTGGGATAAATATTCGTATTCTTGGTAAGGTTGCTCCCAATTTTTGACCTCGTTCAACGCGTAGGTAAAGTTTCCTCGTACCGTGATGGAATTATGGTCGTTGTACCGGAAAGTATACCCCAGGTTTCCATCCGCACCATAGCTCACCATTGAGCCCACATTTCCATAAGGCATGGTCATAGAACCTACCCAAGTAGGAAGCTGTGTACGCCTTTGAAAGATACCATCTCTGGTGTCATGAAAAACATCAACAACAAAATCCAAATCATTGTTGAACATTTTCAGTTCAACGCCCAGGTTAGCTTTTTTAGCAACTTCCCAGCGTAAATTATCAGCCCCAACAACTGTTTCTATTAAACCTTGACCACCCCATCCTCCCGGAGCGTTACTATTTATAATTGTAAGATATGGAAACCTATCGTTTGAAATTCTATCGTTCCCTACAGTCCCATACGAACCTCTAATTTTTAAATAATCGATACTTTTTATCCGCTCTTTGAAGCTGCCGTATTGACTAGGTACCCATCCTACAGCTATTGAAGGAAAAAAGCCAAATTGTTCACCACGCTTGAAGTTTTCAGACCCCGTATACCCAAAATTCAAATCGACTAGATAAGTATCTTTATATCCATAGGTTACTCTCGAGGATATACCCTGATAACGCTTTGGAATCGCAGACAAACTACTGTTGAATTCCGTAGACTCTTCGTTGCTCATATAATAATACAGTAGCACTGTTGTGCGGTGATTTTCAGCAAAGAGTTTTTCATAATTCAAATTCCCTTCCAAATGAAATTTTCGCCATTGACTCTGTGTTTTCGAGTACGTGGCATCATAGCCATTTACTTTTTTAATCATGATCAATTCGCCATCTGGAGTTCTTCCTGCACTATTGAATAAGTCAGGTCTTTTATCTCGTCTTTCTAAAAAATAAGCTCGATTATCGAACGCTCCTTGTATCTTCCCGGTCAAACCAGAAACAAGCGACTTGAAATCATGTTTCAATGATATGGTTGCCATATTTCTATAGGACTGATCCTTTGCCATGCCCGTATTATTAAGAAGCACGTATGGAGAGATCTCATCGTTTGTGCCATATGCAGGAGAAGCGCCATTTGAAAACTGTTTAGGGACTGTAAGCGGAGCCAATTTCGATTGCGCACTCCATAGCCAATCGGTATTAGCCATACCCGGAAGATAATTCGTAGCATTATGACCGTCTATGCCTAAATATACAGATGTAACGGGGGTAATATTTACATCCAAGTTCAACCGGTAATTATAGGTATTATAGCCTACTCTTCGTTTGTATTTACTGATCTCTTCCTGCTTGTACGCCGCAGATTCATTGGACATCCCCAAACTCATAAAATACCGAGCGATCGCTCCACCACCACGCGCACTTGCGTAATAAGTGTTTTGAAAAGAGGTTTTTCTGAGTATTTCTTTTTGCCAGTCGACATTTGGATATAGATCCGGATCTAAATTATTCTTAATGATTTCCATCTGTACATCGTTGTAGAGTGGCTGTTTTCCAGATACAACGAGTGCCTCGTTGGCCAGTGTTGCATAATCATAAGCATCCAAAAAATCGGGAAGCTTTTTGAGCGAAGAAATCGTACTACTAACGCGAGCGGTGATACTCAATTTTTCGACTTGTCCACGTTTAGTTGTAATCAAAACAACTCCATTTGCTCCTCTAACACCGTACACTGCTGTCGCAGAAGCATCTTTGAGGACAGAAAAACTCTCTACATCGGCAGGATCTACTTGGCTCAAAGTACCTTCCAAACCATCGATTAATACCAGTGCCCCACTGTTAGCACCAAAAGTACCAATCCCACGAACCCAGAACTCTGAAATATTTTTACCCGGCTCACCGCTTGATTGCATAGAAATTATACCGGGCACCCTACCGCCGATTAAATTATTAAGTGTGGTTGCAGGCCGCTGTAAGTCTTTCGGGTCCACAGTCGTCACTGCACCGACCATACTTATTTTTCGTTGCGTTCCTAAACCGACAACAACGGTCTCTTCTAGTATATTTTCCCCTGGGCGTAAAATAACTTTGAGCGTATCTACAGACTTAAGTGCCAAATACTCAAATTTTTCAAAACCAATTAAGGAAAATACGAGGGTACCACCGATCGAAGTTTTTATGGTAAAGAATCCTTCTGCTGTAGTTGCACTACCTACTTCAGGAGAATTTTTTATTTGCACATTCACGCCAGCTAAGGGCTGGTTATTTTCGTCTAATGTCTGTCCACTAATGACAATATTTGTATTTTGCTGGCTATACACCAAACATGGAAATAGCGTGCAAACAAAAATGAAAGTCGCCAAAATGCGGAGGAAAACAGTTGAAATTTTATCCATTACCTTACTGAATTACAATTTTACGAATAGCTCTATTATAATAATCCGCTATGTATAGCGTACCTTCATTATCGATATCCATTCCCCAAAACCGATTGAAGAGTGAGTTCTCGGGATCTCCATCTAAGAAGCCTGAAGTACCCGGAGAACCTGCGATTGTAGAGACAATGCCTTCTGGCGTGATCATCCGAACACAGAAATTATCCGTATCGGCAACATACATAATGCCGTCTTTATCGAATACGATTTTACAAGGATTGTTGAATTGCGCAAAATCTTTCTCTCCATCCGCATGACCTTTAATACCTGTTCCAGCATAAGTCTCGATTCTTAGTTGTTGAAGGTTCATCCTATATATGATATCAGTTCCAGGAATCGGCCCGTCTTGGGGAGCCATTGATGATGGATTTACAAAATAAAGCACATCCTCTTCTGTTGGATGAAAAGCAAGGTAAGTCTGCAGGTTGCCTTGTACTTTATCCGCCAAAATGCCGTTTTTTACTAAATAAATCGTTTTGGTGTCAGGATTGATCTTTATGAGCTCTCCCTTTGTGGTAATAGAATAAATCATGCCGTCTTTAGGATTCATAGCAAAAGAATATTTTCCGGAGAAATCCAGTTGATCTCCTAAATTGATAGATGGGTTGACGCGCCGTGCGAGCCATTGGTTATCGGGATCAAACGTGTAATAATAAGGCGCTCCGTTCATAGGGAAATAGAATACCCTTTTTTCCAAATCCGTACAGCCCGATGCAACTTCGCCATAAGCTGTCGTATTTAACAAAGTAGTTACCGTATTTCTTTCTTCGCTTACCAGGCGGGCACGGGCTTTCCATTCTCCCACCAGAATGTTTTTTTCATTGTCCACCATCAGATACCAAGGATTGGAAAAACGAGCTTCTACTAAAGTTCCGTCTAACGTCTCTGCAGGACTATGTGGCGTTCCTGAAATGGTAGAAAGCATTACTTTTTTATAGTATAAAAAACGTTTGTCGAATGTTAAGCTATCCTTTCCTATGGCAACGGATACCACACAGGTATCGCCTGGCAATCGCGGAACGAGAACGTATGCCAAATCCCCGGTAGCTCCCAAAACGGTGGCTCTCTTATTGTTGAAATAGACCCGGATATCGTCAACGTCAGAACCGAAGTTTTTGCCCTTAATGATCACCTGTGAAGCGATTCCGCCAGTGTCGGGAAAAAACTTCTCGATCTCAACTGGCTTATTGGGATCGTAGACCGAAGAAGAAGGTTCGGCAGACTTCTTACAGGAGCTCTGCAAAACAAAACAAAAAAACACTAAAAATAAAGCTATATATTGCTGTGGTTTTTTAGGGTTATTGATGGGTACACTGAAAAAGAAGTATAAAGGGCTTCTTTTTCTCTTATTTAGTTCACGCTTCATAACTATATTTAAATTGACAGATTCACGTTTTTAATGGGCTTAGAGAATGTCCGTCTAATTTATCGACTCGTCCGATAGATGAGCGATGAACTAAAGATTTATTCGAAACGCATGCAACAAATTCCTTGACGACGATGTTCTCTAAACTTGTATTTAAAATATTGTTAATCTCCGACAGATATTCAATTTAACAGTAACGTATTTATTTACATATAGCAATCCTCTTTGGCTTATAATTTAGCAAAACCAGCAGAAATGTGTACTGCAGAATAGAATAGCGGCAAGTCCTTAAAAGGCTAGCTTTTTTGATTGGTCTGCAATCTCCGTTTCTTTTAGTTTTTCAGTTTATATTCTTTTCAGCAAGAGGTTGCTGAAATTAAAAAAAATTATCACTTATGATAGTACAATAGTAGCCTTTTTCCTTAATAAATTCAAAATTATTTTTCAATTAAATTTTGTAATGTTATTTAATTCCTTGATAAACAATTTGTTAGATATAAAAAATGTGTTAATATTAATTGAATGTTTATTGAATCTAAAAAAGATTTATATCATTTATGTATAATTTCATATTTTCGTGTCACTCATGGGAAGAAACAGCATTAAAGATAGCCGACAAAGAGAAATTGTAGAAGTATTCTATAAAGTGGCCAAAAAAGAAGGCTTGGAGAATACTTCTATAGCCAAAATAGCAAAGGTAATGGAGGTAAATCCAAGTCTCATTATACACTATTTTGACACAAAAGAAGAACTGACCTATGCGCTCATTGACTACATCCTGGACAAGTATCTGCTCATATACAAGATGGGAAAAACCTCGGGTACAGAAGATCTACGTACAGCACTAGCGAAACTGATTGACAATATGTTCTCCAAGAAATGGAACAAACTGTTTGATGATGGGCTTTTTTATAGTTGTTATGCCTTGACCTTCCGCAACAGGATCGTCAGGAGAAAATACCATCAACTGTCCAATAAATTACGGGAAAGATTGACTGAGTTTCTGCAACTGTGCAAGGACAGTGGTACAATAAGGATAGAAGATCCGGCATTCACTGCCGAGTTGCTGTTTGTGCTGATCGATGGGGCATATTTCTACCTGATCCAGATGGAGGACAAAGAGTTATACACCGAAAAAATGGATGCATACAAAAGACATGCACTCTCCTTACTTGGTCTTGTTGAAACGGGTTCTTTTCGAAAGTCTTGATTTTTTGTTATAACGTATAATACCATATAAGGCAATAAGCAACCATACGATGTTGCTCATAAGGTTGGGCGCATCCCTAAAAAACCATGCACTGATCAAAAGGCCAAATGCGCCCACGGCATTCAGAAACTGATAAGTATTGCTGTCATATCGGATTTTTTTTAGGTTAAGCAATAGATAGGCCACTGCACAAAACAAAAAACCTGCCCAGCCGGAAATACTGATAAATATGTTGTCCATACTATTCAAATAACTTGATATTGAGACCAAACATACTGAAAACAATTAAGTAGTTTTCACTCTGACAACGCTTTAATACATTTTCTCGTATTCTCCAAAGTACCACCAGCGAATAGAAAATACTTAATTTAGAATAACGATACAGTCTTAAAGCATTTCTAATAAATAACCTCGAGGGGCAACACAGAGAAAAGTTTTTTAAAAATAGTGTGTTTGCAAATATTCCTAGCACTAAATAGAAAAAATTATGCCATTTGAGGATCGCTTTTTGATGCTTTTCCAGTCTCCATTCTACCTGCAAACTGCTCTGAATAATCAGGATAACCAGCACAGGTTACTAGCAAATCATACCAGTGATATTGCTGGTCGGTTGGCCAAATAATTTCTTTCTTACTTCCAGCCTTCAATTGAAGCTTCTTTGGATACTGCCCATAACTGAGATCAGCAATTGTCAATTCGAGCTTTTGATCACCATAGTTCTCGATATGAAAAATTAGTTTTGCTGTTTTTGGTTCATATTTGCAACGCACGCGCATGAATGGATTTTTAGAGCTTCCTTCGAACATTCTATAAAAACCATTGGGACCATATACTGACATTTTGTACTTTCCAGCATCAAAGCTAGAAATCTGCCAACTATCTTGTAATGTATCTCCAGCATTGACTGCATAATTCCAACTCCTTCCAGATTCATTTAAAAATGGGACTTCACTATATACAATAAATGGAGAGCCTGCAGCCTTATCCTTAAACGATTCCCGTCCGGCTTTCATTGAAATATGGAAAGATCCATTCTCCGGTTCCCAACGACCATCTACATAAAGCTCGTAAGGCAAAGCGCAAGAATCACGCACCCCAGATTCTTGTTTTGGAAAATATGGAGAGTTCCGCGGTTCCTGATCAATTAGATCGGCTTCTTGTTTCAGCAAAGCACGGAAGCCAGTAGGAACTTCTTTAAATTTTGCTTGGTGGATCGATTCTATAAATTTTGTCCTATCCAGAAACTGAGGCTTTGCAATGCTCTCTCCGTTATATGGCCGAAATGCAGAGGTCAAATCTCCACATACGGCACGTCTCCATGCTGAGATGTTATCCTCTTTCAAATTCCTGCCCGTCTTATGGGAAATAAAACGTTCTAAAAATTGTAGGTTAGAGGTGTGATCGAAAACTTGGGAGTTCACCCATCCGCCCCGTGTCCAAGGGGATGCAATAATCATAGGGACCCTGTAACCTAATCCTATACTACTCTCCCTTCCACTATCTGGATAATATTGATCTTCTTTTCGCAGGTATTCCATTTGCGCATTGATTCCTTTTGAAACTTTACCAGTACCGTTTTTGTACGGATTGGGAGCCGTAAAGGGTGCTATATGATCAAAATACCCATCATTTTCATCGTATGTCAGGATAAAAATTGTTTTTTTCCAGACTTCAGGGTTTTTAGTCAGGATATCCATCACTTCACTTACATACCAAGCGCCAAACCATGGGGAATCTGGGTGATCAGAAAAGAGTTGCGGGGCAGTCAGCCATGATACCATTGGTAGATTTCCATCCATCACATCCTTTCTGAATTGATATAAGATATCTCCTTTTGGAATCATTAATTCACGTTCTGTCTGGCCATCCTGATAACGCAAGCTCTCCAATTGCATGTAATCTGGTTCAGCGCTATTATTCACGAATGCCCTGTTATGAATATCTTTTGAGTAATTATCCAGTTTTTCAAAATTGGATGGCGTAAAAATTTCCTGTTCTCTTATGCATTCCTCCAACTGCTTTTTCAATTTTTCGACTTTCTCTTCCTCTTTTATTCCATCTGAATGAAGCTGATTTAAGCTGCTTTCTAATTCACTCCTTCTTGCTACGAGCAAATCACGGTACCGTTTACTATATTTAACGTAATATTGAGGGAAATACTCCATCACGTTGCACCCAAAATTACCAAGCCAACTATTGGCCTGACCTCCATAACCAGCACTACATGAGGAAATTTCGTTCTGGTATATTTTCCACTCGACTCCTAAATTAGATAAACGTTCTGGAAACGTCTTCCAATTCGCTTTTCCAGTAAACTCAGAATCGCCATTCCACACTAACGCCTTGTCATCTAAGGTATTTCGAATAGTGCCCGTCCAAAAATAAAGTCGGTTAGGGTTTGTTCCTGTCAAGCTTGAGCAAAAATGTTGATCACATACTGTGAATGCATCCGCCAAGGAATAATAGAAAGGTATATCGGAACGGGTGTAATACCCCATTGTAAGAGGCATATGGGAAAATTCTCTAAAACCAGAACGCTTGAACTCCAGCCACCGATTCATCTTGCCTTGATTTCGCACATCAGTTTGATCTGTCCAATTATGTGGCAGACACCCCATCCAGGTTATCTTTGAATCTTTAATATCTAAACGAAAAGGAGCATATGTTGTTCCATCCGGTTGAGATTGAAGCCACACCTTCCTTCCATTAGGTTGCCGTATAGCTCTTGGATCATTAAATCCTCTCACACCTTTTAATGTTCCGAAAGCGTGATCAAATGATCTATTTTCTTGCATTAGGAATACCACATGCTCAGCGTCCAAGAACGTACTGCCCAACTTTGGATCTATTGCCATTGCTTTGGCAATAGAATCGGGGAACAAATGTGTGGCGGAAACACCCCCTGCCAGCATAGCTACTTTTTTTAAAAAATCTCTTCTGTTATCCATCGATCAAATTCGTTAAATATTTTTGAGCCAACGTCAGTAAATCCTCTCCATTTTGATACAGTACAATTACACGGTTAATTCAAATCAAACTTTAAAATAGGATATGATTGTATTTTCTTAAACCTTAATCAATGATATTTCTTGATAAGTATCGGATATAGCAAAAATACGATACCCATGATCGTACAGCGTTTGAAAGAATTTCTTGCCTTTTTGTTTGCCATCGTTGAAAAAGCGTTCGTGGGTTTCCAATAGCAATTGCTTAATCGGAATGCCAGCACGTAAGATATCGTCGATAACCAGGTATTCCGAACCTTCGATATCCATTTTTAAGACATCAATATGGAAGTGTCCCGTTTCTGCCAAAATATCACTGAAGCTTTTGAGCGGAACCTCAATGTAGTCCTCTTCACTGACCAAGCGATGGTCAAATACACTTCCCGAAACATGTTCTTTGTTTTTAGGAAGGTGAAACTTGACCATTTCTGTTTTGATGCCTAAGCCAAATGGGTAAAAATGAAATGAGTCAGGAATATCTTGCGTTTTCAGCCAATTGATGGACTTTGGTGTAGGGTCGAAGCCAAACACCTGACAGTGGTGGTTTTGGATAATTTCCCTGTCAAAGGAAATGTCTTGGCCAATCCCAAACGAATATATTATAGAATTACTGCTCAATAGGGTATGGTTTACATAAAACCCTCCATAGTCGCTACCGTACCACTTTTTGGGGCATTTGTGTTCAATGTCAATAAATGCGATCTTGCCAATGCGGGACTTGATCCAATATTCTAATCGTTTAAGTGTGTTGTTTCTTTCCATTTACATTTTAAATGTAAAAAGAATTATATGTAAAATGAAATAGCTTATAAAAAGAGGGATATCTAATAAGACCTGAATTGGGGAAAACAACTCATTTCACCGCTATCATCGCCTTTGGCGAGACACTGCGCGGCTTTTTTTAACGAAAATTCAATTTTTCTATCATCATTTCAATCCTACGGACTTAGAAAGAACCACGCCGTGCCTAGCCACAGGCGATGGTAGTGGTTTGATGGTTTAAGGGGTATGAGCCCCATGAGGTGAAATAAACGAATGCTTATCCTGAGCTCACGTTAAATAAGGTATGCAAACCCAAAAACGCGTCATTATGAGGAGCGATAGTGACGTGAATAATTTGCGTTTTTGATCAACACATTCTTGTCCGTATATTTCCCCTGCTGACCTCGTTCGAGATAGCGGAAAAATGGCACCCTTTCGCTACCTCTCTTTTTCTCAAATTTAAAACTTCAGGTGCTTCACCGTGAGTCCGTCGTTGATAAGCTGTTTCAAGGCATCAATGCCGATGCGCAGGTGTGTTTCTACGTATTTGGCTGTCACGGCAAGGTCGCTATCTGCAGTTTTGACCCCTTCGGGTACCATAGGCTGGTCAGAAACCAGAAGCAGTGCTCCAGTTGGAATCTTGTTGGCAAACCCGACACTAAATATCGTGGCTGTTTCCATGTCCACCGCCATCGCCCGAATGGCCTTCAGGTATTTTTTGAAGGGTTTGTCATGTTCCCATACCCGTCGGTTTGTGGTATAGATGGTTCCTGTCCAATAATCGCGGGAATAGTCGCGAATGGTGGTGGAAATCGCTTTTTGCAAAGCAAAGGAAGGAAGAGAAGGGACTTCTGGCGGGAAATAATCGTTGGATGTCCCTTCGCCCCGAATAGCGGCAATGGGAAGGATCAATTCGCCTATTGGAATTTTTTTCTTCAATCCGCCTGTTTTGCCCAAGAATAGTACGGCTTTTGGGGAAATGGCAGACAACAGGTCCATTACCGTGGCGGCCATCGGGCTACCCATGCCGAAATTAATAATGGTGATGCCTTGGGCTGAACAAGCCTGCATGGCTTTATCTTCGCCATAAATGGGCGCATTGTCATGCATTTCTGAAAACATCTTCACATATTTTGAAAAGTTTGTCAGCAGGATATACGGTTCAAATTCCTCTAATGGGCAACCTGTATAGCGCGGTAACCAATTGTTCACAATATCTTCCTTGGTTTTTAAGCCTGGCGTAATTGGAGATTCTACAGATTTCTTTTTATTCATATCCTTAAAGATTACACAGATTGTTGGGATGATTCAACTGTTTTTTTATGCGATTCCTCATGCCAATATACAAAAATCCCCCGATGTTGTCGAGGGATTTTTGATTAAGCGACTTGCAGTTTCTTGATGTCGGACTTGGCAAATTTCTGTTTGGCATAGTCCAACGTAATGTGCAGTATTTTTTCGTCTGTCTTTTCTTTGGTGGTTGGGGTTTCAAACATGGCATCCAGCATGATGGCTTCGCAAATGCTCCGCAATCCCCGGGCACCCAATTTAAATTCCCAAGCCTTGTCAACGATGAAATCATATACCTGCGGGTCGAAGGTCAACTCAATGCCTTCATATTGGAACAATTTCACATACTGCTTTATCAAAGCATTTTTGGGTTCTGTCAAGATGCTCAGCAATGTTTCTTTGTCCAAAGGGTTCAGATAGGACAGGACCGGCAAACGTCCGATCAGTTCCGGAATCAAACCAAAATTTTTAAGGTCCTGTGGTGTGATGTATTTGTAAAGATTGCTAAGGTCGATATCGCCCTCTTCCTCTTTCATCTTATACCCGACGGTCTGCGTTCTTAGACGATTGGCAATTTTTTTCTGTATACCGTCAAAAGCACCGCCACAGATAAACAAGATATTGCTGGTGTTGACCGATATCATTTTCTGGTCGGGATGCTTACGTCCACCTTGTGGTGGTACGTTGACGTTAGTGCCTTCCAGAATCTTCAATAAGGCTTGCTGTACGCCCTCGCCGGATACATCGCGGGTAATCGAGGGATTGTCGCTTTTGCGCGCAATCTTATCGATTTCATCGATATAGATGATACCTCGTTCTGCAGACGGCACATCATAATCGGCAGCTTGGAGCAAACGGGTCAAAATACTTTCGACATCCTCACCTACATAGCCAGCTTCTGTGAGCACGGTAGCATCCACAATGCAGAAGGGTACGTTTAAGATTTTTGCCACTGTTTTAGCCAATAATGTCTTACCGGTACCTGTCTCGCCCACAATGATCAGATTCGATTTTTCGATTTCGATGTCGTCTTTATCTACTTTTTGGTTCAATCGCTTGTAGTGGTTGTAGACGGCTACGGAAATAACCTTTTTAGCATCATCCTGCCCGATGACATACTGATCCAAATGTTGTTTGATTTCGATAGGACGAACCAATTTCAATGTGGTTTGGAGCGATTTGTTTTTGCGCTGCTTGAGTTCTTCGGCCAAGATTTCACCGGCCTGCATTACACAGCGATCACAGATGTGTGCCCCGTCACCCGCAATAAGCATTTGGGCTTCATTTTTACTGATGCCACAAAACGAACAACGGATGTCTTTGGTATTCATCTTACTCATTGGATTATTTTGTTTCTTTTTTTGGTAACAATACCTCATCAATCATGCCATGATCTTTGGCCTCAACGGCTTTCATCCAATAGTCGCGGTCGGAGGATTTCTCCACCCACTCGTAGGATTGGCCAGAGTGTTCGGCAATGATAGTGTATAGCTCTTCTTTTAATTTCAACATCTCGCGAAGGTTGATTTCCATGTCGGCAGCCACACCTTGTGCACCTCCTGATGGTTGGTGGATCATGACGCGGGAATGCTTTAATGCGGCACGCTTGCCTTTAGCACCAGCGACCAGCAATACGGCACCCATGGAAGCGGCCATACCAGTACAGATAGTTGCTACGTCCGGAGCAATATACTGCATGGTATCATAGATTCCCAATCCGGCATATACGCTACCTCCCGGAGAATTGATGTAGATCTGGATGTCCCGTTGTGCATCGGTAGATTGTAGGAAAAGCAACTGTGCTTGGACGATATTGGCAACTTGATCGTTGATCGCATCGCCTAGAAAGATGATGCGGTCCATCATCAAACGCGAGAATACGTCCATTTGTGCCACGTTCAACTGCCGTTCTTCGATAATGTAAGGCGTTAAATTTGTGGGCATATTACGCTGCACGCGCGAAATAAAACTATCCACGTGCTGGCTTCCTATCCTATGGTGCTGTATAGCGTATTTTCTAAATTCGTTTTTGTCTATGTTCATTTTCTGTCCTGCTTTATTGGTGACTAATATAAAAATTTAATTTTAACCACAAATCAAATGTCCGAACGATAATCAGGCAAGTCTGCCAAAAAATCAAAACGGCTGTTCATAAAATCTATACTACAATAATAATGCTCCATTCCATTACTGACCAAAAGTAACGGAATTTTGTGTATGCTATTGTAATTTGCGATCTGTTGGAATGTTTTTTCGGTAATTTTGACAGATGGTGCTTTGAACTCTGCCAAAAGTACCTTTTCTCCTTTGTTGTTGAAAATTAACAAATCACTTCTTTTTTGAAGGCTGTTTAGCAGGAGTCCCCCCTCTATTTTCATAAGTGCTTTCGGATAGCTTTTGTACGTATGCAAATAGCTTATCCAATGTTGTCTTACCCATTCTTCTGGAGTCAGTACCAAATCTTTTTTTCTTAACTCGTCAAAAATGAATAGCTTATCCAGTTTTTGCGTAATCTTAAAAGGATATGAAGGTAAATTTAACGGAACGGGCTTAAACATTTACAAAGGTAGGGATTTTTTATGATTTGGATGTGGTGTTATTTAACTTGGGACACCTAAAAGGAATAACGCACTTTAATGTAACTTTCTCTTTTTGACTTCTATCAAAGTTAAGCATTTTATTATTATAAATCGTAATTTAGCCCTGTATGAATGTCAACGCTATTTTAGCCGATATAAAAAAACGGAAATTCAGCCCTGTTTATCTTTTGCATGGTGACGAATCGTATTATATCGATTTGATCAATGATGCTTTGGAGAAGACAGTGTTGGACGAAGCACAGAAGGGCTTCGATCAGACTATACTTTACGGCAAAGATACCAGTATTATCACGTTGGTCAATGCGGCAAAACGCTACCCAATGATGAGCGATTATCAGGTCATTATCGTGAAAGAAGCGCAGGATCTGAAATGGAAGACAGAAGAAGAGGTGTTGTTGAAATATGTAGAAAACCTGACACCCACAACAATTTTGGTATTGGCCTTTAAATACGGCAAGTTTGATAAACGCAAAAAACTATATAAGGCTATTGAGAAGGTCGGCGTGGTGGTCGAATCGGCTAAGCTTTATGAAAATAAAGTAGGTGAGTGGATATTGGAGCAGTTTCGGACATTGGGCCGTTCCATTCATCCGCAAGCAGCAGCCATGATGGCCGATTACTTGGGCACCGACCTTTCTAAGATTGCCAACGAAATAGAAAAATTGATTTTAAATGTACCGAAAGAACAGGAAATCCAGCCGTTGCACATTGAACAGCAGATCGGTATCAGCAAGGATTTTAATGTTTTCGAATTGCAATCTGCCCTAGCCAAGCGCAATGCTGTCAAAGCGATACAGATTGTGGATTATTTTGCGGCCAACCCGAAATCCAATCCGCTACCCTTGGTTATGGGAAACTTGGCGACCTATTTTACAAAAGTATTGAAATACCATTATTTACCGGATAAATCTCCTCAAGTAGCTTCTAAGCAATTGGGTGTACACGCTTTTTTTCTAAAAGAATATGAAATGGCTGCCCGTAATTTCAACCGCAGGAAAACTTTTGACATCATTCATCAGTTGAGCGATTATGACTTGAAGACCAAAGGCCTAAATGTAGGGCCTTTCACCGAAAACGGTGATATCTTGCGTGAATTGATTTTTAGAATCTTGAATTAAATACAGATGAGAATAAAAGGTTATATGTTGCTCTTATGGGCAGTGGGAATGTGTTCCGTGGCTAATGCCCAACGTTCGTATTCCATTATTCAGGCTGGTGCGAATCTTGGCTTTGCCAACGAGGGCTACAAAGGCGCCTTCAGTGGTTTTGCCGCGCATTTTATCTTTGGGAAGAATTTTAATGATCGTGCCTATTTAGGTTTTGGTTTGGGGAATGAGATGTTTAAGGGCGATTATCGTACCAATGATCCGCATGAACCTGAACAACAGACATGGAAATACGACTATAATCTTTTTCCGCTCTTTGTGGATGGTCGATTGCCCTTCGGACTGATAGGGGAAAATGGCCATATCGGTGTCTTAGCCAATGCAGGATATGCACCGGCCATCAGCCAACAATATGATAGGGGATTCCTTTTTAAAGGAGGTTTTTTCTATCTGATAGAAAGCCCGAAATTCACGAATTTTACAGTGTCTTTGGCATATGGCTATCAACAGCTGACAAAAAACTATTTCCGGAAAGACTTTCAGCATCAGCATTTCGCATTGTCGGTAGGGTTAATGTTTAAGTAAAGACGCAAGGTATTGCATCCAGCTTATAGCAACCCCAATTGTTCCTTGCCCGCTTCGCTGATCTTGTCAAAGTTCCACTCGGGTTCCCACACCAGCTCAATGTCTACATCATAATTGGGAAATGCCTGTTGCAAAGCATGTACGACACCTTGTTGAATAGCATCGCCCATGGGGCAATGCCGTGTAGACAAAGTCATTTTGACGCTTACTGTTTGCGGCTTGTTAAAATGGATTTCATAAACCAAACCCAGGTCGATGATGTTAACTTGCAACTCAGGATCCAAAACCTGCATCAGCGCATAGCTGGCCCGCAACTTTTCTTGTGCAAATTCGTCAGAGAGGGATATGTCCATGTTCGATAGTGGTTTTGTGGAAAATGATACGAAAAACATTGTAACCATAGAAAAGCGCCACAATAATCCATGAGGCCGTGGCAACTTGGATGATAGGTCCTTGGTTCCAAATAATGCCTGCACACATCAAGATAAGCGTACCTAAATAACCATAGTATTGATAGCGGACAATATTCTCGCTGTACAGTTGTTTAGGCATAGGGATTTTGGCCTTTCCGTGTAAGTTTTTGTAACGATTGTTCCAGACAATAAAAGGCAGTGTCTTGAACGTCTTTCCCAAAATGATGCCCGTAATCCAGCCCAGGAAGATCAAGGTGCCATATAAGGCCGTCCATTGGGTACTTTTGTTGATGAGTATGATCGGTATCAGCCCGAAGGCAAGGATTTGAAACAGTGCTGAAAAGGCTGTGTATCGCATGAAGACATCTACTTTTTTACGCAGGCGGTGCTTATAGGCATCCGCAATGTACAGCAACCAACAGAATGTGCCGAGAGCCACGAATAGGGCATAGATGGACATTTTCAGGTTTACGGGATTGGAATAGCCGTCTACGAGAAAGAGTATGAGTCCAAGGTTTTGCAAGATCAATGAGGCGTACAGTAGCCAATCTTTTTTGGATTTGCCCAATAAGAACATAGGAATCAGCTTTGCCCCGACACCGCAAATCAGTTGCAGAAACCAACCGGCAATTCCGGCGTGGGCATGGAGTTTGAGCATGTCCAGGTGGTTTCGGGGAATGAATGTGTAATTGAGGTTAATGGCTAAAAGCAGGCCAACCGTCGTGGTAAAGCAAAGCCAAAAAGCAGAAATGAGCAAAAAATGCTGATGGATTTGTGAGGTGCTTGAATCGCTGGCCGTTCTGTAGATATTGAAAGCGTAGAGATAGCTGGCCAAGGCGATACACGTTCCTCCAGCAATCAGCCATTTTCCTGTGTCAAAGTGCCAAAAGCACCATACCAAAAGACAAGTACCTATGGTAAGCAACAGATAAGAGAGAAAGGCCATTCGCGTGCTGAAAAGCTCGCGTTCGCAGATGACCGGTAACAGTTGATAGGCAGCTCCCAAAATGATCATGGTGGCCCAACCCAATGCGGCGGCATGGACGATAGCGAGGATATGTGGATGAAAGTAGTGTCCCGTGAGATCGGGGGCAGCTATGCAAAGTAAGACGCTGAGCACGAGGAAGAAAATCGCAGCTGTCGCATAAAACGGTATGACAGCGATTTCTTTCGGGGCTTTGTTGGTGAAGATATCTGCCATTTCGAGTGGTTTTGTGTTATTGTGGGAGATGGATCAGCAGGCGGATATCGCCTTCGGCTACCTCGCAAAGGGATACCGCATGCCGATATTCTTCCATTTCTTCGAGTAAATGCAACGGAACGCGTTTGTGCCGTATATAGAGTATTTGCCCTTGTCTTAGGGAGGCGAGCGCATGCAAGATGGTTTCCATTGGCTGTGGCATGGGCAATCCTCTTACGTCCAAGCGAATAATGTCATCGTCATCATAACTATCGAGCGTCGCTTGTAGCTCTGATAAGCCAATTGTCGAAATCTGATGTCCAGTGGAAGACATTTCGGACGGTTTGTCTTTTAAAAAGTAACTGTGGTATTCTTGTTCGCTAACGGTCGCGACAAATGTCTTGGCTCCTTTGTTTTCCAACAGTTTTAGAAGGGGATAGGGGATGAAGGAATTAACGATGCATAGGATTTGTCCGGCGGGCAACTGATGATAGACCTGTACGATTTCCTTCAGTGGATCGTGGCCATCTTCGATGGTCTTTCTGACATCCAGAGTTACATGGGAAACCTTATCGCGCAACCAAGCCGGCCTGCTAACAGGAGCTTCGGCCCGGTTGTGCATAAGGCCTTCATTTTCGACTAGTAGCAACGAAAATCCCAACGGTTCCAGCACACGTTTAAAATCCGACAGCGTACAACCCCCTATTTTTGTCGCTTCGGTAATCGTTACCCTCGGTGCCAATATTTTTCGCAAAAAGGGATTCTTCAATTTTTCGAACGTCTTGGATAGGGAGGCTATGGCCTCCACACTTTGGCTGTTAGCCTTAATAAGCTCAGATATTTTTGTGTGTGGCGTAATTTTCATGATTATTCAAATTTCTCGCGATATGCTTTGATGATTTTTGGAAACAGAATATTGTTTTCCAGGTGCACATGTTGCAACAGATCAGCTTCAAATGCCTGGAGACGCTCAAACAAGTACGTGTAGGAATTACACGCGTGGGCCGGAAGTTCATAATCTTTCGTGATTTGTCTAAAGCGGACAAGCTCTTCCCCGGCATCTTCATGCTCTTTTCGCAGGTAATCGATGATATCGCTGACCTGTTGCTTGTCAAGTGAAGAAAAATCTTTGGTCAACGGGAATAATTGCTCCTCTTCCTTGTCGACGTGGGCATATAGCTCGGCCATAAAGGGATGGAGATTCTGTGCCAGTACAATCAGTTGGGGACTATCGATGCCGTGGCGCAAAGCGACTTTGTCTGCCAATTGTTCGATGATAGGGCCAAATTCGCGGACATAGCGATGGTGTATGTTCTTGATATAATCGGCCAGAAAGGCAATGTCCCAGCTGTTAAAACCCAACGTGGGCGACGCTACGGTAACCTGATCAGCTTCAGCCAAATGTTCTTTGAGCTTTTGATCACTGATGCCCACGGATGCCGCAGCCTCTTTTAAGGTTTTCTTGCCACCGCAACAGAAATCGATGCCTAATTTTTTGAAGACTTCAGCTTTGCGCATGTCTGAAGCTGCAATTTCGCCGACTGTTTCTTCTTTATCATCGGATGATGGTTTGGCGATATGTACGCGCCACCATTCCGGGCCGTTTTCCAGGTATTCCCAAGTGAAAAAATTGCCCCTTTCGCCTAACAATTGATAGTATAGAGGGCGAGGGTCGTGATCGTTTAGAATGGTGAACGATTCGCCTTGTTCCAGCGCGTCGAAATGTTCAAAAATGGTTGGATGTTTTAATCGAGGTTCGATTTTTGTCACATCAAGTATAGGTGTTTTTATCATGACATTAATGTTTAGAGTTACCGAATGAAAATATGTGTCTAGCCAACCTTCCTTGTTTGCTATGAGACAAATTTAAACGTCTGCTCTCGCGTGTTTTATGCGTAAAGTCATAATACGGAGGAAAGTTGTCAAAATGGTGTCAAAGATAGGAGGAGTCTATTACAATGAACTAACCTAATTACCAAGTGTTTTATGTAGTGCTGGCCGTATGGTGTGCACAAAATACGGAGCCAACATGGTTTTGATACTACAAATCTTTCCGTTTGAAATATCGTGTTGAAAATCCTAAGGGCAAAGTCGCCCACAGCAGCATCACCACTGCGGTGATGAGCATCCCGCCACCTGTGCCAAAGAAGTCTCGAAAGATGGCTCCTGTGTAGCCCATCATTGCTGATAAATCTATTTCCAGTAGGATGAGGATACGGCTAATGTCAACAGGGTTGAGCATAGACACGCCAATCATAATGTTTTCAATAGGATAGTCTGCAAACTGAAAAAGCAGGAACAGCAACATGGCATCGAATAGCAACGCAAAATATAACCAGAGGATGATAGCTAGCCCGATTCCTTTTGATTTGTCACGCACGCGAACGGCGGTCCACATGGCGATGGATACAAAAATAACCGATAGGAGCAGTCCGCCACCGATTAGTGTAATCCCCGAAAGACTGTATGCGTAGATAAAGGTGGGAATACCTACGCCTACGAAGAATGCAGTCGTCATTGCGGTGGCTAAGCCTAAGAATATACTGAGCCAAATACGTTGCCTTTGCAGGGGCTGACTCACCAGCAAGGCGATAAACTCTGCACTGTTGTATAAATAAATCGTAGAGAAAACGATACTTACTAAGGGAACAACAAACAACACGATATTGAGTAGGCTGGCAATGCCTTTTTCGGGATTGTCTTCCATCATAAAAACGCTGACAGAAAGCACCAAAAGCACGCATGTATACAGTAATATCGTGCGGTTTCGGAGAAGGTCCGTGAGGACATATTTGATGATTTTATTGTTCATATACCGGCTCTTTTTGATGGGGTTGTTTGTTGGACATGACATAGGCAATGGCCTTGGAAAGTTTGTCTGTACCGGTCTCGACTTTTAAAGCCAGGAGCGATTTATGAAAGATAAGCTGTCCTTCCTGCATATACACCACTTGGGAGACCAAATCATCCAAATCGCTGAGTACATGGGAGGTGATCATAATAAGCTTATTCTGTTGCTTTTCTTTGATGATTTTTTCCTTGAGCACTTCCGTCGATACGGGATCCAAGCCGGCGGTTGGTTCGTCCAGAATCAAGGCTTGGGGCTGAAATAAAAACGTGAGACAGGCACTTACTTTTTGACGGGTCCCACCCGAAAGGGTGCCCATGCGCTTGTCGAGCATGTTTGCCAAGCCGAATTTCTCGTAAAGCTCCATGTCGAGTTGATCTTCAGGCATTTTGCGTATATCTTTCATCATGTCAAAGACCTGACCGATACGCATATTCTCCGGATATTGCCCAATCTGTGGCATGTACCCGATTTGGTTGCGGTACATCCACTCTTGGCGTATGTTTTTATCTTGGAAATAGATGTCGCCGGCAGAGGGTACTACCATTCCGAGGATGGATTTGATCAATGTTGTTTTGCCACTCCCATTAGGGCCAATCAATGCGATGCATTGTCCGCCCTCCAATGTTAGGTTGATATCTTTTAGGGCCTCGAATTTACCAAATTTTTTATGCAACTGTTCTATCCGAATCATGGGGTAATGGTTTTGTTAAGGGTTTATCGTCTTTGAGATTTTCGGGTGTAAGGCTAGGGATAATACGTTCTGTGCGGTCAAATAAAGTCACCATAAAACTGCGGAAGAGGATCATGGCCATGGGATAGCGTTCTACCAACATGGAGAAAAGGCTGACAGGGCGGTATGGCACATCGCCGATGCCATCTTTATCAAGGTCGTAACCTTCGTATTTATCCCAATAATTGCCTTCAAATGTATTGGTCATTTTGCCACCATTTGTAGCGATGTCAAATGTGTTTTGGATAAAATTATTTTGTGTCAGGGTGTTTTTCATGCAACTGGTGAAAATCTTGATAGCCCAACCATTGTTCTGGAAGGAGTTGTTTTGTATTTGCACCCTATTGCTGCCTTCCATGAAGATGGCGGTGGTGTTTTTGACAAAGGTATTGTGTTGGATATGGCTATCGGTAATATCTTTTAGCAACAGGCCATACGCCGCATCCCCCCAGTTTTCCTCGAATACATTATATTCCATCCGTACACGATGGGTGTACATGACGGCTACACCGGCACCATTGGACGTAAATGTATTGTAGAAGTATTCGTTGTCGTGCGAAAACATAAAGTGTAGCCCGTATCGAAGGTTGTCTTTAGCGTGATTGTCGGTCACCTGCGTGTGGGTCACAAATTCCAAATAAATGCCGTCGCGATGACCTGTGATTTTGTTTCCGAGGACCGTAACGCTATCGCTCTTCCACGCATGGATACCATTTCCAATAAATTGCTCTTTCTCACCGTAAGCTTGTAGCTGGTTGTTTTCGATATGGCAGTTTTTAACATTTTGCAAGTATATGCCAAAAAAGTTGTTGTCGAGGATGTTATCGGTTATGGTAATGTTTTTTGTATTGTATACTTTAATACCTGCAATATCCATCATCGAAGAATGTCCGGAGTTTTTGACCGTAAAACCCTTTACCGTCACGCCAGATGTCCGTATAGAGATAGGCTCATGCTTTTGTTGTCCGTCAATAACAGGATTTCCTTCGCCAATTAGAACAATGGATTTCTCTATGCTGATATTTCCTTCTTGGTAGACGCCCCCGTGTACGAGGATAGTGTCCCCATATTTGGCCATGCTAAGGGCCTGTGTAATGGATGAAATAGCTTGCTGTTTACTTACATGAATGGTAGTGGCACTCACCGTGTCCACTACCATCAATAAACAAACATTCAATATATATAATAGAAAATTTTTCATGTATGTCGTTTCCTTTATCCCGATGCTCGGAAGATCCGTTCTCGATTATTGCATATACGCTAACTGAAGGCTTTTATGGAGATTTTTTCCTAATTGATAGACCCCACATGGTACATTGCGTTTTTTGTCATTCCGACGATAGGAGGAATCTATAACCTCCGTAATAGATGTCTCCTATTGTCGACATGACAAATGAAGGCTTTTATATCATTTTAACGCCTTGGCTTAGAAGAAGATTGTTCTTATCGTTGTTGTTTTATTCCCGACACCCTTGGGTGCTACTTCCAAAGTTCATCCCATGTCATCTGTGTGCCACCGAGTTCTTTTTGTGTCTTCTCTAAAGCCGCTTTATCCACAAAGGCCGCAATGTCGCCACGCATGGGACTTTTTAGCCCTTCACTTTTTAGGTAAAACATTTTCTCAGCAGGCATGAGTTTGTTGCTCTTATAATCGGGAAGGTAAAATGCGGCAATTGCTGCCTTCTCGACTTGGCTTTCTTTGACAAAGGCGATCATGCATTGTACATCATCGAAGTTGTAGGCACGACCCTTTTTGGTCACTAATTGTGTTCCAAAGCGGGCATCGCTAATGGTCATCTTGCAATACACGCATTGATCCTTGCCATATTTAATGGGTTTGGGGCCGGCCTGTCCGGAGCAAGACAGCAAACTCATAAAAAGTAAAGTGACTATACTCAGCCTGCCCAGAAATAATGTGTTTTTTTTCATATAATAGCGCTACTTTTTGATTTCTTTTTGATGGACCATTCCCGAAACACACAATAGGCTAAAAGTAAGCCAACTGTGACGAAAAGCCATCCACCGATATCGGGAATGGAGAAAGCTCCGAAATTGAGCAATTGCTTATATCCGATAAGCGGAGGCTGATAGGCCATTCCTGGCACCTTAATAGGGGCATTGGGATCAAGATTATGTCCGTAGTTGTATTCCCATATGTAAAAATCCACCATGGCAACTATTCCAAACAATAGGAAAGCGCCAAACAAAGCATAGACAAGCGTTCGTTTGCCACTTAACGCTACTCCTAAAAAGGCCAGCACAAAAAAACCGATGATATATGGCAATACTGTAAATTCGATGAAATCATCGGCATGAAGGACCTTCATGCCGATGTAGTGATTTAACCCGTTGATGATATCCACTTGCCCCGCAAGTTTATTGCTGTAGATTTGTAATACCAATCCTTCTGGATATTGTGCTGCGTCGAGCTCGATACGCCAGATAGGAAGGAAAATCACCGCTAATAATGTTATACTACATAGCATGAGTATGATACGGCTTGCTGGGGTTATAGACTTTGAGTTTTTCACTTTATTTGTGTTTAATTTAATGTACTGATTGCATTATTATTCTCCGGTATAGGAGGTAATGGGGACATTGCTTCCCTTGGGTGATACCCGTACATAGCCGGACATTTCCTGGTGCAGTGCCGAACAGAAATCCGTACAATAGAATGGGAAAATACCGACACGATCCGGAACCCATTTCAGGGTAGTGGTTTCACCCGGCATGATCAACAATTCGGAATTGTTTGCGCCTTTCACTGCAAATCCGTGAGGCATATCCCAATCTTGCTCCAGGTTGGTGACATGGAAATACACTTCGTCTCCAAGCTGTATACCTTCGATGACATCAGGTGTAATGTGCGATCGAATGGTGGTCATATACACGCGAACGATATTGCCTTCCCGTACGACTTTGGCATCTTGCTCGCCGTTTGTTTTATACGGGTGTTTGTTGGCGTTGATGTCGTAAATCTGCAAGGATTTGCCCATAATCAGATCTGCAGGTAAAGCCTGTGCATAGTGGGGTTCGCCGATGGTAGGGAAATCTAGCAATAGCTCCATTTTATCCCCGCTGATATCGAATAATTGCGCACTGTGGCAAAGCTCAGGACCTGTAGGAAGAAAACGATCCTTGGTAATTTTGTTGTAAGCTACTAGATATTTACCATAAGGTTTTTTAGAGTTTCCGCCTGCTACCATCAAGTGGCCAACAGAATAATAGGTTGGTTGTCTGTCTAAGATTTCCAACGTCTTGATATTCCATTTTACAACTTCTGAAGAGACGAAGAAAGACGTATAGGCATTCCCTTTGTCGTCAAATTCAGTGTGCAATGGTCCTAATCCTGGCTTTTCGACCTCGCCATGCAAAGCGGATTCATACTTTATCACGGGAACTCCATCATAGCGTTCGCCTTCAAAATCTTTGTTGGCAATGGCTTTTTGGAGTTTCTCAAAACTGAATACCGGAATCAATGCGGCTAATTTACCACTGCCCACGATGTATTCACCGGTAGGGCTAACGTCTGTGCCGTGTGGCGATTTCGGACAAGGAATCAGGTATACCAGATCTTCAAATTCTGCAACGTCTAATACGGTGACCTCGGTTTTGATTTCATGGGTAGCTGAATGGGTATGCTCATCCCATTTGTTGTGGGCGTAGCGTACGTTGGTTTGTTTCTTGCCTTTTCCGGCTTTGAAATACTCTTCGGCCTTCTTCCAGTTGATGGCCATGATAAAATCTTTATCATTTTTCGAAGCATTTACTTCCAGCAGGGTATGGGCTTGCTCGGAGTTGTAGCAACTCATAAAGAGCCAACCGTTGGATACACCTTTGCCAGCACTTGATAGGTCAAAGTTTACGCCCGGTGTCTTCAATTGAAAGGCAATATCAAACTCGCCGGTTTCCTTGTCTACACTTACAAAACTGACATGCCCTTTAAAATTCTCTTTGTAGGAACTGATTGGCACATCGCTTTCAGGTCCATCAGGAGGTACGCTAAAACGTGTGGCAGCGATGACATATTCCGAGTTTTCCGTGGTAAACGGTGAACAGTGGTTACCACCCGTATTGGGAATCTCGAGTATTTCATCGGTACGGAAAGTTTGTAGGTTGATCCTTGCCAAACGAGGTGTGTTGTTGGAGTTGGCGAACATCCATTTGCCATCGGGCATACCATCGGTAAACGAGGCCTCGATGTGGTGAAGGTCGTCCCATGGGACGAAGCCATGCGATGTTTGTAACATAGGCTTGGTTTCTTCGCTAAAGCCCCAGCCTTTTTCAGGATCTACCGAAAAGACGGGGATGACACGGAACAAACGACCGCTTGGTAGGCCATAGACACTCATCTGGCCACTGAAGCCCCCTGATACGAAATTGTAGAAGTCGTCATACTGCCCGGGCGGAATGTAGGTTCGTTGTGCGGCATTACCTGCTACTGCGCTGCCTGCTCCTTTGGGCTTACAAGCCTGGAAAGAAGAAGACATTGTCGCTGCAGCAAGGCCGAATAATAGATACTTCTTTAGTTTCATGATTTAAATTGTATGAGGTAAAAGATATTGTTATTTACTATTTAACACCGTCATTTTGACGCATGAATTCCAGTATTTTACGGGCATCGTCACCGGTTAGGTTTTGGTTAGGCATACGCACTAAACATAACTCCAGCTGCGCCTGTAGTTCTGGATCCTTGTCGATCATTGGGTCGGGGTTTGTGATGAAGTTCATGATCCATTCAGGTTTATGCTTTGTCGTTACGCCACTCCATCCCGGACCTACTAGCCGTTCATCTGTATATTTATGGCAACTGGCGCACTTTAGGTTGGCAATGGTTTCCCCTTCTTTTGCCATTGCTACGTCCAGCTTATCACCAAGTTCCACTTGATCATACTGACCTTCGCCACGTTTTGGGTCATAATCGCTTGTCGAGGTGCTTGTTTTCTCGCCGGTTGTCTGTTGGTTATTGTTGTTGGACGAGCATGCGTATAACACGATGCCAATGCCCAAGATTACAATTAACTTTTTCATAACTCTTCTGTTTTTTTAATGTTGTTGTCGTATTCCTTTTGTTACAAATTTACCCCCTCATACAGGGCTGATTTTATGCGTGTAATCATAAAACATCGATGTGTATCTATAATGTGAACAAATTAGATGCATAATGGTTTGATTTTTAGCGTTTTGTTCCCAATATTGATTCTTGTCACTTCTTGTCGTGATGGATGTCAGTTAGCTTGTGCAAATAGCTTAGTACCTTCGTAGTAGCGGTTTTAAACGATGAAAAGTTTGTGCTTATGATCCCTATCGATTTGCTTTTGGCGCGTGGTGCTTCTTACCGAAAGGTCCATCCCGGTGAAATGATTTTCACGGAAGGAACGCCTGCTATATTTTATTATCAACTTGTTGACGGGAAGGTTCGTTGGTCCAACTTGTTGGATGACGGACGGGAAGTGCTCCATAAGATTGTGGAACCGGGAGAGCTTTTTGGTACTTTGCCTTTGTTTGACGATGGCACATATGCCGCTAGTGCAGTTGCAGATATCCCATGTACGTTATTGCGCTTGTGTGCGGATTCTTTTCAGCAGTTATTGCTGGATTATCCCGATCTGCACTTAACTTTTACCAAATCGTTGGTCAACGACTTGCGGTTTAAATTTATGCTGACGGGTCTTTTGAGCCAGCACAACCCCGAAGCCATTCTAACGAACTTGATTCAACATCTGAACCAAGAAGGTAAGCTGGTTTGTCAAGAATGTAACCGTTTGATGTTGACACGGCAGCAGTTGGCGAATATGACCGGGCTGCGGGTCGAAACCATTATCCGTACGATTAAGAATATGGAAAAAGAGGATCGGATAAGCATCGTGAAAGGTAAAGTGTTCATCCCTTCAGATGGTATATGAAGCGCTGTTTATGGGCACAAGCATAAAGCTCGTTTGAAAAGACCGTTAATGTTATAAGCAATGATGAATTTTGTACGGAGATGTAGTATTCGGCATTGGATTATCCTAGCGGTGGCTAATTTTTTGCTGGTGGCCTCATTTGGTCTGTTGATGCGTTTGAAAGCCATTGTCCCTATGGCTTGGGCAAACCAAAAAAACTTAATGCATGCGCATTCGCATTTTGCCTTTTCGGGCTGGGTATCCCACACATTGATGGTTTTTATCATCATGGCCGTATTGGGCCTTCGCGCCAAGGATGTTTTTCCTCGACGTTATCAATGGATTATTGGAGCAAACTTGTTGGCTTCTTTCGGCATGTTGATCAGTTTTACCATGCAGGGATATGGGGTGTATTCCATCATTCTCTCGACGATTACTTTAATCGTATCCTATGTATTTGCCGGCTGTTGTTGGCGCGATCTCTCTCGGTCAGCATTGCCCAAAGTATTGCAGTACTGGTTTAAAGCAGCCTTGATTTTTTCGGTATTGTCTTCTTTGGGGACATTTTCCTTGGTCTACCTGATGGCATCCCATCAGTTGGAACCACTCAAGCAACTGGCATCTGTCTATTTCTATCTCCATTTTCAATATAACGGTTGGTTCTTTTTCGCTTGTATGGGATTGTTGCATTATTGGCTGTACCATAAAACAATGGTTGTTCCTTGTGGCAAGGGTATCTTCTGGCTTTTCGCCTCCTGCATTGTACCGGCCTATTTCTTATCGGTATTATGGTGGAAAGCGTTCCCCCAATGGCTTTATGTAGTGGTTGTGGTTACCGTTCTCCTGCAGTTTAGTGTGTGGATTATCTACATAACGAAAATTCTCCGTTTTTTTAAGCAGCATATTTCCTTATCTCTCCATCCGTATGTGAAAATCCTCTGGAGCGGTGTCATGCTGGCTGTTTTTCTAAAACTAATGCTGCAGAGCGTATCCGTTATCCCGTCACTCAGCCAATTGGTATACGGTTATCGTCCGATTGTAGTGGCTTATTTGCATTTGGTTCTGCTCGTTATCATTTCTCTCTTTTTATTGGGCTTGGCCTTTCAAATGCAAGTGTTGCTTTTGGGAAAATGGACACAGCGCTGTTTGGTCGGACTAGTTGTAGGTGTTTTGCTGAATGAACTGATTTTGGCTATTCAGGGCATTGGAGGTTTAACTCGTGTGTATATTCCGGCTACCAATCAATCCCTCGTGGTCGCGGCGGTCATCATGGTGCTGAGCCTGTTTGGGATATTATGGACGCAACGGGCCGGAAAAAGTAGCTGACTTGTGCCTCGAATCAACTGTATTTTGAGCTAAGAGTGTTTTTCCTATAATATAGATCGTCAAAAATGAGATAAAAGCCTTCATTTGTCATGCCAAGAGCCTGCCCTGAAAATTTTCGCATACGTTTCAAGTTAGGGCCTCAATCCTCCCCTCTCCAAAGGGGGAGATGTAGACGTATCAACCTTTCTAATTTTTACATGGAGGTGTCTAAAAAGTACAATAAATTGTCCTCTTGAGCGTAGTCGAAAGATGCAATTTATTGATTTTCAAAGCTGTCAATTTGCTTCGCAGAGCCCTGCGGGGTTCTGCGACTACAGCCTGCACTGAGCTTGTCGAAGTGCTCAGAGATGACAGCTGACGGGGCTTTTTAGACACCCTCAGTGCGGTGGTCATGTGGACAGGGAGGGGGAGGTACCGCAGACAGGTGTTCAGGATGACACTATAGATGGGAATAGCAAAGCGCTTCGCACTTGTTTGTCATGCCTGAGATACGCAAAGCGTCACTTGCACCGGTTGTGAAGTCGTCAACCCAATAACGTGAAATCAATCTGTCTCTTTTCCAAATCTACTTTTTTCACCTTGATTTGTACTTCGTCTCCCAATTGATACTTCTTCTTTTTGCGCTGACCGATGATGGCGTAGTTTTTTTCATCCAAGGTGTAGAAATCATCGGTAATATCACGAAGACGCACCATGCCCTCGCATTTGTTTTCCTCGATCTCTACATACATTCCCCACTCGGTAACCCCCGATACGATGCCGGTATATTCCACGCCAATTTGATCCTGTAGAAACTCGGCCTGCTTGTATTTAACGGAAGCGCGCTCGGCTTCTGCTGCTTTTTTCTCCATTTGGGAGGCATGTTCTGTCATTTTCTCGAAATGCTCGGCATTGATTTTTTTGCCTCCTTCCAAGTAAAACTCCAATAGACGATGAACCATCACGTCCGGATAGCGCCGGATGGGGGAGGTGAAATGCGTGTAATAATCAAAGGCTAATCCATAGTGGCTAGTCTTCTTGGTGGTGTAGATGGCCTTGGCCATGGAGCGTACCGCCAGGGATGTCAGTAGGTTCTGCTCTTTGCTGCCTTCTATCCGGCTCATTAGATTATTAAGGGATTTGGCGGTCTCCTTGTCCGTCTTGATGGACAGCTTGTGGCCAAATCGGGCGGCAAACTGTGAAAACGTCGTAAGTGTTTCAGGGTTAGGCGTGTCATGGAAACGATAGACAAAGGTAAGTTTATTCTTGCCTCGGCCTTGTTTTCCGATGAATTCAGCTACCTTTCTATTGGCAAGCAACATGAAGTCTTCGATCAGTTTATGCGCATCTTTTCTGACTTTGGTGTATACACCAAGGGGCTTGCCTTGTTCGTCCAGAAGGAATTTTACTTCTTCGGTCTCAAAGGCGATCGCGCCGTTCTTGAACTTTCGCTCCCGAAGGATATGGGCCAGTTCATTGAGTTTGAGGATTTCTTCGGAAAAATCCCCGCTTTTGCGTTCGATAATTTCCTGTGCTTCTTCATAGGTGAATCGTCGGTCGGAATTAATGACGGTCTTTCCAAACCACTGCTGTAAGACATTAGCTTTTTCGTCGATTTCAAAAACGGCAGAAAAGCACAGCTTATCCTCGTTGGGGCGCAAGGAGCAGACGCCATTGGATAGCCGTTCCGGTAACATCGGAATAACCCTATCCACGAGATATACCGAAGTGCCTCGTTGGAAAGCTTCCTTATCCAGAGGGGTGTCGGGTTTTACATAATGTGATACGTCGGCAATATGCACGCCGATCTCATAGTTGCCATTGTCCAGTTTTTGGAACGAGATGGCGTCATCGAAATCCTTAGCATCCACCGGATCAATGGTAAAGGTTGTCACGGGTCTGAAATCCCTGCGGTTTTTTAAATCCTCTTTGCTTACTTGCTCGGGAATGGCGTTGGCTTCGGCTTCTACTTCTTTTGGAAAGGACAGTGGAAATCCGTAATCCGCTAAGATGGCGTTCATCTCGGTGTTGTTCTCGCCTTTTTTGCCCAGCACGTTCTTGACCTTTCCGATAGGGTTCTTCGCATTCTTCGGCCATTCGACGATCGACACCAGCACCTTTTGGCCATCTTTGGCACCGTTTAGATTATCCAGCGGTATAAAGATATCGTGAAGCATTTTCCGGTCGTCCGGAAGAAAGAATGCATAGGACTGGGATATATCTATCGTTCCGGTAAAATCTGTTTTGGCCCGTTGGATAACCTCCACCACTTCACCTTCTCTTTTGCGGCCCTTACGTCGTTCGTATACATGCACCTTGACGATGTCGTTGTGGAGGGCTTGCCGCAGTTTCCTCGGTGCAATGAAAATGTCGTTTTCAAGTTCGTCTTCCGGTATCACATAGGCCGAACCATCAGCCGTCATGTCGACCTTTCCGGTGATGTATACTTGCAGTTGCCGAAGTTTGAACTTGCCGCGTTCGGTTTGCAGGAACTTGCCGGATTTGGATTCGTCGGAAAGGATGTCGGCTATGGCTACTTTAGAGTCTGTGTCTGTCAAGTTTAATTTGGATGCGACTTGTTTGTAGTTGAGTGGTGTGTTGCCGGATTTTTCAAAGATGTCAACGACAAGTTGTGTCAGCGCTTCTTTATAAGGATTCTCTTTTTTTTGTTTCATATTGCTATTTCAACTTTAATCTTGAGCACCATTCTGTCTTCCTTGGGGAAGGGGAGGGGCTACCTGTTTTTCTTTGATGCAGGTGGCTTTGGTTGCTCATCATATATAAACTAAGATACGTAAAAAATGTTCAATGGAAGTTACGTTTATAGTAAGTTTTGCATTAATTTTTTATAGGATATATAATTATGTACTTTTTATTTATTTTAGTTTGTTTAATAATAAGATTATAAGCTGATTATAATGTTTTATGCTAAAATTTGTTAAACTTAATATTGCGTTTATGTACTGTTGGACGGGTTTTCTGGTAAAGGATAAGGAAAAGATGATTATGCTAAAATTATTTTAAATGTATATATGGTTTATTAAAATGTTGTAATAATTTTATTATAAGTGTTTTATAATTTTTTTAATAAAATTTTAGTATAAATAACTATTGTGTTTTTAGCAAAAATATTACACCTGTAGCATGCCTACGAAATGATAAATCTTCGAAGACTAGGGTAAAGAAATTATTTCGATTTTTGACAGTTTTCGCATAGGCCGACAGCATTTAGCGCGATCGAATGCAACGTAAAGTTAGGAGGTAGTGGAATTCTGGGGAGGCTGATTTCATCCAAACAGTATACGCTGTTGCAGAGGGAACAGATAAAGTGTATGTGCTGATCGTGATGGTCATGTTCGGAGCATGCTTCTGAACAGATCGCATAGGTTGCTGTCCCGTGAAGATCGAATATTTTGTGTACGATTCCCTTCTCTTCAAAGCTCGAAAGTATACGGTACAGTGTCACCCTATCAATGTCTTTCCCCAATATTTTTTCCAGATCAGGTTGTGATATGGCTGCGCTTTTTTGCGTTATCTCGTTTAGAACACGCAATCTGTGAGGTGTTACTTTTAAGCCGTTGGCTTTTAAAAGCTTTGAAAAATTAGGTCGGATATGTGTATGTTCACTGTTCATGCCGGTGGTAAAATTACATAATTTTTTTAATCTCTACCAAATCTGTCCAGAGAGGGCTTGCCATTGCTTATTGTTATTCTCTCACTAGTCGTAGTGTCTCACTACGACACCTCATAAGAAGAGTTGAGAAAAGGTTCTAGCGAGACGCTAAGATTAGGATCGAGAAGCTCTTGGTGTTTCAGGCAAGTGTCTACGATTGCATCGCGTATATCCGGAGAACAATGTAGGATCATATTCAACGCATGATTGAAAGAGAGATTGGAAGGGTGTTGAAAGGAAAGGGAACCGGTGCAAAATGCAACACGGATTGCACAGAACGGAATCCGCTGATCGCCTGACCGTACCTTCTTGTTTCATATCTCTATAAAACAAGTCTTCCCAATGTGTCCCCGTATGGAATATGCATTCGCAACGACAGTTAGCCACTATTTCCGGCCCCCAAATACATATGAGTTGCTCATAAACGCAATATACAGGAAGTGGAGCGCAATGTTGTTTGTCAACTAGTATGTTGTGTTTGCTGCTAATTGTGTTGTGTTTGTCTAAAATGCAACACAGTTGTTCGAAAACAGGCTTGCGTTTGCCTTAAACACAACTGCATTTGCGATAAACACAGTTGCGTTTCTTGTCCCTCAGGTCTGTTAGGAACAAAGTGATATGCAAAAACGAACAAAGCAAATGCTTTTGTCACAAAAGCTTTTGCAGTTGCTGTCAAAGCACTTTTGTTTTTGTTGAAGTGTATTACGGTCGGGACAAAAGCAATTGCGAAAATGAAGATATTTCCCGCCAAAGCTCCCCGAGGGGGAGACTTACTGTTCGCTGGTGCCGTTAATTGGTGTGCTGGATATATTTCAAGTTGTCGAAAAAGCGTTCGATCAGCCTTCGGTCTTTGGTGATGATCTCGGCAGTTCCCTTGGTCTCGAACTTAAAGGCCAAGGTCGAGCCGTAATTGGTCACCAATCCCCGCGGAAAGGTAACCGTCACGAGATAGGACTCCATCGCTTTTCCATCGCCCATGCTGACCTGGCTGGACACCAGGGAGATGTTGTCTACAACGGCCTTTACATAGCCATATTCCATATACAAAAAACAGCAAATCTCCACCATGCCCAAACCGCAAGCTAAAGTTGTATTGCTCTTCTTTCTGTATATGAAAGGCCCATTGGTCTAAAAATGTGTAAAATATGTCTTGCAGGTCATCACCTAATGAAAAGATGGGGGACTCCAAAGCGAAATCTTTTTGAGGTATATTCTCCCTTAATTCAGGTTTGTCTTCAAGAATCTCAAAAAACAAAGTTAAAGCGAGGGTTGTACCAATTGTCTCTTTGTTGGTAATAAGACTGGATACTATGGATGCTTTGTAAAAAAGCTTTTCGGAAGCGTTCCAACAATTTAGGATCATCTTTATACCGTAATTTAATCAGTAGATAATAGTCCCTTATAAGATATAAAAAACCAAATTGTGCATGGTACTGTTTTTCCGATGTAAAATGGGACTGATAATAATAAGAATCATTACGCTCTACAAACCCTATTCGAGGATTATTTAATAAGGCTCGTATGTGCAGTTCCACATCCTGTAGCCTTGGATAATCTTCGTTCCAGTCACCTATTTTCTCTAGAAAGCTTTTTTTCCACGTAGGCCCTGTGGTATTCCATTGTATTTTATGTTCTACAAATGCCAAGACAAGGTTATCGACAGTTGATGTCACGACCGGCCGAAAGTGTCCTATGGGTTTATCAACATGCTCCTTAAAGACCGTAGTTTGAGACACTACAAAATCATGTTCCGGATGCGCCTCAAAGAAAGCCAACCTGTCTCTAAGACAATTGGGTTTTAACTGGTCATCTGAATCAAGAAATATGACATACTTAGAATTGGCGTGCTTTAACCCAAGGTTTCGACAGACATTCGCACCTCCGAGGCCTTGTATTGTTTTAAACCTCTTATCGTCCATAGTTATCCGTATTGCTTCTTCAAAACCACCGTCAGTAGACCTATCGTCGACAATGATACAGGTCCAATCTTGATATGTTTGCCGTAGTACAGAATCAACTGTATAAGAGATGCGCTTGCGATTGTTTTTTAGGGGAATTATTATAGAAATCAATTTAATAAATCATCAGTATACAATTTGATTTAAACAAGAATATTACCTATTAAAAAAATCAATGTCATCTAACATTGATGAACACATGTTTGTATTCCTGATTACCGACGGTATCCACCTTATAATCGACAAATGTTGATTTTTCAAGGAATGCTATGAGCGCGTTATAAGTGCCAAATTCGATAATATTTTTAAAGTTTATCCGCACAGTACAGCAATAAGGATGTTGCTGTACTATAGCTATACACCGCATGCCACTCCCATTTTTCATAGCGAAGCGAACCGGCATAACCATGGTATCTACCTCCTGCATCAACACATATCGGCCCTTTTGCCTTGTTTTTAGATACTGCTCGTGTGCCTGCCTAAAATACTCTTTGATAGATACCCCCAACTCTCTATAGAGGATAGAGTCGATTACCTGAACAGTACTAGAAATACGAACGACATCCTCTTTCTTTACTATTTTACCTTTAATTCGTCTTTTTAAACGGTGTTCATTTGGTGGTGTAAATTGTACATTTACCGTGCTATTTATACTTGCTTTGAAAAGGGAATCAACAGACTGTTCCGAAGAAACACGAATTGTACTCTTCAGGAATTCTGAATCTGGAACCACTCCCGCACTCGTTACCAAAACAATGAAGACAAGTGTATGAAGAAAAATAAAAAATCTCATGGCCTAGTTTTAAGTAATGTATTCTTTTTATTTCGACAGCATGACATGCCATAATCATAAAAATTCTTAAGGTAATGTCGTGCTAAAATTATAATTCGAATTGATCAGATTGTCGATTTCCTGATCGTACATTTGCTGATTATTGAAATACCCTATGCCGTAATCCCAAATATACTGTAGTGTGTAGGCTTGTTTTTCATCACAAAAATCATAACTACTCGGATCCGTTGTGGCCAAAATCAGCTCTCCCTGCGTAACCTGATAAGCGTGGATGATTTCGTGCATCATACAAGACCGATTGTCTTAATAGTATCAGTATATGCCCATATGTATTTACCAAAAGGAATAGCTATATCTCCATCCTTATCTTTGTGGCCAAATTGCTCATATCGAGTACTTGTATCGATTACTCTATATAGATAATCATCCGGTCCATACTGTTTCTTAGGTTGGGAACAGCTTAAGAATGAGAACAGCAAGAGTACACCCAAGATTCTAATGTTTGCCATCACATTTTTTTATATATCTACATATCTTACGCGGTCATAAAGATCTATTGTTTGGGAATTCTTGCATGGAGCGTTTGGCATTTCCTTGCCAGTCTTATCAATGCAATAGCTACGCCGATCTTTTAGCACACGGACAACTCCTTCTTTAAAACTACCTACATGATCGTATATGGGTGCTATTATCGTATCCCCATTAGCATTAATAAAACCATATTTGGCATACGTGTATACCGTAAGGGAGTCGCCGTTTTTCCGAAACTCTCTAATATATACTTCCATACTTTGCTTATATTTTCCAGTCTTGCACCCTTCGCAAAAAGAAGCAAGTCCTTCTCGAAATGGTGAGGCATGGGTAAACCGGGGTGGAATCACAACCTGCCCGTTCATATTGGCGTACCCCACGAGATCATTTTCGTCCAGAATACGAAACACCCCTTCATTCACTTCATCTGGACCATTATTGGGCGAAGGGTATACCTTAAAAAGCTTTTCTCCGTTTTTGTCAATAGCCCATTCGCCTTCGTCCGATAACACGAACCCTATTGTTTTGATCGTATCGAGATAGGCCCATTTATATTTGCCAAAGGGAATGGCTATTTCTCCGTCTTTGTCTTTATAGCCGAATTGTTGGTATTCACCACTTGTATCAATAACTCTATAAAGATAATCATCTGGACCATACTTCTTCTTAGTTTGTGAACAGGAAACAACAGCAAGAAGCACCACCCATATAAAATATTTAATATGTTTAATCATAACGTAATAGTCAATTGTTAATTAACACGAATAAAATATACTTTCACGTCGGATCCCCAATTACTATAATTTCCACTACCCGATGCAGTGCCGTACTCCGTCCAAAAATCAATATGATTGAATTCTCCCTCCCCCATGTCAGCATCCTTAAACAAAAAGAAACCTTTAGCTCCTGAAGGGATACCAGCTGTGCTTTGGCCTACGTATAGATCTGACATTGATTTATTGCCACCGTAGGTTTGATTTAAGTAGCTAAACATGTCTGTTGCACGATAAAAATACTGTTCTAATACCCCATCGTCATCATATATTCCTCCTTAGAACGGATAACCTATAGCAAGGTTAAACACGAGGTTTTCACGTCGCCATTCTTTATTCCGGAAATCAACATATTTCATTACCCATCGGTCGCCCGACGGACGATAGGGAACACGGATGGGCATGGCTAGATCCGTACGGATCACCAGGAAATCGAGGTCAAAACGAAGACCTGCTCCTGCTCCGACGGCCAATTCCTTGATAAAGTCCTTGCTCAGTTTGCCTCCCGGTTTGCTGTCGTCGTTGCGCTGTAACCACACGTTACCAGCATCGATAAAGGCTGCCCAATGAAACATTCCCGTAATCTGGGCTCGGTATTCCGTATTGAGCTCCAATTTAAAATCACCCGTTTGATCGGCGAAAAAGTTTCCTTCGCCTAAGTTTTCCGGATAGGTAGTGCCGGGGCCGATTGCACGTGGACGGAATGCACGCAAGCCATTGGGTCCTCCGGTGAAATATTGTTTTAAATAAGGCAAAGAACGCGAATTTCCGTAGGAATGGCTGGCTCCAACCATAATGCGGGAAGCCAAAACTCGTTTCGGCGACAGCTTCATGTAATGTCGAAAATCGCTTTCGATCTTGATGAACTGGGCGTAAGCTGTACCAAAGAGTGTTTTAATGTTGCCGTCATTGTAGTTGGCTCCTTGGATCAGCCCTAGAATATTCCCAGAAGTATTCAAGCCCGATTTTGAATAGATGGTATGGGTGCGATTTGATTCCATCGTATTGGTATACGTGAAAGAATAGTTAGGACCGAACGAAAACTGTGGATCGACAATATGTCGTAGGGTGGGCACGGTGTCCATTTGCGCGCGGTAAGCATCGGATATATTGCGCGGTTGGACATAAATAATCTCTGCCAGCGCCAAATCATGCTGTTTTTTATCGCTTTCTTTCCAGTTGTATCCGTAGTTTAGCGTAAGGGAGTTTAGCGTATAGGCATTCCGGCGATTCAGAAACTCATAACCTACTTTTGCATAAGTTCGGGGTATGAATCGGCGAGAGGGCGCCCATTTATATGGCGAGAGCAAGCGTGGCCAGGTAATGCCGACTTCTGCTCCATAACGGATGTAACTGGAATTCAAATTTACGTTACCTCCGGTCTGTGTTTCATAACCGCCAAATACGTTCAATGTCAGTGTTTCAAAACCTTTAAATGCATTGCGAAGTGTCCAGCTGACATTGGCCTCTGTCCCGTTGTAGACTGAGGCTGTTTTTGCCAATATTTCAAAACGCATGGACTTGCGTTGCATAGGTGTGAGATAATAATATACGTCCAACGTATTGGCAGAATCTGGATTATCTACAAAGTTGTTTTTTACAAATTTGAAGGCATTCAGATTTACCAAGTGGCTGATAGTCATGTTGTGGTTGTGGCGATTGTACAGGTCTCCTCTCTTGAAAAAGATGTGATTGGCCAATACTTTTTTTCGATAGGTGTTCTCCCGATCAACAATGTAGTAATTGTCCTGATACAGCTCCAATCGCCTTGGATTTGCGGTACGGTACCCATCTTCTGTTTGTTGATAGTTTGGATAGATGAATATGTTGCCGATTTTTTGTGGTTCTTTGGCTTTATCAGCTGTTTCGGGTTTAACAGTCACGAACATATCCACTTTATGCTGTCCATTCGTACTATCCACCTCTATCAAAAGATTATCGGGTGAAAAGTAATAATAACCTTTGTTTTTCAGGTCATCGTCGATGCGCTCCCGTTCGTTAATGATCACGTCAAGGTTATAGTTTCGTCCCACAGTGAGCAAGGAGTTTTGTTTCGTCGCTAATATATCCCTGCCCAATGATTTAAGGGAATCTACTTCAAAATCAACTTTTGCAATGCGGTAAATATTGCCTGGAAAGGCATTATAGGTAATTTCGGCTAGTTTGCCATTAATGCTGGTATCTGAAGTGACATAAGCATTGAAGAAACCGAGATTTTCCATACGGTTACGCAACAGGTTTTCGTTATATTCCCGATTGACATCGCTGAGCAATACGGGTTCTTCGCCCTGTTTTTTTAACCAGTTTTTAAACCAGCTATTCGTCGTGTCTGGTCCGCCGCCCATGTTGTACAACCCCAATTTGATGCGCATTCCTAAGAACTTTTTGTTAGGGGCTGGTCGTAGCAAGCTTTCCAAATGTTCTTCAAAAGCCGCCTTTCGTTTGACATCTATACTATCCCGTTGGATAACAACATGGCCTTTGTTATAGAGCTTCTCGTCTTCGCCCAAATATTTGGTAGAGCTACAGCTTGAGGCAAGGGCCATCCCGACCGTTATCATGATCAATGTGTTAGTTTTCATTCGATCTCCTTTCTTCTTCTTCGTTTCGGATGGCTTGACGTGCCGTATCTCTGGTGGTCGTTGTTGAATCGTTGTTATGCTCTTTATTTTCCTCTTGTTTTTTTAATTCTTCCTGTTGCCTTTCTTCCCAACGTTTTCTGAATTCGGGATTGTGTTTCATAAGACTGTCGCGGATGACCAGACGTACGCTGTCCCGGTATACCGAATCCGTATCCATGCGTTCTATATCAAAGCGCCTGCGGAAGCTCCGGCTATCGGTATTGTAGTACTGTTCAAGTGCTTTGGAACTCATGAAGAGTTCTTTGAATTTATCGTAGCTCATATTGATGATAAAACCGATGCCTGTCTCCACGAACTGTCCTTGCAAGGTGGCTTGATACTGGTTTTTGCGATATACACGGGCGAAATAGCGGCCGTCCTTGGATAGTTGGTAATCCAGTGAGATATCGCCGGCGATATTGGAAGCCTTTTCTCCCGGACGTGTGTTGCCCTCTACTTCAAAATTTGACCCGATGGTAATTTTCAGACGGTCGTCAAACAGCATCTTGGAAATACCGATATTCAGGTCTGTGCGGGTTTCTGCTTGTCCGGTAAGGTAATCGTTTTCAGACTGTAGATTAAAATCGAGTTCTACCCCTTTGACCAGATTGGACGCCAACTTATTGAGTTCATTGCTAAGCATGCCACTTAGCGTGTTGCGTATGGTGGATTCCGCACCTCCGCCGGATAGACTCTCAAAAGGATTAGACGACATAAAGCGCCCCAGCACGATCAGCGAAAAGACCTGTTTGTTCATTTCTGCGGGATCGCCCCGTAGATTGGCTAAAGCAATATTGACTTTGCTGATGACGTCTTGCGAAGCGATGGCATTTCGTTCGTTGAGGTCGATGTCAAAATTAAGCGTGGGCTTAAAAAGCTCGCCACTCAACATCAATTTGACATCAAAAGGAATACGTTGTTTATAGAGATTCTGGCTTTCCGAGCCAATTTGTGCCTGAACGAGTTCCAGCGAGGGGAAACGGTCTGAGTAGAGCGCCGTGATGTCTAACCGAGCATCTAAGGGATCGCCATTCCAGGTGATCGTACTGCCTTTTTGGAATGTAAAAGGCTTAGATATAGGGCCTAACGAAAAGGTATAATCTCCTTTTTCGACGGTAAATGTGCCAGACATGGTAATCTTGTCACTGGCATCAATGCTGGTGTTCAATTCGGCGACTCCTTGTATGTTTAGGGCATCTTTTGTTCCCTCATCCAGAATGACTTTGAATTTGGCATCGCGATCGGTTGACAGATTCAACGCCAAATTGAATCCGGAAAGTCCGCTGACTGTTGTCATGGAGTCTAATTTTGCAAAGACATTGGCCCGGGCGGTATCACTTCGGTCGACGAACTTTACAACGCCATCTCGTTCAGCTATACCCGGGTTTTCATTGGGCACGATAAATACGAAATCTGTTTTGTCGTTGGCCCTGACATTGCCATCAATACGTGGGTTGTCAAGATTGCCCGTGATGCGCAGATTGGAGGTAACATATAACTTGCCGAAAAACAAATCGTTGTCTTCTCGTGTAGAATTGACCGCTGCAAAATCGTTGGTGGTCAGGTTCAGATTGAACACAAAATCGGTATAGGTGGTTGTGCGAATAGAACCATTTAGGCGCGCTACATTTCCTCGAACATCCTTGATCTCAAACTGGCGGAATTGGATGCCCTGATTGTTAAATTGTATGGATTGATTATCCATGGCAAGATCTGCGTTCAACATAGCGATGTTGATTTTAGCCTTGTTGAAGGTGAGGTTTCCATTGATTCTCGGGGCGTCTGTCGTGCCTGTTATCTTGAGATCGCCGGCCAAATCTCCTACGCAATCCTCCAAATAACCCATGCTGAATGCCTGAACAGTTGTCAGCTTCATAGGTTGCAGCGACAGGGTGGCATCAATGGTGGATTTGCCCTGTGGCGGACTGATAAAATCGCCGATCAAACGCACATCGTTGCCATTTTCAGTAATACGTACGTCTGCCGAAAAGGTGTTTTCCTGAACGTTATTTACCTTAATAAGAACATTTCCGATAGTATCTTTGCCAAAGTAAAACTTGTTTATGGCCAGATCAGATACAAACACAGGGTCGGTCTCTAATCGGGATATCGTTGCACTTCCGTCTATGCCACCTCCTAAATTCAGTGTTTCGGAAGCCAGCATCTTGGTAAAGGTCTCGATTCTGAAATTCTGGAAGGTTAGATCCAGCGGAGCATTTAAAGTGGAGTCCTGCGATTGTGCCAACAGTTCCTGCCCGTTGTTGCTCAAACGGAAGCTGTTGGCCCGTATGCCATTTGTTCCGAAACTCAATTTGTTGTTAGCGTCGATGCTCCAGTTTTCATAATTTAGCATCAAGCCGTCTTCGTGGAGGCTCAAGACGTAGTTGTTGTCCTGCACACCCATTTTGGCTCCTAAATGATAACGCTCTTTATCTTTGTCGTCTTTAATCCAGAGACCGAAATCCAAATTGTTTTCAATAACGCTTCCGCTTAGTACGGTGTTGATCAGCTCGATGTTGTTCACTTTGATTCTGCTGATTAATGCCGAATAATAGAGGGTGCTGTCTGCCGTGGTAATATCAACCCCCACGTCCTGTACCAATGTGCCATCGTATAATAATTTGGGTGCTAACAGTTTAGCCACAATGCTTTTGTCTTCACTGTCGAAGACACCATCGAGTGTGATATCCTGCATCTGCTCCAGCTTAGGGAAGAAATCACGGATGAAGCGAGAGTTGTTCAACGTCGCGCTGAATTCGAAATTTTGCGGTGAATATTGCAACGTAGCTGGCGCTGTATTGTCGGGATTATAGTACATGCGTACAATGTCTTGCATGGAGACGCTTAACTCGGATAATTTATATTTACCCACTAGATGGGCGTTCAGAAACTCGGACTTGAGGAGCAACATATTGCGGGAAGTGTCTGCTACAGCCATTAGCGAAACGCTGTCCAAGGTAAAACGATCGTCGTTGTAGGCGATAGACGAGTTGGATATCACCAGTGAACCGTTAAGGAAATCGATGTCGGCCGTTTCAAAATCTGCATGGATCTTTCCGTGATACCTGAAGTTGTCTTTTATCAATTTTAGGTTCTGCAGATTGATGCTGTCTATCATCATTTCGGCGTGCACCTTTGGATATTGGCCACGCATGTCTGCGGAAAAATCCATGTTCAACTGTATATTTGGATCGGGACTTGTCAGCTTTCCAGCTATATCGCCTTGTTGTGCCTGCGCATCCAAGCGAATGTCGTGGTATTGATAACCCATAGCATCCAATCGGTTAATCGTGGCTTGGATGTCGGCCTGCATTGTCTTGGGATTTAATCCTACGCCATTCACTTTGGCTTCTGCCGCGAACATACCCAGCACCGAATCTTGATTCAACAAATTGCCAATGTCGAAATGATCAATGGATATATGAGCATCGTATGTTGTATCCTGTGCAAATCGTATTTTTCCGTTGACAGTGGCATTACCCTTGTCGGTGATGAGGCTGAGATCGGCACCAAAGCCTGACATGCCACCGTTGAAGGTGCCCGAAAGGCTAATGGCATTGGGAAGCTGTATACTGTCGGGAAGCATCGATTTGGCAACAAGGCGTTCGATATCCTTCCGTCCGGTAGTCAATTTTTTCAGGGTTAAGTCGATGTCCATCTTATCGGCATCGGGCAACCCGGTGATAGACGCACTGGCGATGATATGGGTTTTGTCCAAGGTCTTAAACTCCAAATGTGGGATTTCAAGGTCATCCATCCGGCCTTTCACTTTTCCGTCGATAAAGAAGGATTGGGTCAGCAGCGGTTTCATGACTTCCATGGTATCTAAATCAGGCACGAAATAGCGAATATCGCGCATATCGATAGTAGACTGACGAATGTTGGCATCAATTAACATGCTTTCGGGATGTGTTGACAACGCATCCAACGATGGATAGGAGACCTTGATATAGTCCCGGATGGCGGTGTTTTTGGTCTGGGCCAGCAAATTTTTAATTTCTGCTCCAGTGGATGTGTAAACAAAATCGGCTTCTAGGTTCTTGAGTTCAAAACCGGAATGATCCTTGGCGACAAGGGACTTCAGTGAGCCCGATATGGAATCGCTTGAATAATATAGGGCCTCTATATCTCCTAATAAATCGGTGATTTTAATGTTGAAATAATCAAAACCCTTCATGCGGGGTTGATTGTCGTCTTTGAACCAAAAGTTGGTTTTGTTGATGAGTAGTCTGTCCGCGGAGACAATCCAATTCACACTTGAGGTATCTGACGTGTTGCTTTCCTTTTTCGGAGTTGTTTTTCCCAAAATGACATAGGAATCGGATTCGTCAAGGGCAATTTCTTTTAAGCGTACGATTTCTTTATTGAGATCGAGTTCGTCAATGTTGGCTGTCAATTTTTTGATGTCAAATTTCGTGTCCATTACTGACGAAGCGTCTTGATATTGCACGAAGATATTGGATAAGTTGATATTTTTAATAACAATGTCGGGCAATAGCGATGCGCTCGCGGTATCGGTAGGAGCTGTATGTATGCCAAAGTCCTCTGCATCTGGAGTCTCATCGTCTGAGATAGGTTGCCATTGTTTAATAGTGGCTGTTAGTCCATTGACCTTAACGTTGGGCATGGCAAAAGCCATATTGTTTGTCAGGTCAAATTTTTTGACCTTCGTGTCGAAATGTTGCAATCGGATGTCGGCGCTCGTCCCAATCACCTCGTCGTTATACACGAAATGGATACGCTTGAACAAAACATCTTCGATATCAAAGATGAGAGCCGAGGTTGTATCGGATGTGGGTTCACTTTCTTTTTCCGAGGAAAAGGCTTGGATGATGTAATCGAAATTAAAACTGCTGTCGGGAAGTGTGCGGTTGATTTTAGCGGTGATTCCCTCTAGCTCGAACTCCTCTATTTCCACGGTGTTCTTCAATAGTTTGAACATATTGATATCCACCAATAGTTTCTCTCCAGCTAGTAATGTATCTTTGGATTGATCCTCAAAGTAGATGTTCTCTAGCACCAGTTTTTTAGGAAAGGTAATGTTCACATAACCAATCTTGACTGGGGTACCAATCTTGTTTTCAAGATAGTGAGTTACCTTGCCAACAACATAGTTTTGGACGGCAGGTATGCGAATAAGAATGATGATGAGTAATAAAAGTGCGATTATAGTGGCTATAATCCATAGTGTCGCTTTTAAAGCTATTCGTCCAAATCTATTCAAACCAGTCTATGCTATGTGTATTTTAATACCCATTGTGCATTATCGAATAAAAACCGCTCTATTGTCATGCTGAGGGAACCGAAGCATCTATTCACTATATCGTTTATAGATCCCTGCCTATCGGCGGGCAAGCTTCCTTCGTCAGCGCCTGCCCCGAAGGTATTCGGGGATGACAAAGAAACGTACATAATGTACAACGGGTTATTTTTAATATATAAAATTATACTTTCTAAACGTAAAAAAAGCAAAAATGTTTACGCAATATCATATTTGTTGCTCTCTTTAAAAGCAATTTTGTAAAGATAAGCTTTTCGATGAGGAAGGTTGGATGTTTAAAGTTTAATGTTTAATGTTTAAAGTTTAATACCCGTTGTGCATTATAAGCGCTATTTTGTCATCCTGAACATAGTGAAGGATCTAAAAATCATATCTTAACAAGACTTTAGATGCTTCGGCAAGCCTCAGTATGAACAATAGAGGCACTTCTGTATCAAAATGCACAACGGGTGTTTAATATGTTGATCTTAACGTTACGGCAAAAAAAGAAAATCGTCCTGTTATGCCAAGATGCCTTCCATGCTATACAACCTTTCCTAAATGTTTCCCAAAAGCGAAACGAAAATTGTAGATTTAGCGGTAATATGAAATACGTATGTTTTCGACACACGAATTCACATGCGTATTCCATATGGCCATTGAATCAACCGAGTGTAACGAATTCATTTATGCCATTGAATATTTATTCATAAATAACTGTTTGCATATGAAGGTTTTAATCATAGAAGACGAAAAAGCATTGCTGGACGTCATTCAATCTTTCTTGGAAAAGGAACATTTTCTGGTGGAGACGGCGCAGAGCTATCACAGTGGATTGGAAAAAATAGCCAACTATGAATATGATTGTATATTGCTGGACATTATGTTGCCCGGTGGTAGTGGCATGCAATTGTTGTCTGAGTTGCGGGCTTTAGGCAAAGATGATGCGGTGATTATTATTTCGGCAAAGGACTCTGTCGAGGATAAAGTGGAAGGGTTGGAATTGGGAGCGGATGACTACTTAGCAAAACCGTTCCATTTGGCTGAACTGTTGGCCCGTGTAAAATCTATTATTCGGCGTAAAAAGCAACATGGCGAAAATGTTATCCAATATAAAAATGTGCGTGTGTATCCTGATGACCGACGCGTAGAAGTGGCGGGAGTGCATATGCAATTGAACAGGAAAGAATACGATTTATTGTATTATTTTATAGTGAGGCCTGACAAATTGGTGCAAAAGACATCTTTGGCGGAGGCCATATGGGGCGACCATGCTGATCAGGCAGATAGCTTGGATTTTATTTATTCGCAGATCAAGAACCTACGAAAGAAACTAAAGGACCATCAGGCTGAAACGGACTTTCAAGCCGTTTATGGTATTGGGTATAAACTGGTGTAAGATGAACATGTCCCTTAAAAATTACACGTTACGGTATATCATCATCGCTTTTTTAGTGATTATGGCGTTATGGGCATCGTTATTTTATGCCTATATTCTGGATGAGGTATACGACAACGTGGATGACGGCCTGAAAAGCCAAAAAATAGAGATCATCCGCGAGGTATACGAAAACCCCGATATCCTGCAAACAAAGGAGTTTGGTGTCAATCAATTCCGTGTATTACCTGCTGATCCGAAAAAATTTTCCCAGGATAATCGGCTGAGTAACGAGTTTTTTTATATGCCCTATGATGAGGAGGAAGAGCCGTATAGGGTATTGCGGACAGGATTCTATACAGCAGATGGCACACCTTATCATTTGGAAATACGCACATCTACAGTTGAAGAAGATGACTTGATCTACGATTTAACATCTGCTCTTGTCGTGCTGTATGTCGTGCTCTTGGTCAGTCTCTATGTTATCAATGAAGTGGTTTTGCGCAAAGCCTGGAAGCCATTCAATATGCTTTTGGATAATCTAAATAACTATCGCTTCGGAAAAAAGGGCGACCTCAAGCCAATACACACCAATGTGACGGAATTTAATCAGCTTAACCAGGGGATCAATGACATGTGGAAACGCAATGAGCGGATTTTTGATGAACAGAAGCTGTTTATTGAAAATGCTTCGCATGAGCTCCAAACGCCGTTGGCGATTACGATTAACAAATTGGAACTGCTAATGGAGGATAATACTTTATCAGAAGAGCAATTAGTGCAATTAGCCGAATCGAAAGATGCGTTGCAACGGCTGGTAAACTTGAACAAAGCACTTTTAATGTTATCACGCATTGAAAATAAGCAGTATAAGAATGTTGCTTTGGTGAATTTTAATGCGTTGATAACGCGTATTGTTGAAGATTTTGAAGATTTGATTTCTTTCAAAAATATCAAGTTAATTGTCCAGGAAAAGGGGATTTTTGAATGTATGATGGATGAGGATTTGGCTACCGTACTGCTATCCAACCTTATGCGAAATGCCATTAAATACAATAAGCAGCAGGGCGAAATAGAGATCGAAATCGAGCACAACAGACTATCTATCAAGAATACGGGAGTTGCTTTCGCATTAGAGCCGTCACTTGTTTTTCGACGTTTCCATAAAGGGGCACAAGATAGCCAATCCAACGGTCTTGGACTGGCCATCGTCAAATCAATTGTCGATTCTTATAAATCGCTTCAAATAGGGTATCGCTTTGAGGGTGATAGACACCTGTTCTTTCTTACAAAGTAACATCGTTTTCCCACCATCTCGAAAATGTCTGTGTGCTGTCCTGTAATAAAATGGGCTCTCCAATTTTCGGCGTGATGAGGTGGAAGGAGTGCTCCTCGGCGGCTTGCGCTATCTTCTGCAAGGGCTCGTACCAAGCGTGTCTGGCCAGCGCAAATTTTGAATGGTGGACAGTCATTAGTTTGTTTGGTTGCAGTTCTTTGACTGCTTTCACCAAATCTTCCGGAAGAATATGGATATATTTCCAATCATTGTTGTACTGCCCATTTTCCATGATTGCAAAATCTATTGTGCCAAACCGTTTCTTGATTTCCTGAAAATGCTTGTCATAACCCGTGTCGCCGGATAATAAAATGTTTCCAACACGGGTTTGCAACATGTATCCGGCCCATAAGGTATGGTTGGAACTTAAGCCACGTCCTGAAAAATGCCGTGCCGGCAGGGCGGTCAACAGGATGTTTTCTTCTAACTGTAGATCGTCGTACCAATCGAGTTCGGTGATATGGGATGGGTCGAACCCCCAATATTCTAAATGAGCACCTACACCCAACGGACAAATAACTTTTCCCACACGGTCTTTTAAATGAAGCATGGTCTCATAGTCCAAGTGATCCCAGTGGTCGTGGGTAATGATGAGATAATCGACATCGGGCATGTCGTGTGGTTGGTAAATACGCGTTCCGTCAAATGCTTTGTTGACAAAAGATACAGGGGAGGCGACTACTAAAACTGGGTCAACCAAAAAGCGCTTCCCATTGGCCTGTAGATAGAGCGAAGAATGTCCCATCCATACCAAGACGTCCTCATTACGGTCAAATTTTTTCAGATCGGTTTTTATGGCGGGAAGATTTTTTGTCGGTCTGAGGTCTTTTACCTTAGCAAACATAAATTCCCAAAATATACGCGCCCTCGACTTATCACCGGCCATCATGTGGGTTGGCGATTGGTTTTGAAACGTGCCATCCTTATAATTGGGGGATTTTTTTATCCTTTCCAATCGTGCGCCTTCTGGCAACCGGCCAAAACTCGGCTGTTGCAACAATATGACTATTGCTATTCCAACGAGCAATATCAAAGCTAAAATTCCCCAAATCATCCTTTTTGCTATCTTTTTAATGTTCATTTACTTTCCGTTAAAGCAAACATATTTTGTGTTGCCGTTTTTCTTGACCGTCGCAAAATAAAGATTATTATTTTGAATTATTTCAATGTATTTAGGGTTTAGAGGGCTTTTTTACAAATCTATGTTCTCTCAAAGAATCTGATATGGATAATTTATATAAATAATACCCATTGTGCATTATCAAATAAAAACCGCTCTATTGTCATGTTAGGGGAACCGAGCCTGCGAGCTCACCGAAGGTAATCTATGGATGAGTAGGGAGAATCTTCTATGTCCATAGATTCCTCCTCGTACCTCGTCGGAATGACAATATAGTTTACTTAAGTTGACGCTAATGCGAAGGTATTCGGGGATGACAAAGAAGCGTACATAATGCACAACGGGTAGAAATAAATATATAGATAATATGCTGTACTATCTGTGAGTTTTTCTTAAAAAGGATGGCCATTCCCATTTGTTTCCCAAATTGATACCCAACTTTGTCTTAAACAAAATAAAACAAGGAGAAAGATATGAATACATGGACTAAAATTTTGACAGCGATTTTGATCGTATTTACACTCAGCGTTTCGGCCAAGGACAAATTGATTCCCTTTTCTCAATTGCCGACTAAAGCACAAACTTTTGTAAAGACTCATTTTTCTGAAAAAGATGTGGTAGCGACAACAGTAGATACGGACAATGTTTTTCAAAAAGAATACACCGTAACGTTAAACAACGGGACAAAAATTGAATTTAATGGGGACGGGGAATGGGAAGAAGTGCAATCCAAATCAACCGCCATTCCGGTTAAGATAACACCTCAGGGAATCTTGCAACATGTTCACAAAAGCTTTCCAAATACTTATGTGAAGGAAATAAAACGGTCTCGTAATAAATATGAGGTAGAGATTTCCAACGGTTTAGAGTTGGAGTTCAACAAAAAAGGAGAATTTTTAAGAATTGATGATTAACGATAAAATAAAACAGAAAATGAAAAATGTAGTATTTAAAATGGGTGTATTGGTGATGGCGCTATTTGTGTTTGCATCATGTGAAAAAGAATCATTTGTAGGGGTGGATGATCTTCCATCTAACGGGGTGTCATTCTTGTCAGCGCATTTTAGTGGCGCGAAGGCCACCAATGTGAAAAAAGAGAAAGAAGGATTGAACGGTACCGAATACACGGTATATCTTGACAACGGCATCACGGTGAAGTTTGATAAAAACGGCAATTGGGAGGAAGTGGATGCACCGGATGGCAAGCCTATTCCTACATCCTTCATTCCGCAGAAGATCGTCGACTATGTAGATGCAAACTATAAAAACGAGCGTATCAACAGTATTGACAAGGAAAAGAACAGATACGATGTGGAACTTACCAATGGATTTGATTTGGAATTTAATTCAAATGGTGATTTTGTACGAATCGACTAATATTTGAACATCCGTGCGGTTTTTGGGAAAGAGGGTGTCTAAAAAGCCCCGTCAGCTGTCATTCTGAGCACTTCGACAAGCTCAGTGCAGGCTGTAGTCGAAGAACCCCGCAGGGCTCTGCGAAGCAAATTGACAGCTTTGAAAATCAATAAATTGTCATCTTGAGCGTAGTCGAAAGATACAATTTATTGTACTTTTTAGACACCTCCTTTTTGTTGAAGCAATTTCTTACAGAATTTGATATAGTTAGATCTTTCTGTGCCCATCTGTGGTATCCGTTAGAGAAAAAACATAACCATCTGCTAAAATCCAGCTATTGCGGCTTTCGGGATCTTTAAATCTCCGATTTTACTTCCAAGGTGAACCGCCCTCTGTCTGTACTGTTTACCGATTTGACAAATTCGTAAAAGTCAGCGTACGAGTTTGCATCATACACCCCTTGTTTAAGAATGAGTTTTCGGGAAGTGATCAATTTGTTTTCTATGATCTTTGCTGAAAAAATGTAAGTGCCCATTTTGCAATTGAAGGATTTCTCAATCGGTAGCATTTTTTTATTAATGTTTTCAGGCAATTCGATTTCAGTAATATCTACGTCTGTAAATCCACGGTTTATATAAACAGGTTGTGTGCGCTCGTCGTTTTTCGGAATGTTGTAGAAGGAGTTAAAGATAACGGAAGGAATAACTAATCTTTTGTTTAATTTGCTGGCTAAACGTGGTATGGTGACCTCCAATTCCTCTATCACATACGGCATTTGCTCCTTTACTTCTCGGTAATTGTAGTGGTTGAATTGAATACTGTTTATATCGTAATGTTCCGTTAGGAGTTTCATTTTATCCGTATTGTTTGCACGAATGACGTCTATATGGTTATCGTATTGCGTGCCGTAGAAATTGGTCGTTATCGTTCCCTTCAATTCGTCTTCGTCTATCAATTTCAGTTTAGCTACGCGTATCTGTCTATTGTCTGTTTCGGTATAGGTTGGAGTTTTGAGGATTTTCCCGCCGGAAGGTGTGCAGGCCAATACCAATCTATCGTCTGTAAAATCACTTAAAAAACCGAATGGGATGCTTTGGCTTGTACATTCGAGCCAAGTGGTGTCGTTTTCAAACGGAATGCACAGGATGATATGGTTACCGTCCTGCACATTGGCAAAATTTACTCTCAAATCCCTTTTCTGGTTTCCTGCTTCCACAATACAATAATAAGAGGGGATATCGACAAAAGCGAGCAGGTTTTGCATATAGTTTACCAATGCTTTACAATCGCCGTAGCTGTATTTTTCAACGTCTGATGCTGGAAAGGGCTCAAACCCACCGATGCCGATCTGGATGCTTACATAGCGTGTTTTCTGTTGAAGGTAATCGTATAGGATTTTAGCTTTTTCCTTTGGCGTTTTCGCATCTTTAGTCAGCTCCAGAACATGGTTTTTGACTGTTTCGGGCAAATTTTGTTTACCCTGCAAAAGATTGTCGTATACCCATTTGCCAAAATTCTCCCAATCGGTGATGGTACCATTTCTACCGTAGTAGCTAATGTTTTCAGGGACAATATAGAGACGGACGCTTTGCTCTTCAAATCCCTTGGTGAAATTTTCTTCTTTTACAGCGGGCAGAAGGGAAGTTTGCCATGTCCAGCTAATGGTTTTCTCGGACTGCTCTATTTGTGGCTCATCTGCGATGTTAAGTGCATGAATCCTGATTTTGGTATCTTTGGGCGCGGTAAAGGTGTATCTGCTCTTTTCCACCGAGACGGGAGCACGGAAATTGGGATTCCATTGAGGAATGACTAAATTCTGCTTATGTTGGATTTCGTATTCAAATTCAATAGTATAAGGATATAGAAGAGGTTCGTATTGGAAGTACTTCAACCGTGTGTCGGAAAATAAAGAAAAGCCATCTGCTGCACTGACGTCCGTAAAATCTTTTACCGATATTTTACGGATAGATCTTCCAAATTCATCGTAAATGATGCCTTTTACAGATTTGATGACTGCGCTTTTATCATAATATAACGGTATATATGCATAGTTGTTGCCATTTTTGTTGTACACCGTAATAGCCTTTTTCACGCGTTGTATCACTTGATTGTTTGCCCGCATTTCAATGCTGATGTCTTCATTCCGAACCGTGACTGCAGCGCGATTTTTCAACTCTTGCGGGATATGATCGATGGCATAGTCTTCATGTGCATGTAGATGCGCATGGGTTGCAAATAAGCAGCAAACAACAACATAAAAGAGCTTCATAATAGCGGTTATTTGTTAATATAAAACGTCATCGAATGTAAGATTTAAAATTATTTTTTCAAAGTACTTGAGCTAAAGCACATCTGCCTATTTTTATTGATTGATGAGTATACGCACCAAGCCGAAAAATTTTTATAACCGTTCGATATTTTATCTTTCACCAATTTTGCGTACATTTAACGTATCATATTTTTTGTTTGACCAAAAAACGACACAACATGAAGATTACTGTCATTGGCGCGGGAGCCGTGGGAGCTACAACAGCTGATAACCTTGTTCGACGCAACATTGCCGAAGAAATTGTACTATTGGATATCAAAGAAGGGGTGGCAGAAGGAAAAGCCCAAGACATGATGCAAACTGCTGCATTGTTGGGTTTTGACTCCAAAATAAAGGGCGTAACGAACGATTACCAGCAAACCGCTGGATCTACTGTTGCGGTTATCACTTCCGGTATCCCAAGAAAACCCGGCATGACCCGCGAGGAGTTAATCGGCACGAATGCCGGTATTGTGAAATCGGTTGTTGAAAATCTTATCAAACACTCGCCAGACATCATTATTCTAGTCGTATCCAATCCGATGGACACCATGACCTATTTAGCGTTGAAATCTAGTGGTTTGGACAAACACCGCATTATCGGTATGGGAGGAGCGTTGGATTCAGCGCGTTTCAAATATCAATTGGCTACCAAGCTAAACGCTTCTGCCAATGATTTAAACGCAGTGGTTATCGGTGGTCATGGCGATACCACTATGATACCGCTCATCGAACATGCCACGTGGAACAGTATCCCGGTCAAAAACTTTCTGACGGAAGACGAAAAAGAAGACATCGCCAAAAAAACAATGGTGGGCGGGGCGACCTTGACCGCCTTGATCGGCACATCGGCATGGTATGCCCCAGGCGCGGCCACTGCGGCCATGGTGGAGAGCATTGTCCGTGACCAAAACCGCTTGTTCACCGCGTCTGTTTACTTGGAGGGAGAATTTGGCGAGGAAGATATCAATATCGGCGTACCTGTCATTATCAATAAAAAGGGATGGGAACGTATTGTGCCTTTACAGCTATCAGACAAAGAGCAGGAGCTGTTTAAATCCAGCGCGCAGGCAGTAAGAAAGATGAACCAGGTGTTAATTGACCAGAATTTGATTTAAAAGCGGGTAATACGGCATTCGTACCCGTAAGTTTTTACCTGCCCAATAAATCCATGCAGAAAATTCCATTAGCGATTTTGAATTTACAAGAGGATGGCTATCATATCCTCGTTGACGTGCAGTTGTTTGGCCAACCTTTCAAAATGGTAGTAGATACTGGTGCCTCCAAGACGGTATTGGACAAAACGACCTTGCTCCATTCGGGTATATCGGAAGACAAATTTCAAGATACCCATATCTTGTCGACCGGATTGGGAACGAACAGCATGCAGAGTTTTATCCTTGAAATCCCTGAATTTCGTATTGGCGGTTGGCATACCCGCCATTTTTTGACTGCAGTGTTGGATTTAAGCTCCATCAACTATGCGTATGCGCAAATGAACCTGGAACCTGTGATTGGTGTTTTAGGGGGTGACATTCTTCGAACCTATGGCGCACAGATTGATTACAAAAAATTGGTGTTGACATTACGAGATCGACCTTTAAAATTTGAACAACCGCCGGTGGATGTGCAACCGCAGATAGATATAGAAACAGACTGACACCAAGATACCGGCACTTCCCATCATGTATAGTGTATGTTTAATACCAATGTACGATGCTACAGAACCGACCAGTAGTGCGCCTATTGGGGCAATGCCTTGAAAAGCCATGACGTAATAACTCATGGCCCTTGCCCGATAGCTTGGAACGGCGTGTGTTTGTATATAGGTGTTGATGGAAGAATTTTGCATCATCATCGCAAACGATACGCCCATTGTGAAAAGCAACGCCAGGGGCAGATAATGTGCAAAGGCCAATAAAAGTAGCGCGCAACCCATTAAAAAGGCGGCAAACAACACGCGGTAGCGTAAATTTTCACCGGTTTTCAGTTGTGCCATCCGGATAGCGCCAATCATGGCACCCAGACCTGCCGCACTTTCAAACCACGAAAAGGTTGCCTCGTTGCCCAAAAAGAGATCCTTGGCTACGGCAGGCAATAAAGAGGTGTAAGGAATAACCAACAAGCTGGAAAATGACAGTACGATAATTAGCGAAGCAATATGTGGTGAGCGTTTGAGGTAATCAAATCCTTCCACCAGGCCCTGCCAGTTACTTTCTTTCGTGAGTTTTACCTCGTCTTCTTTTACATTCATCAACATCAGGCAGATGAGTACAGGTATGAAACTGATAAAGTTGAGACCGAAGCATGCACGCTCACCATAGGTCGTCAGCAACACACCGCCTATTGCAGGTCCGACCATTCGGGCGGCATTGAAAATGGAGGAATTGAGCGCGATGGCATTGGGTAGGTCCTTTTTGTTGTCCACCAAAGAAATCAAGAGCGATTGGCGACCTAAGACGTCAAAGGCATTGATGACCCCCTGCATGAAGCCCAAAGCCGAAAGCCAAAAAACCGTTTCCCAGTGCATCCAAACTAATAACGTAAGCAACCCAGCCTGAACCATTAGTCCGATTTGGGTGATGAAAACCAATTTATATTTCTTATGCTTATCCACAAAAGAGCCGATGAACGGCGACAGGACCAAAGAGGGAAGGAGAGCTATAAATTGCACGAAACCTAACCAAAACACCGAACCGGTCAACTCATACACCAACCAACTGATCGCTACTCTTTGCATCCAAGTACCCAACAGTGAAATGGCCTGACCGATGACATTCAATCGAAAATTAGGGTATTTGAGCGATCTGAAAGTATCCATGCAATCTATAATGATTTCACAAACTTATGTAAGATATAAAAATAATAATAGCTATTTTTGTAACACATGTGAGGGGATATGGTTTTGATTTCCTTCTTTTATCATTATAATCACCAAAAACAACAATTAGAACATGAAATTTTTTATTGATACGGCAAATTTAGCGCAGATCAAAGAAGCACAGGACTTAGGTGTCCTGGATGGTGTAACGACTAATCCAAGCCTTATGGCCAAAGAAGGCATCAGTGGGGATGAGCATGTTATCAACCATTACAAAGCCATTTGTGATATCGTGGACGGTGATGTCAGTGCAGAGGTGATTGCCACGGATTACGAGAATATCATCAAAGAAGGTGAAGCGCTCGCGGCGCTGGACAGCAAAATTGTGGTCAAAGTGCCCATGATTAAAGATGGTGTAAAGGCTATCAAATATTTTAGCAGTAAAGGCATCAAAACAAATTGTACCTTGGTGTTTTCAGTAGGTCAAGCGTTGTTGGCTGCGAAAGCAGGAGCAACATATGTGTCGCCTTTTATTGGTCGTTTGGATGATATCTCTGTAGATGGCTTGGGTCTTATTGAGGAAATCCGTTTGATTTATGACAATTACGGCTTTACAACCCAAATTTTGGCGGCTTCCATTCGCCACAGTGCGCATATTATCGGCTGTGCAAAGATCGGTGCAGACGTGATGACCGGTCCGTTATCCGCCATCACTTCCTTGTTGAAGCATCCGTTGACCGATAGCGGTCTAGCACAATTCTTGGCCGACCACGCGAAGGCAGCAGGGAAATAAGCTAAATAGAAGACTGTTTTCTACAAAAGCCGGTAGCTACGCTATATACATACGTCTATAAACTATCGGTTGGTACACATAGGAGATCCCCTCTTAATGAGGGGGAGTGGGGTTGGAGAGCGCGTTGGAAAGAGGAGGTAAAATAATCCGTATGCTTGTTATCAGTATATTACATTTTTATTCCTCCTCCTGCCCCCTCCAGAGGGCAGGGCTGTTGTGTTCTGCATTCAATGCTCCCATTCTGTGATAATGTTGCGAACCTACGGCTCGCTTCACTTACTTTATGCCATTATTCTACTACAAACCTTTTACTCCTACGGAGTATTTTAGCTTAAAAAATCCCGTAGGGATTAAACATTTGTAGAAAAAATAGGAAACAATACATACTGCGCCGTAGGTGCAGAACATAGAACACAACAGCCCTGCTCCAGAGGGGGACATGTATGCGTACTACCTATATGGCATCTAAATTATAGTTTTATACTTGTGTACACACGATAGCTACCCTCCCAAAGTAGTTCGGGACAAGCTCTCCAAAGGGGGACATGTATGCGTACTACCTATATGGAATCTAAATTAACGTGCGTTCGGGTTAACATTTGAAAACAATAAACCTTACCTTGTTGGCTGTAAACACAATACGTTTCTTTTACGGCATAAATCCGTAGGATTTAAATGTTTATAGCATGATGCGCATGTTTTACATACGACCCCATAGGGGTCGAACAGGAGAAAATCTTGTTGTGCTATAAATACCTGCCTGCGGTAGGCAGGTTTGACCTCTCTGAGGTCATCATGCGGATGCTTGTCCCGAACGCACGTTAAATTATAGTTTTATACTTGTGTATACAATAGCTCTCCATGAGGGAAACAATGTTCCACAGAGGCCATGTAAATGTAAATTTGTTTATCACTAACACTGGAACGTTGCCCAATTCTATCATTCTGATTTTATTTGTATCTTTCGGAGAATAAACGCTTAATATGGAAAGAAGAAATTTTTTGAAATCGGTTACTGTCGCGAGCTTGACAGGTGTGGCGCTCACATCTTGCGCAAATACAGAGAACTCTTCCCAAGAAACATCGGAAGCGATGTCTTTGCAAAGTGGTATTATTTTTCACGCTGTTTATTTTTGGTTAAAAGAGGGGCTTTCGGAAGAAGAAGAGAAAGACTTTTTGAATTTTTTCGAGGAACTTCGAAAAGTCCCGGGCGTGCTGTCTTTGCAATATGGCAAACCCGCACCCACCACGCCGAGGCCTGTGGTGGATAATTCCTTTCAGTATCATCTATTGGCAACATTCCGAACTATGGAAGATATCAATATCTATGAAACGCACGCTATCCATACCGATGCCGTAGAAAGATATAATAAGTATTGGACAAAAGTGGAAGTGAAAGATACAGTGATTTCCGGTTAGCCTCTTTTAAAACTGAGTGAGCAATATTCTGTTTGAAGATTGCCCGCGAGTCTATCTCATCTCTAAAAGCTGGGTCACCACTTTTCCGTCCCATAGGAACTTCTCACGTGAGCGGGTTTCCTTAAATTTTAGTTCCTGGGCCTGCTCATCGATCGCTTCGCCCTCGATAATGTCCTTGATAATTAGGTTGGAGTCAAGGTTATGCTCGGAGGGGAACAAGATAATTTCTTCATGGTAGAAAACACCGGCATCACTGACACTGCTTTTATTGAACATCGTCACGAAATGTTGGCCGTTCCAACCTACATAATAGTGTGTGGTTGGAATGCCGCACGCTTCGCCGTGAAAACCCACACGATGGATCGTTTGCAAACCTTCCAATCCCATGTTGGGCAATAGTTTGCTCTCCGCATACGTCTGATCAGATAAGTCAACAGAATAGGTATAACGTGCTATTATATGTTGGTTCGGGGTCAGGTATTTAACTTCACAAAGATAAGATGAACCATCATATTCGGATTCTTTTTCCCGTTTTAAAAAGCCGTGGATAAATTGATTTCCCAGCGCATCAACATGACGCCCAAGTGCCAATAATCCTAACCATATAAAACCTTGTCGGGCTTTGCCATCTTTTATATAGGCTATTTCGTGCCAAGGAGCATGGAAACCGCGAATGTGCGAAGAATTGTAACCATTGCTTTTGATGACAACGAGCGTGCCGTGGATAAGTGAATCCAATATGACGCTTTGGGTACTCGGATAATCCCGCACATAGGCCATATCCGCAAAAACATAGGATGTATCACCTATCTGTTTATTCCACAAGTTGTAACCTTCGTACACTTCATATGCAGCAGGTTTATCCTGACCTTTTGCTAAGTTGCCGACTAATAGAATAAGCAAACCGAGAATAGCGCTTTTCATAAGCGCTAAATAAGGAAAAAATAGGCGCGTTTGCAATAGCTGAAAAAGGAGTTTTGGCTTTGTTAACTCCGTTGCATGTGATATTTCAGGTATCGCATGCGGTTCCTGTTTTTATCGTCCACATGGGAGGCTACGGCCCATATCGCGGCAGGAAGCCAGCCAATAAGTGTCAACTGAAGGATAAGGCAGGCAAAGCCGAGCATAATGTGTCCCCTCAAGAAGAAGGACAGCCAGGGAAATAGAACAGCAATAAGTGTCATGGTGTGTATCGTTGTTTGAAGATGTAAATTATTGGATATCGATTCTTTTGTTTTCGGTAGCAGTACGGTTTACCTCCCGCTCAATGATGATATTAATTCCTGCAAATAGGCTTAATGCCACTGCAAGCACGATAACCAAGGGGAACACAACCGCAATAACCAAGGCAAATAGCAAAGGAAGATTGATGTATTCTTTACCTGATTTTGACGTTACTTTTAATTTCGATGCTTGAATGTAATCAACCACCTTTTGAAAACCGTTGCTGCTGTTTTCGCTGTTCATGGAGAAAGTTGTTTTTGTTGCCATCATGTTTCTTTTTTAGTTGTTTGTAATCTTTTTCTTTTTGTATACCCCAAAGATAGGGTGCATATCGAAACTGGAACAGCTTAAATAGGCAGATTTTGGAGAGTTCTCGGTGAACAGCCGAAATTTTTCGGTGAATGGGGGTAACAATTCTTTTCTGCTCTTGATATATCTACAAAAGTTAACAAGAGTATTCATTAAAATCAGATGTTATGAAAAGAATTTTACTATCGATGTTTTTCTTAGCCTTAGTCGCCTTGGGAATGGCACAGGTGAAAGAATCAGGAGATTTTCAGATCGGCGGATTTGGAGGAGCTTCCTTTCCATTAGGTACGTATAAATCTATAGGACAGACAAAGACCGGATATTTTGGCGGTATCTTTATGGATAAATATTTTACGGGCAATACGTTCGGCATAGGCATTGATGCCCGTTACCTTAGCCATAGCATCCGTCAGGATGATTCGGTGTTTTTTGCCAACGGATTTATCGGAACTGATTATGTGAACGCTCCGAAATTCAAGCATTGGGCGTTCACCCTAGGACCAACTTATAAAGCGCAGTTTGGCGCATTCCATTTAGAAGCCTTCGTGCGTGGAGGTGTATTGATGCAAACTTTCCCACAGTATGAGCGGACCATATCCTATAGCGATGGGGCGGGTGGAATGACGCATGTTCCGCTCAAGCGAACCATCAATGACTCGACAAACAAAGCCAATGCATGGGTTGGTCTTGGGGGGCTGCGATTCAACTACAACCTTTCGTCTAATCTGTCTGTTTTTGTACAAGCCGATTATATGCAGTCTTTCGGAACGACATTCGGAGGTAAAAATTCAGCGTTTTATATAGAAGAAAGAGATGGTTTGGGCACGGGTGCTGTATTGGATGAAACAACTGAGGTAAAAAGCTTTGCGGATTATTATACGGATGTGTTTACACAGAAAAAGACGCCCTATCAAAGTGTTAACATAGGGGCCGGCATGAAGTATACCTTCGGAAAGAAGACTGTTAAAACCCCATCGGTGTTAAACGAGCCTGTTGAACAGCCTGTTCCGGAGAAAAAGGTTGCGTCTAAAGCCATTCAAATTGTGGTTAAAGATAAGCAAACAGGTTTAGCGCTGAGTGGTGTAACGGTTTCGGTTGCGTCTCCTGTTTATAACACCAAGGAAATTTCAAATGCGAACGGGGAAATCAATCGTATAGCAGATGCCCGGGTAGCTACTTATGAGATTGTAGGTGAGAAGAATGGTATTAAAACAGATGTGTTGACCTTGACAGAGGCCGATTTTGCGGGTAATGACGCGATTATTTACCGTGAAATCCTGCACGATGACCCGCGTTTTACGTTAATTGGCGAAACTGTTGATTGTGAAACGAACAGCAACCTGCCCCATATTTCTACTGTCTTGACCAATTCGGAAGACAAGAGCAACATGAGCCAGACATCAGATGCCGAAGGTAAGTTTATCTACCAATTGAACCAACGTTCGGAATATGCTATTGTGGCCAATCAAGCCGGACGTTATTCACAAACAGAGCTGGTTTCCACAAAGGGGCTGGACCGTAGCAAAACCTTGTATGTGACCTTAAAGTTAGGTGTATGCAACTTGGTGGAAGGTGATAATTGGGTATTAAAGAACATCCATTACGATTTTGACAAATCCAATATCCGCCCCGATGCTGCCATCATTTTGGATAACGTAGTCGCCATCATGAAACAGAATCCAACCTTGCGTATTGAATTGTCATCACACACGGATAGCCGTGGAAATGACAGCTACAATATGGCTTTGTCGCAGCGCAGAGCCGATTCGGCAGTGGAATATTTGGTGAGAAACGGTATTGAAAGATCACGTTTAGTGGCCAAAGGGTATGGTGAATCTCGTTTGTTGAATGCCTGTGGCAATGGGGCCAACTGTTCGGAAGAGCAACACCAAGAAAATAGACGCACCGAAATCAAAGTGTTAAACTATAAATAACCGACATCATGAACAAGGACGAAAATATAAAATCAACATTGGAGAATAACATAGAGACAAAGATGTCGCTCTTCCAATTTATTCTGGGATACATTTTATTTCTGATTCGATTGAGCAGACCTTGATTTGTAGCGGATAAACAGCATGAGTGATAGTAATCCTAAAAGGATAAGTATCCCAAGCCTCATGGATAGACCTGTACGTTGTTGCAGGTCTATTTTTGTTTCCAGTCCGGTGTAAGCCATGTTTGCCCAATACCAAGGGTTTGAACCGATCTCCGATTGCTGTGCGAGATATTGTCGTTTGGCTTCGGCTAAGGCATGCACAGGACTTTTGGAAGTCGCCAAATAGTGGTAGAATTTGTCCGTCAGGTCGAGCATGGCATCATCATTGGCAAACCAATGGGTGGCGATAACGCCGGGTATGCCTTTGCTTAAAAATGCCCGGTTGATGCTTTCCAACCCTTCAGATGGCAACAGGTTTCCGGAAGCCGTATTACAGGCCGACAGCACGACAAGTGGTGATTGTATGTGGTAGTACCGCAATTGGTCGGCAGAGATCGGTTGATGTAGCATCAACCGTGCCTCTTGGTTGTCGTAAATCGTGGTGTGGGCGGCAATGTGGATAATCGCGTTTTTCCGAAAAGCCTTATCGAGCACTTGCGGATGCAAATCCTGATAGGCATAAGTATTTGTTTGGTAGTGTGCACGCAGGTTTTTGACTTCCTTGTCCACAAAATGCAGGTCAGCTAGCGGTACCTCGTACTTGTCGCGATAAAAGATGCTGATTTTCTGTTGGTCAAATGTATCGGTGTCGTATAAGTCGAAAATCAAGAGTGAATGCACATACTGTACATCAAAATCTTCGATAAGGAAAGTGCGTTCTCGACATAGTGCATCGAACGGCAAGATATGCAATTCGTTGTCCAGTGATAATTGCAACCTCCTGGAATCCGAAGGAAGGTCAGGCAACAGCGCTTGACAGAGATATTGGGCAGATTGAAAATATTTTTGTGGGTGTGCATTGAAAGGATGTGGCGAATTGGAAAAATAGGTGCCTTTGAAATTTGCTATCGAGTCCAATATACCAGATGGTTTCTTTTGGAAATAAGCAATTTTTCCATTATCGATTTTGAAAATGGACAAACTGCTGTCGGCGTGGATGAAAAAAGAATAGGTTATCGCGTCTTGCGCTTTTAGATGTGGTTGGAATGTTTTGAAATCGGGAAGCGGTATTTTTCGGGTAAAATATTGTTCTTCCAACTCGAAATCGGAAAGCAATGTGTTGATTTGGGCATTTGTTTCAGCGATTTCACCGGAATCGGTCAAGTTGTCACGCAAGGCGTAAAGCTGTTGCAGCTGATGCCCTGCCTTTGTCAAAGCTGTACTATCTTTTTCCCATGTAGCCGAACGGTTAATGTCGTTCCACAAAAGGCGACCTTTGGTCAGTTCTGTCAACCAAAGCAGTTTGGTCAGTTTTTCCTGACTCAGGTTTTTTAATGTACCCAAGGCCGTAAAGACATCGTTCAGCAAGCGTCTGTTCCACATATTGCCATGCAGGTGGCTCTCCTTGCTGGTGATGTTTTGTTGAAAGGCAAAATCTTCTTCGACGGCTCGCTCAAAATAATACAAGGCAGTATCTACATCTTGTTTGGCATATACCAACCCCAAATTTTTCAATATGTTGATTTTTGTATAACTCGATGTGTTTGGCGAAGCGATGTTATCGTTTAGCAGTTTTTTTGCCTGCTCGAAGTATTCTTTTGCCGGAGCATATTCGTGATGGAGCAAATGGCTTTCTCCTAGGGCATTGTATAAGTTGGCTTTTTCCCGGAAACGCGTTTGTGGAAAAAAGGTTTTTTCTAAGGAGATGGCCTCTAAAAGCTGTTTTCGGGTTTGGTCTGTTTGGTTGTCTTGTAGTAGAAACCATGCTTTTCGTTCAAGCGTTGCTATTTTACCCGAAGCTAAAGCCTGATCCATAGGCAATGTATTGGCTATATGAAGCGCCATGTTGTTATGCCGTTTGGCGGCATCTATATTACCGAGTTTGATATAGGCGGCAGAAAGGGAGTTATGTAAGAGTACGTTCAGGTAATTGTTTTCCGCACCATATTGCAATCCGGAAAGCGCGGCATCTTTTGATTTTTCATGTTCGCCTTTGAAGACATATAAAAGAGCAAGGTTGTTATAAAACGAAGCTTTGGTTTGCGGGAGTTCGGCTTCAAAAATAGCTTGCAATTGTAGTTTTTCAGCTTTTTCGTAATCGGCTAATATGGTGTAATTGTTGGCAAGGGGTTTATAGAGATAGGTTAATCTGTCCTCCAAATCCAACACTTTATTTTCATTGTCGTACAATAAGGCCTTTTCATAGTATTTGGTGGAAGCCAAAAATCGGCTATGCTCCTGAAAACCATAGGCCATGTTGATTAAGATCCAAATGTAGGTGTCTTTTTGTGCGGGACTGAGTGATTTGTTCTCTATTGGCTTAAGAAAGCTATCCGGCTGTTTTTCAAAAGAAGCATAGTCTTCGTAAGCCAATTCACCGAGGGAATCAATCAATGCGGTCGATATGCTATCGAGTTCAATAGGATTGGGTGGATTTGGGCTTTTTTGTTTTTGGCAGGCTAGGCCGCTCAGGAGAAAAAAGCATAAAAGGAAGTACGGCGCAAAAGGAACTTTAAGAAGTCCGATAGGGCGCGAGCCCAAGCGGTTGGATGTTGCCATAATCCTGTCACACTGAGCGGAATCGAAATATGACAGGATTATGGTGTGGGCTTCGACTACGCTCAGCCTGACAGCACGAACTATGCCCAGTTTGACAAGACCGACTATGTTCATCATGATGGCGAGCGAGCGTCTCGTAGCCGTGGTTCGTGGAGACATAAACCACTTCTTTAAACCAACTGATCGTGTACTTCGTCTTCTTCTTACAGTCGCCACATTAAGTAAAAATTAAGATTGCTCTTATACGTGCTGTCAAAATGATAGCGAATGCCCAAGGCAGGACCTAAATAGGCCCGTCCGATATTGACGTCTACCAATGGGGAAAAGAGTAGGCGGGACATCTTCTCCTTTGGCGGTTGAACGTCCATGATATAGGGCGCTAAGGTGCCATTGGCGCTATAGATTTGGTATGTGGCCTGTTGCTTATTTTGATAGTTGACGTTGGTTTTGACTAAAGCCCCTACACCGGCAGAGAAGTAGCGACTGATGTTGTAGCGTATCTGCACGGGGATTTGCAAGCTGAGATACTTTTTCGTGGCGACGGTGTCCCTGCCACTGTATTCGCGTTGCATCAGTCTGCCACTATCATCAGGAATAAGAATTACGCCCTTTTGTTCCGGGAAAGACTGTTTATAATCCACGCCAAAGGTGCTGGCAAAAAGCTCCACTTGCCAATATGGTCTTTTGTAAGGAGCGATGGGGGCAAGTCCGACACCTATCGTTAGGCCTTTGGTCAGTTTTCCGATTTCATCGTCTGCCGCTTTGGCCGGCGCATTCAAGCCCAAGAAAACGATGGGCGATAATCCTGGTCTGAAGCGGGAAACGGACTTATTGGTGCGAATAGGGTCGTTCTTATCAAAATAAATATCGGTGTAGCTCGGGAACGATTTGTTTTGTAGTTTTTTATGCGACTCCAGCGTGAAGCGGATGAAGCCTTTGGTGCTGTCTTGGTCGGTGAGAATAGGGGAGGCCGTGCCGGGAAGCGCAATTCCCCTGAAATGGAAGATGATTTTATTTTCTCCTTCCATTTGGTACGTATAACAGCCCATGTCCCTGTCCGTCAAACAGCTGTCACATTTGGGGTATAGGTTCAGCAATTTGAAGGTCTGGGTATTGATTTGCTCGGGGAAAAACATTTCCAAACGGATGTTCTTGGCATCCCCTTCGCCGTCGTTTTGGAACTGCACTTTGTACGTAAGCTTTTTCTTTTTAAACTGCAATCGATAGTCCATTAAAGCAGGCCGGACCGACATTTTATTTGGATCGTGCGATTTGATGATGGGGATATCAAGTTTATGGATAACCGGATTGCCTCCCTCGGCCAGATAAATGCCGGTGACGGTGACGATGGCATTGGTGTCGGCCAGCATTTCGGGGGTAATATCCAAATTGATAAGGGAGAACTGTGTGCCACCGCTTTCGTCCTGGATGTCGTATTGACTGACAGTTTTATATTCATCCAAGAGGCTGTTGAAAAAACGGTTGGCCTCGTTTCCTTCAAAGTTCAACTCTTCACGGATACCGTAATCTGGACTACCACTCTGCGTGATGGAGGCACTGCTGACGTTTGCCCATAAGGTTTCCAGCTCTTTGGGGTGTTGCACAGGGATAATTTTCTCGTTGTGATAACGGCTTTGGTTGGCTACTACAAACCCGTTTGGGTTAATCAGTTTCTCATTGGTCAAAATCAAGACTGTGCCTTTTTGTGCGGTAGGCTTTACACCCACTACGAGTGACATGTCCTCGCCCGGAACAGCATCGGCGTTTTTAAAGATTTGGAAGATACCATTCGATTTGAAGAAATTTTGCTCAAAATTATTAGGTGTGTTTGGAAGAGAGGCTAGCTTTGTTTCCACTTTGACCTTGGTCTTGGGTTTCTTGGGACGAGGGCCGTTGTCGTAATTGTTAACAATATAGAGTGAAACGTCGTATTCTCCTGGTTCGGCATATTGGTGTTCAGGAGATTCCTGCGTACTGAAATTCCCGTCTCCGAAATCCCAAAGATAAGTGTAATAGGCTTGCCTCCCGCCGGGGATAGGTACCAAAGGTCGAATGACGGGTTGGAACTTAATGGCATGTTCCAGAAATTCTGTTTTTATTTGAGAAGGAAAGGTGTCACGTTGCACAAATGACGTATCTTGTCCCATGAGAAGCTGCCAACAAAAGGATACAAGCAAAGCGAGTATAGATCTTTTCATATAGTAGTCTTTGGTTATTTTTCATGCCTACTTTTTTCGAGTATGCAATTATTTGTTATAAATTTACGAAATACAAATCACTTGTATGCATCCTGAACAAAAATACATTCAATATTTGCTGGATAACCATGCTGTGGGAATTCAAGAGATCTATAAGCGTTTTGCCAATAGGGTTGTGCGTATGGTGGAAAGCAATAGCGGTAGCGAGGATGATGGTTTTGATATCTTCCAAGAATCATTGGTGGATATTTATCATATGGCAAAAAACAAAAATTTCCAACTCACCACCTCTTTTGAGGGCTTTTTGTTGCTCGTGGCTAAACGGAAATGGCTGAATGCCCTCAAAAAAAGAAGTACAAGGGAGGTAACAAATGCAGACGAATCTGTATTTAATGTTGAAGATGAATCAGAAATGGAATATCAACAACATTTGATGCAGGTAGAAAAAGAAAACGTACTCATGCATTTATTGGATACACTTGGTGAGAGCTGTCAGGAAATCATAAAACGCTGTATGGTTTCCAAGAACCAAGAAAAAATAGCCGAGTCCTTGGGCATTACTTATGCTTATCTGCGGAAGAAAAAGAGTGAATGTATGGCAAAATTGGGTGAAAAGGTCAAAAACCACCCGCTTTTTAAACAGAACAAGTCATGAAGACAAGAGAAGAACTCATTCAGGAATATATCGATCAGGTTTTATCGCCGGAGGATAAGATAGCTTTTGACCAACTTTGGGAAAGGGATGAGACATTCCGTGAGGAAGTCAAGCTACAGGAACAAGTACAGCAATTACTGACTGATCGATTGTCGCATGACGAGCGTGCGTTGCGCCATAGTTTGCAGGTGGCAGAAAAACAGTTTAGAGAACCAAATAAAGTAGTGTCCTTTAAAAAATGGATTATTCCTATTGTGGCAGCAGCGGCTTGTCTGTTTATATTGGGTAGATTGTTCTTGTTTGCCCCTTCGGGTTATGGCGAATTGCCACAAATGCGTTCGGAGATTGTCCGAGGTGATGAAAACAGTGCAAACAGCAAATATGAGGATGCGGTTAAAGCTTTTAACAGCAAGGACTATGCTTCGAGTACAACGATATTAAAACAATTGGTGCAACAAGAACCTGCGGTATTGCAATATCAATATTATTTGGGATTGAGTATGCTCGGAGAGAAAAAATTTAAGGAAGCTTCCATGCAACTAATGCCTTTGGCCGATGGGGAATCGATATTCCATCAAGAGGCTAATTATTATCTTGCCGTTGCTTATTATGAATCCGGACAAATGGAAAAAGCTAAAAACCGCTTGGAAAAAATAGTAGAAACTTCAAAAATACATGCTAAAGCACAGGAACTGCGAAAAAAATTGCAATAAAGACTAATGCACTCCTTTCCTTTTAAGGTATTCCCGTAACACAAAATCTAGCTGTTGCTCTTGATTAAGTTCGGAATTGTCCAGAATAACAGCATCTGTGGCCTGCCGTAGCGGGCTTTCTTCGCGTGTGCTATCGATGTGGTCACGATGAGCCAAGTTGGCCATCACCTCTTCCATAGTGGCGTTTTCTCCTTTAGCTGAAAGTTCCGCGAAGCGACGCTCGGCCCGAACGCTTGGGCTGGCAGTCATGAATATCTTCAAATCAGCATCTGGAAAAACAGTTGTACCTATGTCGCGTCCATCCATGACGATATTTCGACGTTTGCCCAGTTCTTGTTGCTGTGCGACCATGGCATGGCGCACTTCTTTGATTGCACTAACTTCGCTTACTTTTTCCGAAACATGCATCTGCCGAATCTCGTCTGAGATATCTTCATCATTCAATAATATCTGGGTCTTTTCGGTGTTGGGGATAAAATCGATACGTATTTTGTTCAAGGCATCGAGAATTTGTTGCGTATCGCTGAAATCAATATTGTGACGCAGGAAATAAAGGGTGACGGCACGGTACATGGCGCCGCTGTCAATAAAAACAAAATGCAGCTTCTTGGCCAAAGCTTTTGCCACAGTGCTTTTGCCGCAAGACGAAAAGCCATCAATGGCTATGATAAAGTTTTTGTGGCCCATTTTATTTGTTTCCTCCTATTACGATGCCGGGCCTGTCCACCAGTGGTACTCTGGTGAGGTTTTCGTCCACAATGCTTTCCGGTAAAAAAATATATTTTTTATCGTATATGGTGCTATTAATATAATAGCTTAGCCAATATTCATTGGTTAGCCCGAACACCTGTATATCGATCGCTTCAATTTTTACGGCTTTTCCTGCCTCTACATCTCCTAAAAAATGACGTAAAGTTGTCGTTTTTACTTCTTTTCCATCCTTTAGACCGTATCCTTTAGACGACACGAATACATTTTGTAACAGAACGTCTTTTTCATTAACCAGGTATACGTTCCACGACTTTTCCGATGGGGTGTCGTGTTCCAGTACCACGGCAATGGAAATGCCCTCTACAATATTTACCGGCAAATCTTTCTTCATTACTTCTTCCCTTTTGCGCCAGTCTTTTTAGTTTTTGCTTTTGGGTCAGCTTCGGCCCATTTTAGCACATCGGCATATGTAATTTTCTCAATATCGGTGCCTTTCGGGATCTTGAGGTTCTGTTTACCAAAACGGATAAAAGGTCCCCAGCGGCCATTTTCAATTTGTGCGTCAGGATTTTCGTCAAACACACGGATGACTTTTTCAAGATCTTTTTGGCGCTTTTCCTTGATAATCTGTATAGCGTCTTCTTCCGTAACTTCCATTGGATCTACTCCTTTGGGTAGGGAGTAGAAAGAACTAGCATGGCGGATATATGGACCGAAACGACCTATGGCCACGGTCATTTCCTTATCTTCAAACGTCCCGATTTTCTTGGGCAACTTGAACAGGTCCATCGCCTCTTCGAAGGTAATCGTTTCGATCATCTGCCCTTTACGAAGAGAGGCAAAACGGGGTTTTTCCTCATCATCAGCTGCACCAATCTGTACCAACGGACCAAAACGACCTACCCGAACACTCACTTGCTTGCCCGATTCAGGATCAACGCCCAATATGCGTTCGTTTGTGGCCCGATCGGCATTTTCCAAGGTGTCTTCTATGTCTTCATGAAAAGGACCGTAGAAACCATGCAACATATCTGTCCATTCTTTGTCGCCCTGCGCGATTTCGTCGAACTCCTTCTCTACTTTAGCTGTGAAGTGGTAATCGACAATATCTTTGAAATGCTCGACCAAGAAATCATTGACCAAAACGCCAATGTCTGTTGGGAACATTTTCGAACGTTCGGCTCCCGTGATTTCCATTTTAGTCACTTCCTTGATGTCGCCGTCTTCCAGGTTCAGTACATCGTATTTGCGTTCTTTTCCTTCCCGATCTTCCTTAACAACATATCCGCGGTTTTGGATCGTCGAAATAGTAGGTGCATAGGTAGAGGGTCGGCCAATGCCCAACTCTTCTAGTTTTTTCACTAAGGAAGCTTCTGTGTAACGAGCCGGTGGACGCGAAAAACGTTCCGTAGCCGTCATGTTTTTTAAGGCCAATGCTTGCCCGTTTTCCAAAGGAGGCAACAGCGTGTTTTCACCGTCGTTATCTGTTCCGTTTTCCAGTTCATCATCCGTAGATTCCATATATACTTTTAGGAATCCGTCAAATTTCATAACCTCTCCTGTAGCGACCAGTTCTTCAGTACGTGAAGATATGCCTATTTTTGCCGTTGTCTTTTCAAATTCGGCTTCGCTCATTTGTGAAGCAATGGAACGCTTCCAGATCAACTCATATAAACGACGTTCGGCATTGTCGCCATCAATGCTGTGATGCGAAAAGTATGTCGGGCGAATGGCCTCGTGTGCTTCCTGCGCACCGGCAGATTTGGTTTTATAGCGGCGGAGCTTATGGTATTTTTGGCCATATGCATTGACGATTTCCTGTTCTGCGGCCTGGATGGCTGTGTCACTTAGGTTTACGGAGTCTGTACGCATGTAGGTGATACGCCCGGCTTCATATAAGCGCTGGGCTACCTGCATGGTCCGTGCTACGGAAAATCCTAATTTCCGGCTGGCTTCCTGTTGCAACGTGGAAGTCGTAAATGGTGCTGCGGGTGTTCTCTTGGCTGGTTTTTTCTCCAAAGAGTTCACTTGGAAAGAAGCGTTAATGCAATCCAGCAGGAATTTCTTTGCATCTTCCTTCTTTTCAAAACGATGAGGCAATTCCGCCTTGAACTGTTCTTTGCCCTTTCCCGTTAAAAATAGCGCAATGATCTTGAAGGAAGCTTCGGCATTAAATCTATTGATTTCCCGTTCACGTTCCACGATGAGGCGTACGGCAACAGATTGTACGCGTCCGGCAGAAAGCGAAGGTTTGACTTTTCGCCACAAAACCGGGGAAAGCTCGAATCCGACCAAACGGTCAAGCACACGGCGTGCCTGCTGGGCATTGACGAGGTTAAAGTCTATGCCACGTGGTTGTTCGATAGCTTTCAAAATGGCAGGCTTGGTGATCTCGTGGAAAACAATACGTTTTGTCTTGTCCTCCTTTAAACCCAAGGTTTCGTATAAGTGCCAGGAGATGGCTTCTCCCTCGCGGTCCTCATCGGAAGCTAACCAAACCATCTCGGCCTCCTTAGATAGCTTCTTCAATTCACTGACAACAGCCTTTTTGTCGGAAGGCACTTCATATTTTTGTTTAAAATTGTTTTCGATATCTATGGCATCGTCTGTTTTCACCAAGTCACGGATATGACCATAGCTCGACTTCACCAAAAAGTCTTTTCCTAAATACCCTTCTATCGTTTTAGCCTTTGCCGGCGACTCTACAATCAGTAAATTTTTTGCCATCTATCTTTGAATGATTTCTGCAAAGAAAAGTAATTCCGAATGGAAAGACAATAATTTTTGTCACTTCCTTATAAAATATATGGAATCAGGACATATGAACGGGCGTCACAATGTCTATTAAGGTGTATGGTAAGCTGTGCAGGTACAACAATGGTAGCAGAGTCGAAAGGGAGAGATGATGGTTCGATGATAGCCTGTTCTGAGCTTGCCGAAGGGCTTACTATGAAAAATGGCATTTTGCCATGAGTACCATACAAGGACCGAAGCTTGTGGGCTACTTGGCGCAAAGTCCTTATACTGTGGAACCCTTTATCTGCGCCTGCTTAAATTTATAGCCCTCTCTATGCGTGGTCGGTTATATCGTTGAAGAAAAATGGGGTAGACATTGAGAAGGATATTGGAGAAGAGCAACCACAGCGATTTGCTGATGCCAAACTTGAATGCGACAATAATGGTAAATCCTAGAACTATAAACATAATTATAAGATGTCCCAATTCATCTTGTTTTGTGTGATAGTGCAACTGTATTAAAGCTTTGGTATTCTTTTCTACCGGTTTCGACTTCTTGTTTAATCTTTCCCAACCCATCCAAACCAATAGTTTTCTGTAGAAATTTATGCCGAAAGACACATATATTTTTCCATCCCGTTCCCGTTTCTTTACGTTAAAGTAAGGAGAATTGAGCGGACTCTTGAAGATTTCGGTAAACGTCAGTGTACCGGCCATCAACATAAAATTAAGACTAATCGCAAATGCCGGGCCTTGGATTCCGATATAATGTATCAGCGCATAAATCAGGACAGCTGTAATGATTGCGATGAGATTAAAATGAATGGCTTTCTCATGGATCGGGTCGGTTTAGGGCGAGGAAGATGCCTTACAACTTATTTATAACTACCGTTCGGGTCTATGTCAAAAAGACAATATCTAACAAATAAAACGCAGCAAAGATCACCGAAGCAATGCCATTGGTTGTCATAAATGCACGGTTTACGCGGCTTAGATCAGTTGGTTTCACAATGCGGTGCTGATAAATCAGCAATATACCGTAGAATAGAACGCCTGCATAATAAAACCAGCCAACAGGCATATAGAAAGCTGGCAACAGCACAAATAAAAAAGAAACCACGTGTAATGCCTCTGATATCCGCAAGGCATTTTTTGCGCCAAAATATGCAGGAATGGAATTTAGCCCATTTGCCTTATCGAAAGCCTCATCCTGTAAGGCATAGATAATATCAAAACCGCCCGCCCAGCACATTACGGCAATACCGTAAAAAATAGGCACGATATCGAATTGATTGGTCACGACAAGGTAAGAACCTATGGGCGCAAGGCCCAAACCAACTCCAAGCACGATGTGGCACAAAGGTGTAAAACGTTTGGTATAACTATAAAAAAGAACGACAAACAAAGCAACAGGCGACAGGTAAAAACAAAGCGAGTTGATAAAATAGGTCGCCGCAATAAAAACCAAACAATTGGCTAGGGTGAAAAATAATGCATTTGAGGCTGAAATCTTGCCAGAAGGAATGTCACGCATGGCCGTGCGCGGATTTTTAGCATCGATGTCCCGGTCTAAATACCGGTTAAACGCCATGGCGGCATTTCTGGCTGTTACCATGCACAGCAACATCAGCAGCAGTTTGTTCCAATCAAAGCTATGCGCTGTCGTTTGCAACGCCAAGAAGAAACCGATGATGGCAAATGGAAGAGCAAATATGCTATGTGCAAAAAGCACCAATGATATGTACTTCTTCATCTAAATTATTAGTCAATAACAGGTGGTTGGAAATTTGCATTAATCTCACCGATAGTATCCAATATGGCATCGGTGCCCAGTTTGGTTTCCGCTGAGGTCAAAAAATACGCAGGTACTTCCTCAAACCATTCGAGCAAGGCTTTACGAAACTGAGCGATATGCTGTTCGGATTTAAGAGTAGACTGTTTGTCTGCTTTTGTGAATACTAGCAAAAAGGGCAGGCCATTTTCGCCAAGCCAGCAACAGAACTCCAAATCAATCTTTTGTGGCTCGTGACGGCTGTCGATCAGCACAAAAACACATTGCAAATTTTCACGCTTAGTGAGGTATTGACGAATGAACTTTTCCCACTCGGCTCGGTTTTTTTTGGATACCTGTGCAAAACCATAGCCTGGCAGATCCACCAAATACCAATCGTCATTAATGATAAAATGGTTGATCAATTGTGTTTTTCCGGGCTTTTGGGAAGTTTTTGCCAATCCTTTCCGACGGGTGAGGGCATTAATCAGTGATGATTTTCCCACGTTGGAACGCCCGATAAAGGCATATTCCGGTAATTTTGGCGCAGGCAACTGGCTCACCTTCGTATTACTACAAACAAATGTTGCACTTTTTATAAGCATAACACAAAGGTAATATTTTCCGCCCGAACAGCCAAAAGAGGCGTGTATCCTCCGGGGACTCCGCTTTTAACTTTTATTGGGCGTACTCTTTGAACATCATCATTTCTTCCACAACGCTATTTGCCAATGACGTTGTTCTTTTCCATGTCATATAGGAATTTACATATTGACCGTTTGATAAAATGGGTTCAACGGATTTGAGGTAGAGTATATCGCCTTCAAAATCCACTTTCCTTTTTTGCACTTTATTATTCCAGTTTGGAAAAAGAGAGCTTGTCACCATATAAGACACTACTGCATGATTGTTGTCGACTTTAAACTTGCCACAAAAAGCCATGTAACCGCTCAAGGTAGATGACATTTCTGCCACGGTGGCCACCTGTTTGTCGTTGCTCTGGAAAAGCATGCGCTCTTCCCGGGCTATTTGCACAGACATATATCCGTCCTGCGAATAAATCAAAATACCGAATGGATTCTTGCCCATGGGAAATAACGAGTCTTCTCCGCCAATGGGCACTTCTATATAGGAAAGAAGTTTCCATGTGCCGACCAATTCATTTTTTAGTGACGTCATAAACATAAGGTGTTAAGTTTAAACCCGTTGTGCATTTTAAATAATGCTGATTTTTAAATTGTTGATATTTCTGTTGAATATGTTTTTGTTGATGTACTGAATTACTGTCATGGCCGTTATCTTTGTTAATATCCTGGTCTTGAAACC
>Ga0222429_100168_pt1 | contig 98606 bp, 82 predicted proteins | sample 1B50Ametagenome_FD_182475 | JGI IMG/M metagenome (GOLD analysis project Ga0222429, IMG submission 182475) | Enriched microbial communities from leaf-cutter ant dump, University of Wisconsin, Madison, United States - 1B50A (version 2) | ecosystem: Environmental > Terrestrial > Nest > Insects nest...
TCGCGATTACCTGAAAAATAAGATCAAAAGCACAGATACGTTGCGCTTTGCTATAGATTTCCATTCTACGTACGATGACATTTACTATACGCTGAATCCGGAATTTAAAACCAACTCTCCGGGACTGATCCGGACCTGGCTATCCCTGCTTAAAAATGAGCTGGCAGGCTACGATCCCCACATAAAACCCCTCTATTTTGAACCGCCTACCTCTACAGCTTTCAGCTATATTTTTGAAACATACCGTGCAGAATCTCTGGTATTTGAGATAGGAGATAATACGCCTGTTGACTTTATTCAGCAGAAAAGTCAGAAATCTGCCGAAATCCTCCTGGATTTACTAAAGAAATAACTTTTGCGCGTTATTGACCATAGGGTATAAAAATTTCCCGGACTCAAAGAGCCCGGGAATTCTATTTACTATTTAACCTATTTCTATTGTACAAGTTCTCTTACAGATGATGATGACCCCGCCAAATGGTGGGGTCATACATGGTTTTAATTATACAATATAGACACACTATTTACAGTAGCTTATTGGTAGCGATTTCGCTATTTGATAAAGGGAATATATAGTTTTCATCCTGCGGATCTACCTGCCCGGCTGATAAAGATGCGCTGCCTTTGGCCGGGATGGGCAAAAGATTTCTTAGCAGATCATTCGACCGGAAACCCTCGCCCAACAGTTCTATCCTGCGCTCTTTTAGAATCGTATTCACCAGGGCTGAGGGAGTGGATATGGAGGCTTCAGGAAATACAAACGAAGCATCAGAGCGGCTATGCACAGCTTTCAGGAGCGCTATGGAAAGCTGGGTGTCACCCTTCCTGGCCAGGGCTTCGGCATAGTTAAGCAGTACTTCCGAATACCGGATGACCGGTATATAGTTCAGAAATGGGGCTGTAGCACCGTATTTTGCCAAAAAGGCTCTTCCTCCTGTAACTCTCAGCCATTCGCGCCGGAGGTCACCTGCCCCCCACTGGACATCTCCGAAAATCCCCTGGGGGTTTAAGTTATACTCGGAGTTGGTATTATAAATGTAGGCGATGGAAGACTGGCCCCCGTAATTATCCAGGTTAGTGAACGGAATAGAGAAAACAGATTCGGTAGTTGTAAAATTATTCGCAAAGATTTGTACCACATTTTGCAACTGGTGATTTACACCGGTAGAGGCTGAGAAAGGGGCTACGGTCTGCGGCACAATCTTTTTGGCTTCCTCAATGACCTTATCCCAATTGCCTTGTGTAAGATAAACCCGTGTTTTTAAAGCAATAGCCGTGTTTTTATGTGCACGTGTAGTATTCAGGAGTGCCGTGGCATGATTTTGAGGCAGGCCGGCCTCGGCCTCATCCAGATCTTTGAGGATCTGCCGGTAAACATCCGCCACCGGGCTTCTGGCCAGGTCGTTATTGGCCGGCGTGCTTTCAGCAAGCAAGCGCAAAGGTAAACCCGGTGAAGCGCCGTTGTTTTCACTGTAAGGCCGGGCGTATACCGTTACCAGGCTGTAATAAGCCAGCGCCCTCAGGAATTTAGCTTCTGCGATATACTGGGTTTCCAGTGAAGCACTGACCTTTCCCGTGTTTTTCTGCAGACCGTCGATCAGGATGTTTGCCTGATTGATGGTAGTATAACCGGCTGACCATAAGTTAATGATATCATTCGATCCGGGAGCGTAGGAGTTGTTCCAGCTTTCATACCCGGTAAAGGTATTACCGGTGATATTGATGAAATCTTCACCCCTGACATCGGTATACAGCAGATATCTGCCTCCATAAAAGCTTGAGCTCTTCAGGGCCTTGTACACGCCGTTAACCAAACCAAGGATACGCTCCGGGGTGTCAAACACATCGGCTGAGCTCAACTGGGTGGGAGGAACCGTATTAAGGAGCTTATCCTGGTCACAGGAGATGAAAGAGAGGATCAGGAAAGGTATGCTTAGAATATATTTATTTTTCATGATTGTTAACGGTTTAATGATTAAATGCCCAGGTTTAGCCCGAAAGTGAAAGTACGTGCCTGCCCGATAGCATTAAGCTCTACACCGGGTGAGGTGTTTGAGTTGCTATTGGATGATGATTCAGGGTCGAGACCGGAATAGCGGGTCCAGAGAAAGGCATTGGATACCTGGGTGTACAGCCGTACGGAGCTTATTCCGGCCCTTCCCAGGACGGCTGAAGGCAGTCTGTACCCGAGACTTATGTTCTGTAGCCGGAGAAAATCACCTTTTTCCACATTGGTAGATACCGGGCCGCTGTTGCCGTTCGACAGCTGATCGTTATACACTAAGCGGGGGACATTGGTGATATCTCCCGGTTTCTGCCAGCGGTTCAGAATTTCCACGCTGTTATTAAAATAGCGTTGATCCAGCAAGGTAGCCCTGGTCCCGTTCATGATATAGTTACCACCGGCAAAGGTAAAGTTAAGCCCCAGGTCAAAATTATAATACGTAAGAGAGTTGCTGAAGCCGCCATACCATTTGGGCAGGGCATTGCCCAGGATCTGATAATCAGCGGCTGTGATGGGAGGTGCTTCTGTTCCGTCGAGGTACGACCACCGGTAATCGCCGGCTCCGGCCACATGGGTAAACTGTACTTTTCTGCCGTCTTTGTTGATAAATACGATCCGCCCGTTATCGGGGTTAACGCCATCTACCACAGCGCCGTACAGGCTGCCTACCGAATAGCCTACGCGGGTCACGTTAAAGGCATTGGCTGCCACATGCGTGGTACCGATGATATCGGCATTGCCGTCGGCCAGGGCTGTTACTTTATTGGTTACCGCAGTGAAATTAAGGCCGGCGTTCCATGAAAAGTTATCCTTGCGGATGAGGCTGGCGTTAATACCCAGTTCCAGGCCACGGTTATACAATGAACCCACGTTGGCAAGAATCGCATCGCCCGGAATACCCTTTGACGGAGCCTGAGGTGCGCTCAGGATGAGGCCGTTTACATCGTTGTTGAACCAGGTGATTTCGGCCTGTATCCTGTTATTCCAGAAGCCCAGCTCTGCGCCTATGTTAGTCTGGTCGCTGGTTTCCCAGGCCAGGTCAGGGTTACCGGCCTGGCTCAATGCCCAGGTGGGGGCACTTCCGTAAAGTGATGCACCGTAAAGTTCCAGTGATCCGTAGGCATTATTCAGGTTGCCGTTTCCTACCCTTCCCCAACTGGCCTTCAGCTTAGCTGAACTCAGGATATTGCGGATAGGGGAAGTTTTGAAAAACTCTTCTTCCGATAGTAGCCAGCCGGCAGAAACTCCCCCGAAGTTACCGAACTTAAAGTTGGTGCCTAAAGGAGAGCTTCCGTCTCTTCTATAGTTAAGGGTAAAGAAATAACGATCGGCGTAGTCGTAATTTACCCGTCCGAAATACGAAACATAAGCCCGTTCATTGATGAAGTTTCCGCTGGGTGTAATGTTTCCCCAGGTACCCTGGTAATCTTCAAAATAGCTGTCTGCTGCCTGCGTTACAGATGCTCCCCAGCCGGAGTTGCTGAATTTCTGCACGTCATAGCCCGCTAAGGCGGAAAGGTGATTTTTAGCCAGCCGGGTATCGTAATTCAGGGTAGTAGTCCAGTTCCAGTTGTCCCTGAGTGCGGAAATATTGTAAGCATTTCCACCAGTGGTAGTGGCCGAGCTGCCTGTTTTTGAGCTGTTAAAGCCAATGTTCTCCGTTTTCAAACGGTCAATGGAGTAGGTAGTGTTCAGGTCCAGGCCTTTGAGCAACCGTACGGTAGCACCCAGGTTACCCAGAACCCGGTCATTTTCAGAAGTGTATCTCGATAGCGCAAAGAGAGCCAGAGGGTTATAGTAGGAGCTCACAATCTTGTTATTTCCATTGCCGATCTGCCCGGTAGATGTTACGTTCCAGCTTCCGTCTGCATTATACGGGGAAACGTTAGGCGGCAGAATATACGACATCCTTGCCGCACCGATGATCAACTGGGCGTTATTGGGTAGTGAACCCGAGTTCGGCGACTGGTTAAACGTATGGTTATAGCTGAAATTTCCCTTCAGCTTTAACCATTCGTTCACTTTATGGTCTATGTTAAAACGGATGCCGTTTCTTTTGAAATCATTATCTACCAGGAAGCCTTTCTGGTCGGAATAATTGGCTGAAAAGTAGTAGCTGGTGTTTTGGGTTCCTCCTGAAATATTTACGCCATGGTTATGGGAAACACCGGTTCTGTAAATATAGTCGTACCAGCGGGTATCTACGTTAGAGCCATCCGGATTCTGATCTGCGAAAAACTGCTCGTAGTTTTCAGTAGAGGCGCCTGACAGCAGCCGTGAATTAAGCACCGACTCGTTTTTAATAGCTATAAACTGTTCTGCATTCAGCACTTCCGGTAATCTTACGGCGTTTGATACGCCTACCCAGCCTTCATATCCTACCCTTACCCGGCCTTCCCGGCCTTTTTTGGTAGTGATTAAGAGAACGCCGGCTGCAGCCCTTGAACCGTAAATGGCTGTGGATGCGGCATCTTTCAGGATGTCAATCGACTCGATATCGGCCGGGTTAATATCACCCAGAGGGTTATTGGGCACGTTGGAATCTGCGGAGATGTTTCCTGTGTTGATCGGTACCCCATCTACCACGATCAGTGGATAGGAGCTGAGAGAGATGGAGTTCACTCCACGGATACGGATAACCGGCGGGTTATTCAGAACACCGTTAGGCTGGGCAATGCTCACCCCTGCGGCTCTTCCCTGAAGCGCCTGGTCAAAGCTCTGAACCGGCTGTTCTTTTATGAGATCTCCTTTGATCTGAACGGCTGAGCCGGTGAATTCGGTTTTGGTCTGCGTTCCGTAACCCACCACAATGAGCTCGGTCAGGTTGCGGCTGTCTTCTGTAAGTTCTACCAGTAGCTGCCCGCGGTGGTCGGGCGGAACTATTATTTCCCGGGTGACATAACCAATGCTGGTGAATACCAGCGTAACCGTGCCGTCAGATACCGGGAGTGAAAAATTTCCGTTTCCGTCGGTTATTGCTCCGTGGCTGGTCCCCTTTACCAGCACAGAAACCCCGGGAAGAGCTTCGCCGGTAGTTTTGTCTTTTACCTGGCCTGACAACGGCCGGTTAGCCCAGGCGCTGGAAACGCAGAGCAGGAACAGGATGACCAGGATTCTTCGAAATACATAGAATTCTTTCATAACATATATTATTATATTTAATCTATAGATTTTATAGAGTATTCAAACCTAGCCTGTTTTTATCGAGTGTGTCAAGTACTTTACAAGAATAATTTCATTTCTATTAAAATAATTTAAAAATGTCTTTAAATAGTAATGTTTTCAGGGAGATAATTTATAAATAGAATATAAAATCTATAGATTTAGTAGTATAATAAATCTGACTTTTTACCTTTACGTCATATTTCTGTAAAACCAAACGGATATCATGTCAAAAATACCTTATAAATATGCATTAGTAACGGGGGCTGCGAAAGGCATTGGCAGGAGTATAGCCGGCGAACTGGCCTCACTAGGAGTGATCAACGGAAATTACGGGAACATGTATTTTATCTGGGATGTAATTTTCGGGACGGCACATATTACCCGGAAATACCCTGAACAATACGGGCTGGAAGAATACCACGAGGAGCCCTGGTATGTACAGCTGGGTTACCCCATCTTCAAATCGAAGGATGAACGTAGTGAAATGTCGAAATAAAATCTAAATACATTTAATATGGCAAATTATCCGGAATGCCCTGTAGATCTCTTAAAAGCAGAGGAGAACCAGGTGCGAATTACAGCATTCTTAGTAGTTATTCTGATCAGTCTGTTCCTGGTCACCCGGCTTTGGCTCATTCCGGGATTCCTGGTCATTGATTTTGCACTTCGTGCTTTTCAATACTATAGGGTCAGCCCGTTAGCGCAGGTCAGCAGGGCACTCGTTACCCTGCTTAAGATTCCGGCAAAACCCACTGATCGTGGCCCCAAGATCTTTGCAGCCAGGATAGGCCTGGCCTTTAGCGTGGCCATACTGGCTTCTTCCGTTTACGGATTCACCGTGCTGGCTCTCTCCCTTGGGGGTGTACTGCTGGTTTTTGCTTTCCTGGAATCTGTTCTGGGCTTCTGTGCAGCCTGCTTTATCTATCCTTACTGGAAAAGTGTAATTCAATCCTTTTTACAAAAATAAGATGAAGCTGGACATACTGGTTATAGCGGCTCATCCCGATGATGCGGAGATAGCATTAGGGGGAACCATTATAAAACATATAAGCGAAGGCCGGAAAGTGGGCATTATTGACCTGACGTGCGGTGAGCGGGGAACACGCGGCAATGCAGAGATCCGGTTAAGGGAGTCGGAGGAGGCTTCCCGGGTCTTAGGCCTTCACCACCGGTCTAACCTGAACTTAAGGGACTGCTTCTTCGGAGTAACGGAAGAAAACATTCTTAAAGTGGTACGGGTGATCCGCACCTTCCGGCCTGAGATACTGATCGCGAATCCCCGTACCGACCGGCATCCCGATCACGGAAGAGCGTCTGACCTGGTGAGGGAAGCTGTTTTTATGAGCCGGCTGGCTAAAATACCTACCACTGACCAGGCAGGAAATGAGCAGGAAATATGGGAGGTAAAAAAGCTCTTCTACTATATCCAGGATACTTACCTTGAACCCGATTTTTATCTGGATATAACCCCGTTTTATTTCCGGAAAGAAGAAGCCTTCAGGGCCTACAGGAGCCAGTTTTATAATCCTGCCAGTATAGAACCGGAAACCCCTATTTCCACTCCTTACTATTTTGACCAGGTTAAGGCCAGAAATGTGGAATGGGGGAGGAGAATAGGCGTAGGATTCGCCGAAGGGCTGCTAACGGATAAACCTATAGGCTTAAACAGCCTTTTTGATATTTTTTAGTGTTAAAATTGTAAATTATAACCCAATAGATAGATGAAAAACTACAGCATCATTTTTATCCTTTCAGGGATACTGGCTTTTGCACGGGGCGTGACCGCCCAGGAAACCGTTCAGATCAGCGGAGAGCTGAAAAATTCCCCGGCCGATAAAGTGTATCTCCAGGCCTTCCGGAATAAAATATTCTATACTGTGGACTCTGCCGTGGTTACCTCCGGGAAATTCCGTTTCCAGACCGGGCTGACCCTGCCGGAAGTGTATGGTATCAGTTTAGATGAAGAGAGCTCGCCCGTTTTTCTTTTTCTTGATGCATCGGACAAAAACGTAAGTATAGAACTTGACAGTACTTCTTATTACAGGAATACGAAAATTACGGGTTCTGAAGCGCAAAAGGTATTTGAGAAGTTCAGAGCTTCAAAGGACCTGAAAATTGATGATTTCATTAAAGAAAATCCGGGTTCCATTACATCCGCTTATGTCCTGTACAGGAACTATGCTTACCGCCTGGAGGCCGATGAGCTCCGCCAGACGATCGACCTGCTCCACCCCGCACTTAAAAATTCGGCGTATGTAAAAAACCTGTATGGCTACCTGGAGACCCTGGAAAAAATACAGGTTGGCCAACCTGCTCCAGATTTCGTTCTGAACAATCCCGAAGGCAAAGCGGTCAGGTTTTCTGATCATTTCGGGAAATACATACTCCTGGATTTCTGGGCAGCCTGGTGCGGACCCTGCCGGAGAGAAAACCCTAACGTGGTAAGCGCCTACAACAAATATAAGGAACAGGGATTTGAAGTATTCGGTGTGTCGCTTGACAAGACCCGGGAGGCGTGGATAAAAGCGATTGAAAAAGACGGATTGACCTGGACGCAGGTCTCGGATCTGAAATACTGGCACAGTGACCCGGCCGCCCTCTATGGGGTACGCGCCATCCCGGCTAATTTCCTGATCAGCCCGGAAGGTACGATCATCGCCAAAAACCTGAAAGGCAGGGAACTGCACGATAAACTGGAAGAAATTATGAACAGGAGTGGCAGGTAAATTTTCTCAGAATACTATTTTATACTGAGAGTAACAGGAGGAAAAGATCGGCTCAAAGTACATTATTTTGCCAAATTCATAAGTAAAATTGTTAGACCGCCAGGCTGGTTAGCCGTCTTAAATCCATAAGGAATAAGTTCAAAATTTGTACTGGGAAGCTAACAATGAAAATCAGGCACTTACAGAAATGTAGGTGCTTTTTTGTTTTCAATTCCGTCACATTATCATGCCTGCCAATAGTCAGACCTTCTACTGTCTTTAATGCTAAGATATTCCCATTTTCTGAAAAATACCCGAATTGGATACAGCTTCATATCGCGTCTTTTTTATTCCTTATCGCGTCTCTACCCTTCCACACGCAGTCTCTACCTTTGACCGCAATTTAAAATAATTATAAATAAGTATCCGGGGCGAAGACATTCCGCCAGGGTGCGGACAAAGGTTTAAATCAAAAAAATAATACGCTATGAAACTTAGCATTACACTATGTACATTGCTGATGATATCTGTATTGTCTTTACAGGCACAGCAACCCAAAACCATTACCGGCCGTATTACGGACCCGTCGGGTAATCCCTTATCTTATGTGAATGTGGTGATCAAAAATTCGCGTGAAGCCACCCGCACCAATGATGAAGGCCGGTTTTCACTGAAAGTTTCAGGAAAGGAACCTGTATGGGTCATTTGTACCCACTTTCAGTATAAAGCTGTGGAAGTATCCGTGGACCCCGGAAAGAACCCGTCGGGGAACCTCACCATCGTGATGGAGGAACAGGCTACATCCCTGGAAGAAGTCATTATTACGGCTGAAAAGAAAGAAGCTACCCTGCAGCGAACCCCGATAGCTGTTTCGGCCCTGACCTCCAGAGAAATTGAAAACCGGAAAATAACAGAAGTAGGCGATATGGTGATGGCCGTGCCTAACCTGATTACCATGAATGCCGGCTCTCCTACGCTGAATATTATGGCCATACGGGGAATCCTGACTTTTTCTACGGATCCGGCCATCGGGGTTTACATTGACGGTATCCCGGCTTTTGACGGCTATGGTACCTCCATGCAGCTCCAGGATATTTTGCGGGTGGAAGTATTAAGAGGACCCCAAAGTACCCTGTACGGCAGGAATGCTTTAGGAGGGGTAATCAATATTTTAACCCGGCAGCCGGGGAATACCCTGCGCGGGTTTGCCGAAATAGGAATGGGTAATCTGAACGCTCAGGAATACAGGGCCGGAATTTCTTCCCCATTGATCAAAAACAAGCTGTTTACCTCCGTCAATGGATTTTTTACAGGAAGAAGCGGGTTGATCACCAATGAATTTGATGGAAAGAAATTTGACGATATCCATAATTATGGCGGCAATTTCTACCTGAAATACCTGCCTGCCGACCGGCTTTCGCTGGTTCTGAACACCAAGCTTGAGAAAAATGACATTACAGGCACCTTTCCCTATCCGCCCAATGCTGAGGCTGCCCTGGCCCGGCCTTTCACGGTAAACCAGAACGGTAGTAATATTGAAAACAGGACCCTGCTCAATTCCTCGCTGAATATCAGCTACCAACTGAACAAGTGGGAGCTTTCATCTCTGACGGGATTTGCTCACCTGAACGATATTTACGATAAGTATGACCAGGATTACAGTCCTTACGATGTTATCTTATGGTTCGCTCCCCGAAGACCGCAGAATACATGGACCCAGGAGCTTAGAGTTACTTCCCATAACCTGGGTCGCTGGGATATCGTAGGCGGACTGTTCGGATTTGCAGAGAGAAGGGAAGCAAGGACAGACACCCATTTCGGGGCTGATGCGGTAGCCATGGATCCCAACGCACCCTATATTTATTCTTCCCTTTCAGATCAGAAAGGGAAAGGCTTTGCTGCCTATGCGCACATTACCTATGCTTTGACGGACAAGCTGAGGCTGACTGGTGGACTACGGTACGATTATGATGAGAAACAGCTCACTCTGCACGATGAATATGAGAAGCCTTCTTACCCGGTGCAGGTTTTCCCCTCAAGAACAGTAAGCACATCGGCCAATGCGTTATCGCCTAAGATTAACCTGGCTTACCTGATCTCAGACGATATTTCGGTATATGCCAATTATGCCAAAGGCTTCCGCCCCGGAGGGGTCAACCAGTATGGTAATGCAGAGGCCGGGTACCTGACCTACCAGCCCGAATATACGGACAATTATGAAGCAGGGCTAAAAACGGAGTGGCTGCAAAACCGGCTGAGAGCCAATTTCGCAGCCTATTACACTTACTGGAAAGACCAGCAGCAAACCCTTGCCGTACCTGATTTCCGTATACTGAACATAGGTGAAATGTACAGCCGGGGAGTGGAACTGGAGCTGACGGCTTTGCCCGTCCGCAATTTTGAAATCCGGTACAACCTCGGAGTAGTCAATACCGGGTATGATAAGCTGTTACTTACCAACGAGGCGGGTACGGATAACGCCGATTATAAAGGTAACCGGCAGGTATTTACACCGGACTTTTCTTCAGCACTGTCGCTCTCTTATACCGGAACTATCGCAAAAGACTTCAGCTACTTTGTGATACCCGAATGGAAATACCTGGGCAAGCAATACATGACCTATTACAACGATCTCGTGCAGGATCCGTTTCACCTGCTGAATGCCAATGCCGGTCTGAGGTATAAAAACTACGAAATCAGGATCTGGGCCAAAAATATTACCGACAGCCGCTATTTGTCATTTGCATACGCCAACTACAGGAAAGGAAATGCTCCTGTGGCGCTGGGTCTGCCCCAAACGTATGGCGTTAACCTCAAAGTTACTTTTTAACCCTGTTATTATGTCACTGGAAATCAGAAATCTATCAAAAACTTATGGTAACGGGAAGAAGGCGCTTGCCGATGTTACCCTTACCATCCATAAAGGAATGTTCGGCCTGCTGGGTCAGAACGGTTCCGGTAAATCAACGCTCATGCGAACCATTGCCACCCTGCAGGACCCGGATACGGGCACCATTTCCCTGGGGGAGACAGACGTATTGAAGCAGCCCGCTGAAATGCGCAAAATTCTGGGTTACCTGCCGCAGGACTTTGGGGTTTATGACAACGTTACGGCCTTTGAAATGCTGCATCATATTGCAAAAATGAAGGGGATAGCCGGTAAGCAGGAACGAAGCACGGCGGTGGACGAGCTTTTGCACCGGGTGAATTTATACGATGTAAAGCATAGAAAACTATCCCATTATTCCGGAGGTATGCGCCAGAGGTTTGGTATTGCACAGGCCCTGCTGGGCGATCCCCGGATTATCATCGTGGATGAGCCTACTGCCGGGCTGGACCCTATCGAGCGTAACCGCTTCTACAATTTGCTGAGTGACATAGGGGAAAATACGATTGTGATCCTTTCCACGCATATTGTGGAAGACGTCTCTACCTTATGTAACGACATGGCCATTATCGGGGAAGGCAGGGTGATCAAATGCGGCAAGCCCCAGGAAGTGGAAAAGGAGCTGGAGGGAAGGCTATGGATCAAAACAATTTCTAAATCCGGGCTGGAAAGTGCCCTTGAAATCTACCAGGTGATCTCTGTAAACTACGAAGCCGGGAAGCCCGTCATCACCATTTTGAGCGACGAGCAGCCGGATCATTCTTTTCAGCCGAAAAGACCGGCTTTGGATGACGCCTATTTTAACCTGATGTTTCAACAAAATATCCGATAGCCGAAATGTTTAAAACTATATTTCAGTTTGAGCTGGTTCAGCAGTTAAAAAGACCCTTTCTCTGGGTAGCCTGCTTCCTGATGTTTATACAGGGCATATATTACATGCAGCACAGCAGTGAGTTCTATGCCAATGATGAAACCTTTGCCAATGCTCCGGCCATATTTTTTACTGTTTTTGCCGGAGTGGGTTATGTAGGGTTTATTGTCACGGCCATAGTAGCCGGGGCCGTACTCACCAAGGATCTTCAGTCCCGTTTTTCCGCTATATTATTTACCACCTCTGCCACAGAGAACGGTTATTTCTGGGGAAGATATGCGGCCGGTTTTACGGTTATTTCCGTACTGAACGTATTTTACCTGCTGGGTGTGATCTGCTATTCGTTTTTACCGGTCAGAAACCTGGGCCCGGTGAACTATGATACATTAGGCCTGGCGGTCTTGTATATCCTGATTCCCAATACATTTATCCTGTTTACTTTTTGTTTCGTTGCGGCTGCGATAACCCGCCGGATCGGCAGTTCCTACATGGCAGCCATGATCATCATGCTGATTATGATCTTTGCGGTGTCTATGCGGGAAGTAGACCGGGGAGCCGCATTTTACGATCCTACGGCTTTTGGGGTACTGGCAGATGACCTGGAGCATATGTCTCCGGCTGAAAAAAACGTTTACCTGCCTGCCTTTACAGGCAATCTTATGCTTAACCGGCTGGGGTGGGTGGCATTGGGCATACTGGCACTTATATGGGCCAGGAAACGCTTTACGTTTAAATATTTCAGTAAAAGCACCGCTACGGGAAAACAGGAAAACGGGGAAGCCCATATTGCTGAAACCGGGCAACTAACGCCTGCTGCTCTGATACCGGTAAAGCCCCGGTTTTCTACCTTTCTGAATTGGAAGAATGTATTTTCACTTTCCCTCACCGAATTCAAAAGTGTGGTGGCTCCCACCGGATTCAAGATCTTCCTGGCCATACTTCTGATCGTCTATGTGGCTTTCATTGCGGTCTGGCAGCAGCAGTATTATTCTGCAGCTCCTACGTTACCGGTGACTGTAGAAGTGACGAATGTGACCATAGCGATGTCTTTTTACTTCACCATTTTCATTACTGTTAATACGGTAGAGCTGCTCTTTCGCAACCAGACGAGTGAATTCTGGAAAATTGCTGACGCATTACCGGTTCCTTCATGGGTGACGGTACTTTCAAAGATGAATGCCATGATCCTGGTGAGCTTGTTGCTTTCGGTCTGCCTGATCGGTTTCGGAATGGCGGTGCAGGCCGCAAAAGGCTATTTTGATTTTGGCCCGGAAGTGTATTTCAATGAGATCATTCTCCGGTGGCTACCCAAATATATCGCCTTAATATTGCTTTGTGTGACGGTAGCAGGGATTTCAGGTAACAAGTATGCTACGCATGGTATCTGCATCCTGGTAGTGGTGGTGACCGTTATCCTGCACGAGCTCGATGTGCTGGAGCAGAACAGGTTTAAGTTTGCATTTGCTCCCGGCAGCCTGAAATACACGGACATGAATGGTAAGGGTATTTTTGGCCCTGCTAACCTGTGGTATAGTATTTACTGGATTTCATTCAGCCTGACGCTGGCACTGGTCGGTTTGCTGGCATGGCCCAGGGGACTTTTGACCCCGTTGTTCAGACGGTTAAGGTTCAGGGGGCGTGCTCAGACCACCCTGCTGACGCTGTGTATATTGTCGGCAGGAATTTTTGTCTATGCCGCTGATTATATTTACCGGACAGTCAATATACAGAACGAATTCACAACGATAGAGCAGGACCGGGAATCTGACGCGGCTTATGAGAAGCATTACAAGGTATACCAGCATACTCCGCAGCCTCACGTAAGGCATATAAACATGGCGATAGACCTGTTTCCGCAAAAAAGGGAAATGCGCTATTCTGCAGATATGGAGCTGATCAACCCCCATTCCGCTGTGATCGATACCTTACATGTGGAATGGGAAGATTTCCTGGAAATAACCGGGCTTTCTATCGATGGTAATGACCTCCCGTTATTGTTCAAAGACGAAGACCTGCGGCATGCCCTATACAAACTACCGCAGCCTTTGGTGCCGGGCACCCCTGTGCGCCTTCACGTTACCGCTCACAAGCATTACAAAGGTTTCACCAATGGCGATCCGCAAAAAGACCTGGTCTACAACGGGACATTTCTGTCTGAAAGCCTGCTGCCGTTTTTTGGTTATGATGATCGCAGGGAACTGGTAGAGAACAAATACCGCGAAGACTACGGTCTGAAGAAAATAACTTCAGGTCTGCCGCCTGCCGATGACCTCTACGGCAGTAAAGCCATGCATAGTTCCACCCAGGCGCAGCAAATAACTTTCAACTGCGTAGTCAGCACAGACAGCAGCCAAACGGTGGTTATGCCCGGTATTTTAGAAAAGAAATGGAGAGAAAGCGGGAGGAATTTCTTCCGGTTCAGCTCGGGGGAACCTGTTTCGTTCCGGTTTAATCTGCTGTCAGCTTCTTATGCTTCAAAAACAAAGGAGATCAACCTGGATGGAAGGCCTGTATTATTGGAGGTATTTTACCATCCCGGGCATCCCTATAACACGGATGCCTGGCTCACCTCGGCGGCGGAAGCACTTCAGTTTCTGCAGCAGCACCTGGGGCCGTACCCCTATGACCGGTTAGTGATTGCCGAAAGACCCCGGTATGATGAAGAACTCTTTGCATTAGCCAACCTGGTGGTATTGCCCGAAAATCACGGCTGGATAGCGGATATAAGGCGGAACGAAGACCTGGATTACCTGCGGTACATTACCACCCGCCTTATTGCCGAACAATACCTGCAAATAGGGAATTTCAGCCGGGTGCAGGGCTATCCCTTCCTGACAAAATCCATTCCCGGTTACCTGGCTCTTATGCAGCTCGACAGCTTTTATGGTAAAGCCTCTGTGGATAACTTCCTTGAAAACAATCACGATAAGTACCTGAAGGGACGTGCCGGATCGGATAAGAAAGAGCCTGCGCTGTTAATGTGTGATGAAAACGAGGACTATATATACAATCATAAAGGGATCGCTGTGCTCTATGAGACAGGGCAAAAAACAGGTCAGAAAGCGTTACTGAATCAGATCAGTGCTTTTTACAAAAGCTCTCTGAATACAGATAGAAAGTTAAATACCCTCGACTGGTATGATCAGTTGAAAAATATTCCGGGAGCCGATCCGGGATATTTACAGTCGGCATTCGTACATCCGTGAAAAAAGGAAAGGCCGTTTTCTCATCTTAAACGGCCTTTCCTTATTACTTATGATTATATTCCTGCTTTCTTTCTGAGGAACCTGACATTACCGGGAGAAAATCCGAATTTACGTTTAAAAGCCGCTGAAAAATGAGTGGAATTCTTATACCCCAGCTTTTCGCTTACACAGGCAATGCTATGATCGGCTTCACTAAGTAAACGATAGGCCTCCTGCATCTTGTATTGCTGGGTAAACTCAAAGACGGGAGTACCGAAAACTTCCTTAAATCCTTTTTTCAGGGTGCATTCATTGGTGCCTACTTTATACGCTATCTCGGAAATGGTAAACCAGTTGCCCAGATTTTGCATAATTACTTTCCGGGCATGATAGATTTTGTCGATTTCACTTTGTTTCAGCGAACAAAAAACCCGGCAGTCGTGACTGGCCATCTGCTCCAGTTGCAGAAGCAGCAGCTGCACCATCAGCGACTCCGTATGAAGCATACAGAAAATACCCGTCCGGTCAGACCTGAACATGGCTTCTATGCTATCCGCCATGGGTAATGTTATCGGAAGGTGGTGCTTACTTAACCATTTGAACCCTTTGTTTATATTCTGATCAAACGTCCCGGCTTTAACCGCCTCATCCATCAGCCTTTCCACATGGCTGTGATCCAGCAGGAGAATACAGAACTCGCTGTCGCCTTCCGTATGTAGTCCGTATCGTTTTACAGAGGGGATGCAGATATTCTGTTCGTTAGACTTAAAACGGGTTTCTCCGAGCGAGGTTTGGACCCGGCAGGTTCCTGAGAGCTGGAAGTGCAGCACCACAGAATCTGTTTCCGTTGACAGCATATGAGTTTTAGGGTAGGGTGAACGGTTTTCGTAAAATCCGGCTCTGATCCCCTTACTGGATATTTGCCTGATGAATAAACCGTCAACTTCACGGCTGGTCTTTACAACCGGTCCATCGTCAAACAGGCCCTGGAGAGGGGGGCTGGCCTGATCCGTTTTGCTGTTTATTACTATCCTATTTTCCATTTTTCCGGTCCGTTTGGTTCAGGATGACACGCCCGTCTGACTTATTTCGTTCCTGGCAAGGAGCTTACGAGAGCTTCTCCGGACCGCGTAAATCAACATTCCGAATATCACCCAATCGATGATAGCGCTGGCCGTAAAAACGCTCCTTGCCCCGAAATACACAGGGGCGATGATAAGAACAGGGATATAAAATACCACCTGCCGCAATATGGCAATGACCGTGGCAGGTTTGGGGTCTTCGATTGAAGGAAGCCAGGTTAGCGCCATGAATACAAAAGGCAGAGCCAGCAATACGCTCATGTAAATTCGGAAATCCAGTAATTGCGCGGCGGTGAAAGACATATCGGGTATCATTACGGCCAGCGCGCCCGAGGGAAAGAACATCACCAGCAGCCAGAACGGCAGCAGGATCAGCAACCCTGTAAAGGAAAATAACCAATATGACCTTACTGTCCGGTCATACCGTTTAGCTCCATAATTCATACCTGCCACAGGTTGTAATGCCCGCATCAGGCCGAAAAGCGGGGTGTTCAGCAGGATATAAAAGCGATTGACAGCCGTAAAAAAGGTAATGTCCATGTCTGTTCCATACCTGGAAAGTGAGTTGAACACCACGATGTTTTGCACAACCATCATGACGCTCATGATAAAGGCGGGCATACCCAGTGAAAAGGTTTCCTTCATAATGGCATTGTCTTTTTTCAGCGACCAGAACCGGGTGTGGAAAGACGATTTCCCTTTTGCGTAATACCATATCCCAAGTAGCGTGTAGATGATCATGGAAACATTGGTCGCCCATGCGGCGCCGGCCACGCCCCAGCCCAGGGTGTGAATGAACAGTGGTTTTAATGCAACATCCACGATCAGCCCGATAGCGATCATCCAGGCTGCCGTTTTCATGCGCCCTTCTGCCCGTATAATCATGTTCATTGCAAGTCCGTGTATCCAGAAAAAGCTCCCGAGTATAGTGGCGCGAAAATATTCGGTACCGAGCGAAAGAATTTCTCCCCGGCCTCCCATCATGTACACTAATTTATCGGCAAAAATGTAGAAAAGCAGGGTAATCAGTACAGAAAACAGGAGCGTGAGGTAATTGACCGTTCCAAACACTTTAAAGAGCTTCTCTTTTTCACCGGCTCCTATCCATATACTGATGGCAGAGCCTATTCCCGTCCCTATCAGTGACCCGAAACCCTGCGCAAACTGGGCCAGGGGGTAGGCAACTCCCACGGCTGCCAGGGCAGTATTATCGATCAGATGGCCTACAAAAATGCCGTCAAGAAAGTTATTCAGCCCGTAAAGTACCATGGCCACCACAGCAGGCCAGGACATCTCCCACATCACTTTGGGAAGCTTTCCGTTTAATATAAATTGCCGGTTCATTGACATTAAAGCTCATTTATTTATAATAATTCTAAATAATTATTAAATTTGGGCAAAAATAGGGGGTTCCTTTATCCGGACAGGTATGCATAAAGGAGTAAAATGTCCGCCAAAGGGATTTTTTGATATCAAACCATGGTACTGAAGCTATACGATACCGATATCTCCAATATGATCATGGAGAAAGAATACCCGGAGATTTTTTCTGTACAGGAGGGAGGTATAGAAGAAAGATCAGTTTGCATTGATTTACCGTATGGGAAGGCCTGTTATAAAGAAATTTATTTTGAAGGCATCCATATCGGTTATGGAGATGCCAACCTGTCCAGCAGCGTAATTCTGAATTTTGAAAGTGATTTCGAAACCATTGAAATGCATTTTTCGCTGAAAGGCAGCAGCTCTTCTTTTACGGATCAGTTTAAAAAGGGGTTTAACTTCTCCGGTAACCAGCACAATATCATTTATGCCAACTGCCTGAAAGGCGAAATGCTTTGGAGCTCTAAAGACTTCCAATTGCTTGAAATTAACCTTTCTCCCCGGTTTTTCACCAAATACTTACCGGATGACTCCCATTTTTTTAACCGGTTCAGAGAGATAATCCGGAATGGAGATTCCGGCGTTTTATCTAAAACCAATCACCTGATCAGTCTTCAGATGTATCAGGTCATCCGGGAGATCTTACAGTGTAACCGGAAAGGGATATTTAAAAGAATGTTTCTTGAAGCCAAGGTAATAGAGCTTCTGTTACTGCAACTCGAGCAAATGAACACAGGAGAAAATATCATCACCAGTCTGAAGCAAGCGGATGTGGACAAAATATATGCGGTGCGTGAATTCATTTTAAACAATATGAATAAATCTTATTCCCTGATTGATCTCGCTCATCGTGTCGGAACCAATGAATTTGCATTAAAGAAAGGATTCAAGGAGCTTTTCGGCACCACGGTCTTCGGTTTCTGGCACGATGTCAAGATGGAGCAGGCCAGGAAACTGCTGGTGGATGATAATATGAATGTAGGTGAAGTATCCGATGCTGTCGGATACCAGAATCCCCGCCATTTTTCATCTGCTTTTAAAAAGAAATTCGGGGTGCTGCCCAGGCAGGTGAGACGCTAACCGCGTTTTCCGGCTTTTAGGCTCAATGCAACACCGTCCCTCTGAACAGCCTGCCTGAAAGTATAAAACCGGCGACCGGGAGGACACAGGGGTTAGAAGAGGAACGAGTATCCCATTCTGCAAATTGTACGGTGGGATTCTTTAAGAGACCGGATATGATCCGTATCGACAAAAATGGAATGTCCACCTTCTGGTGAAAACCTGCTCCACCGGATTCTTATACTGGCCGAAATAGACGGTTCCGCCATAAATTCATAGTTTTTCAGGACTATTTCCCGGAGCACGACATTATTATTCGGAGCCAGGCAGGTGTTTTTCAATACATGAAAATAAGCCAGCCCGGGAACTACTTCCAATTGTTTCCCCCTGGTAAAATACTTTCTTACCAATCCTTCTGCCTTTCCTCCTAAAGTATTGACTGAGAACCTGCTTCCCGAAGCTTTGTCCGATTGCGAATAGCTTAGCAGGGCGGGTAAAAAACCTGTCTTGATCAGGGTACGGGATTTACTCCTGTAGCCCCACCATTGAAAATTTCCGTTCACCGTATGGCGGCTATAAGCTGCATTTTCTGCCTGGTAAACCTGATCCCGCCCTTTACCATCCGCTGAGTTAACTTTCAGCAGGAAAGAGTGCCCCCGATTCACATTTCCTTTTGAAATAAACACACCAGTGTTCCACTTCACTTCTGTGAACTTCCCGATCATCTCAGGCTTGGCGATACCTTCTGATACTTCTTCCTTCCTGGTTTGGGCACTTGCATAAAGAAGCATAACGTAACCGGCCACTTGCTTTTCCCAATGCGCTCCTGCATTCCAGACCTGCCCTTTCCGGTTTCTTTCTCCGCTCACAAAAGGAACCCTGCTGTAGGTGCCGTACCCTCTCAAGCGGTAAAGAAGCACATTGTTGGTTCCCCGGTTATAATAGCCCAATTCATTATTTTCAAGAATAAAGGTGCCCCCTCCGGTAATACCTGCCTGGCTGCTTTCAGACAATTTGAACAGGAAGCCGGGCTGCACGGCAATACTACGATAGCGATAGAAAGGTTTGGGGTCATTGGTCCGGGCGCCTGTGCCTACCTGGTAATCAAGATGTAATCCGGAAAGGAGGGCATTCCTGAACGGGCTGGCAGACACATCTACCCGGGCATCAATATGGTCTTTATCCCAGTTGCCACTGCTGCTGTCGGCCCACAGAAACGGGTTCCCGTTATAGGCATCCCGCTCGTCTGTCCACTTTAAGTCTTTATCAAATCGCTTCTCATAATGAAAGCTTCCTCTGTAGCCCATTTTCTTCTGCTTCTTCCATCCTTCAGCTCCGGCAGCTAGTGCGGTAATACTCCCCGGTTCAAGCGGTTTTTTAAAATCACTGGAAACCTTTGCGCCGTTTCCATATACCCGGCCATAGTCAGGTAAAGGCAAAAGCCACAGTGCAGCAGAATTGGCCGTCAGGGTATATACATTAAGTATGCGCTCATCACTAAGGGCCTGCAGGCTGTCTGTTTTGGATTGACCGCACAAGGTAACCGGGATAAGTATCAGAAAATAGTATTTCACCTGTTTTAATGGTTATATCCGGTATCCCGAATAGGGATACCGGATAATTGCTTAATCAAAAGATCCGGGGGTAGGCTTACTTAGCTTTTCAAAGTCGCTGGTACTGTTATTGCTGTCCTGAAGTACTCTTCGACCGTTAATCGTTTTTGCAGTTTTTCTCCGGAAGCTCTGCTGGTTATAGGTGTCATCTGCGTACACGAAACCTGCATCCAATGCTACCGGAATACGTTTGAAGGAGCCGCTGGTAGCATCTTTTAACCCTTCAAATGCATCGATTACTACTGAATTCGGAACTTTTATGCGTGCAGGTGTGGCTGCTGATGCCCCCGGAATAGCCACCTGTTCCAAAGCTGTAAAGTCGGCTTTGAAGATAATCAGACCCGGGCCGAATACCGGAAGGTTCCAGTCGAAACCGCCGTTATAGTACAGTTTCTCTAAATTGGGCACATCCGGTGCATCGGCATCCCGGTTATCAGGCCTTTCATTGTAGGTTTCCCAATCTGCCTTGGAGAGGTCTACAGGGCTGGCGGGGTTCAGGTCTTCGTTTTTGTGATTGACTCCGTCCTGGGCTATGATAATGCTTTTGCCGGGTTCCAGCGGGTGCTCTTTCCCGGATCCGGGGATTCTCCATACCGTACTTACATAGGTATTGTTTTTGTCTTCATTGAAAGGAGTAGGTACATTGGTGGGGTTGATCAGGCCCGCCACACCGTAGGCATCCGCAATCATCAGCTGATCCAGGTAGATGGTTTCTGTGGAATTATTATAGATCTCTATAAACTGATCGCTGAAATAAGTTCCTCCACCGGGAGTTTTACTTCCGGTATAGTAGACCTCTTTAATCAGGAGGCTGCCCACCGCGCTTCCCTGCAGCTTTAACTCTACCATCGCATTTTCTCCGCCCACCACTAGCAGGCTGTTTTCTACTGCATTCAATGAAATGCTTTCGCCAATACCGGTCAGGGTAAGCGCTTCCTGCTCAGACAGGGTTTTAGTGACACTAACCGAATAAGCTCCGGGCAGGATGTTAGTAAAAACGGCCGTACCCGTTTCTGTGGTTACCGCTGTTTTAACAGCTCCGTCAGCTATCCCGGTAAGGGTTACACTGACACCGGAAGCCGGGCCGGTGCTGTAATTATCGGGAAAAGTAACCTTAACACTCACTTCTGATGTCAGAAGCTCTTCGGGGTCATCCTTACAGGCCGTTACAAAGGCCGTCACAAAGAATAAAAGCGCAAATACTTGTTTCATTGTTATAAATTGTTTGATATTAGTTACTTATTAAATCTGCTTTCCAAGAGGAAGATTAAACTCAAACCCGAAAAAGAGGGGCTCGTTTCTGCGGACAAACCCCTGGCTGTTGGGGTTATAATGCAAAGGCCTGTGGTTGAGAAAATTATTGGCATAAAACGAGAATCCGAACCCGCTTTTCCATTCCTTGGTCAGGCGGATATTCACGAGGTGAAGAGGCGGGTAACGGGTGGGGAAGGTTTCATTAGCCGTTCTTACCAGGTCACTGTATTCGGCCTGCCGGGCCATTTCCGCAGTCAGCTCTGTGATTTTCCCGGATTTATCCACATAGGCCACAGGGTAGGGGCTGACGTTGAGGGCAGAGGAGGTGCTTACCCAGACGGTTTGCACCAGGGCTGAAAAAACTATGTTTAAGGAAGGGATCCGGTGAATAAACCGTACACTGGTATTGAGCCTTTGGGCTTTTATGCGGGAGGAAGAATGATAGATACCGATCCTTGACGGAACGGTATTCCCCTGGTAGGCCCGTACGGCATCGGTATAGCGTCCGTCATCATAACTGTCGGTTTGAATGTAAGCGCCCGTAATGTTAAAAGAGGTCCGGATCGCTTTCAGCTCGGAAATGTCAATAGCAAATTCTACTCCCTTATTCGCCACATAACGATTATTGACCGGCACATCGTATGCCGCATAAAAAGTGTCTACCGCGGCCGGAACCGGGCTCAGCACCGGTGGCCGGCCCTCCGGGCGGCTTTCTATTTTGAGCTTTTCATAGGTAAAGGGTTTCACTTCCCTGTTCTGGCCTATGCCGTCCCGTGTGGTTTCACGGAAAGCAGATGCATTTACCGAAAACCACCGTTTTTCCACATCCAGTCCCACTTCCCATTTTTCGGAGGTGTAAGGATTAATCTTTATGCCATCCAGCGGGATGGTGCGTGTGGTGATCACTACCAGCCGTTCTTCCGGTTTAACCGCATAGTGATTAAAGTTGATCAGGTCAAAGTACCGGGTGCCGGGGTAGAGATAATTCAGCGGAGGGGTTTTTCCGGCTATACCGTATCCGCCCCGTAACCAGATGCCGGAGATAATTTCAGTAGCCAGGTTGATCCGGGGAAGAAACAAGGTCTTATACCTGCTGCGGAAAAGGCTTTCCGGGGCCACATTATCCATGCGGGCACCTATCTGACCGCTAAACCGCCGGTTCCCTATATTGCCCGAAAACCGGTCTTCCACATAAAGAGCTACCTGGTGCAATGCAGGGATTTCCTTATAGCTTCTGGGGCGGTCGCCTACGCTGTAATTCTGGCGGGGTGGGGTAAGCAGGTCAAATTGTCTTCCATTACCGTAATTGGCATCCATACGCCATTCAGAGCCTGCCATGATCCGGTGTCTCAGGTTCAGGAAGTTTTTTATCCAAAGTGCTTCCAGGCGGCCATATCCGTTGACCGGCTTACCGTCTACCGTGGTTTGATTCAGGTATTCACTCCGGCCGTAAACGCCGGCCATGGTGGTATCGTGCAGGGCGGTCGATAAAGGGAAAAGCTCGCGGGTGATCAGGGATTGGTAAAAAGCTTTCTGGTGGCTTGCGGTAAGGGCAACGGTATAGGTCAGCTGATCCAGTAACCGGCTGTTCAGTTTCCACCTTCCTTCATTGCTGATTTTAAATCCATAGTCATCGGCATATTGCCGGCTCTGATAGCGGAGATCATCCGGATCCTGCTTTAAGCGGTCTAAGGTTTTATACCCGGAAAGGATGGTGGTTAGCGTTAACTTCCTTCCCTGTTTCTGAGAGCTCAGCTGCCCCTGAACCCGGCTGTAGGCATTCAGCCGGTCACGCACATCGCTTCTGGCATTCAACAGATCCAGCCCTATATTGAATGCATGATCCTTAGAAGCGTTAAGCATGCCGGCGGTAAAAGATGCTTGTATCAGGTTAGGATTAAAACGGGTTCTCAGCTGAGGGGCTGATTTTCCCATTCTTGAATTTACTACGATTAACCCTGAGGTCAGATCCCCGTACCGGGCGGAGGGAATTCCCCTGATCACTTCAATACTTTCGATATTATCTGCCGGTATCTGCCGCAAATCATTTCCGCGACCGGCTACAGATGAAAAGGGCGGAAGAGCAGACGGGGAAGCGTTAAGGATGGTCTGGTCTGTCTGCAGGTTGGCATTATTACTCACCGGTACACCATCCATAACCACCTGCGTTCCAAGAGCATTCAGACGACCCGCGTCTGTAGTAGAGGCTATTTGCCTCAGATTGACCTGCTGAGCAGCACCCAGGTCAGGGTTAGTGGCCAGCTGCCCGGGCACCAGCTGCAGTACGTCTGCCAGGCTGGTAGGCTGCGTATGAATAATAGCCGATCTTTCAATAACCGAGCCTGAGCCCAGGGTTTTGGCCTTCGCCGTTACCGAAACTTCTTCTAAACCCACTATCCGTTTTTCCATCAGGATATCCAGCTGCAGATCATGATCTACCGTAATATCTCTTTCGTGGGTAGCATAGCCTACGCAGGATATGGTTAGTCTGTATTTCCCTTCCCTTAATGCTGATAGTGTAAACCGGCCTAAGGCGTCAGTAGAAACTACATCTTCGTTCTCACCCAGCCGGATAACTACGCCGGGAAGTACCTCATGGGATTGAGCATCTTTAACAATCCCCTTTAAAACCAGGTTGCTCTGAGCATAGGATGCGCTGGCCAACAAGAGGATAGATGCAGGAATAAACAGAAGGTACTTTGTAGATATCATTAATGGGAGAGTCGATAAATGCAACAATGATGCAAATATAAAATATTATCTTATTGCATCATTGTTGCAATAGAAAAATATATTTCTAATTTTACGGCAGATTTTACCCATTTCTGACATGAAACAATCCTTTATGGCTTCATCTATTTCTTCTAAGAGTATATTTATACTAATACTCATTTTCTTGTCTGCGGCCTGCAGCACAGTGCGTTATGAAACGGGCAGGTCTTATAAAAAACTGAGTACAGATGAGAAAGTGCTGGCAGATACCCTGCTGGCGTACGGTTTGGACCACGAGGCTTTGTATACCCTGATGGATACATTAAAACCGGTGAGCAGCTTAAAAATGTACCGGTTACCCTTACTGTCTGTTTCCGTTTCTCAGAAAGACTCTTCTCTCATTACACTTCAGCAGCTACAGAAAGTAGCCCGGAATATGAGTAACCGGGAAGTTGAGTTTGTGGTCAATCCCTATAAGAGGGTCGACAGCATTTATAAGAATATTCAATTGTATGCCGTCAGGAAAAGCCGCCTGAAATCTATTATCCGTCAGCACAAAGACTTCTATGCCGGATTAGGTATTACAGAAGATTCATCGGCAGAGACGGTGCTTTCCATTACTGAATATGAAGGCCCATATGACCGGTGGAGGAGTTACGGTTACCTCTTCGGATACCCTGACTATGCGGTGGATTTCTTTGTAGAGGCCGGAAAGTCAGAAGACTCTACCAAGCAATTTGTAAAGCGGGATTTCTTTGCCATTCCGGTATATGCACGTGAATCAGGTTATTTCACCTATGCAATGCCTAAAGGCCACACCCCAGGGACTGTGGACAGTCTTATTTATCATAAAGCCGGCCGCACCCTGGCAACTTATAAAGTGAAACGGCAGAAATATTTAAAAGCGAAGGCTTTAAGTCAGTAAAGCTTTGGCGACAAAGCTTCTAGTTGTTTCTTCATATTTATTTTAGGTAATTGTTTAGCAAAAATGGCACTTCTGAAAAGAAAGGTGCCATTTTTCTTATACTGTTGAACAGGTCTTTATTTGCTGCGTAAATAAGTCAGCCATCCCAAAAACAGGTTCAAAGTACCGGCCAGTGTTTCAAGGGGTTTGTTTATGATTGCGTATAGCATCATCCACAGTGATAAACCTGTAAACAATATCTGAAAGAGGGGAAACAGGGGACTTTTATAAGTGTATAAGGTATCTTTTTGTTTCCGGAGAATAAAAGTTCCGAAAACAGCGATCATGGATGATAGGGTGAGCAGGACTCCACAATAAACCAGAATTTGCTCAAAGGTGCCGCTCAGTAAAAGCGAGGCAGTTACGGCGAACTGAAACCACAGGGCTTTCTTAGGAATTTCACCATCATCTGCCCGCAGGAACTTCCATAGTGAATGTTCCCTTGCCATGCTCGCTGTTACTCTTGGGCCCACCCATACCATAGCACTGATACCCGACACCAGTAAAAGTGAAATAGCCACACTAAAGATATCGCCTGCCTGTTTCCCGCCTATCTTTTGTGCTGCCAGTGTGCCCACGTTTAGTTGCCCTTTGAGCTCTGAAACGGGTACATGCTTTAGAAAAACATATTGCAGCAAGGTATATAAAACCGTAACCAGTACTGTCCCGCCAATCAAAGCTACCGGAAGCGATTTTGAAGGATTTTTAAACTCTCCGCTGATATATGCGGCTGCATTCCACCCCGAGTAGGAATAGCTTACATAGATCAGGGCAATAGCAAATGCGGGGGAAACTATTTCACTGAAAAAGCCACTTTCAGTAATAATTACATTTTGAGAAGACCTGCTCAGCCCCGATGCGATAAGTATAACAATAAATCCGACCTTGAGAAAAGTGGATAAATTCTGGAACTGTGAACTTACTCTGAGGTTTCCCGAATGGATAAAAGTAAGCAAACCTACCAGAGCTACACCCACCCATTGGGAATTGAGGCCGCTGATTGGCAAGTACTCTGTAAAAGCAATACACGACAGGGCCACGGGTGCCGCAAATCCAACGGTTATGGAAATCCAGCCGGAAAGGTATCCCACCAGTGGCCCATAGATTTTTGTAAGGTAAGCGTATTCTCCTCCGGACGTTTTGATGCATGTTCCCAATTCCGCATAGCTGAATGCACCTGATAAGGCCAGTACTCCTCCCAAAACCCACAGGAATAATACCGCATTCGTATTACTGATCTGCTGGAGCTGAAATCCTAAACTGGTAAAGACACCCGTACCAATCATATTGGCTACTACTATGGCCAGGCCGGTCATAGTGCCTATCTTTTGTATTTTACTTTTCTTTTTCAATACTTTAAAAGTCAAAAGCCTGTTTTGTTAACAGGGGTTGAAACCAATGAGCTCATAGTTGCTTCTTTTGCAACAATGATGCAAAAAAGATAATATTTGTATAAATTGCAATATATTTATATACAATTACTCTCTTTATGCAACTGAATACCCTCGTTAGATGCTTTCTGATTATTCCGTGTGCAGGACTTGTATTATGCTTTACCCGTTCATTATAATTGCAGGGTTGTTTATCGGCAGATGTTTCATTCTACCTCTATCATCGTCCGGGTAATTTTACCGTCCCGGTCTTTTATTTTTACTATGAATTTACCGGGAGGGAGTACGAGTGCTTTTTCCTGAGGATTGTTTATCTCAATAATATCCACGGGTACACTGTTTTCGTCTTCCCGGCCGTAGGGGTAAACCAACAGGGTAGCGGGGAAACGGATTTCCGGATTATCAAGGTATTTATTCTTCCATTGGCCATTCCGGTACAGCCAAGCGGGCCTGCCGTGGACCAATTGGGTGGGCGGGTGAATCACTCTTAAATCCACGATGGATGAATCACCGTTTAAGCTGATCAGCTGGCCTTCTTTATCCGATAAGACAGCAGGTTTCTCAACATTGAAATTTTTATACAGGGGGTGTTCATAGGAACGGTCGTGGTGCTCTGAGAAAACCACCTGGTCAATGGTGAAGGGGTCGGTTCCGGTAAGCTGCCGGAGCTCCTGCGCCATGGTACGAATGCCGCTGGGATGCTTGTCTTCTACCAGGTGATTAAACCCGCAATGGATCAGAATTTTTGCATCGGGATGCTGATTCAGAACGGCAGAAATGTTTTTGGCCTGTCCCGATTCCCGGTTGGTGGGGTCATCGGTATATTCATAGCCGAATACATAATAGCCCAGCGCCAGCGCCTTGTTGATCAGGTTTCCGAATTGCGGTTCTTTTGTGTAGTACCCGTCGTGAAGCGTCAATAGTTTTGTTTCATTGATCTTTGAGTTCGTCACCAGGGCTTCCAGTGCTAAAAACCGGAAACCGTTATTGTACAGTCCTTCTAAAAGTGATTCGGTAAATACGCGGTGCATGGGCTGATGATGGGCCTCGTTGATGATCATTATTTTTTCGCCGGCGCTTTTTCGGATAATGTGGTTGCGGGCATCCTCTGCCATAAAATAGGCAGGTAAGCTGATGTTAGGGTAGGGGATGGTTTGACGGGTAATCCTGTAATAGTCATCAAAGGCTTTCAGTGATTTTTGATATTCCCCGATGCAGGAATATTCCCAGGTTACGATGGGATACTCTTTTGAAACAGGATCTTTAGCCAGGGTTTCAATTTGCCGGTTAGATTGGTATACGGGGGGAAGCGATCTGCAGGCCTGCAGGCTCCACAGAAGCAGGAATAGTAGCTTGTTTTTCATGGATAAATCCGGGGACCTGTTTTAAATGATATAAAACTGTATACCTAGTTTTAAAACTAAAAAGTTAATTTATATTATCAAAGCAAAACGCGGTTTTCTGCTATAAAAAAATCTGTGGTGATTCCATCTAACAAGTGCTTTTTCAGAATGTGCCGTAGGCACTATAGCTTGGTAGAAAATCGAATGGAGACCCAACCTCCTTATGCCCCGTTAGGGGCTACCCTTTGTGATAAATACGGTTTTGTGGCGTACCTACGGCACGCATGGGGGCATTTAGAGCTATTTATGCTACCAAGCGATTCTCCCTACGGGAGATTATACTTTGTGGATAAAGTTTAGCCCGGGGCTTATCCTCTCAAAATCCATCAGCACTGCCCCAGCCCGGAAGGGGTAATCTATTTTTCACCTGACTCCTAATTAAGTTAGCGAAAACGTTTTACCTTTTCCTTAGGTCTTATAATCCGTGGTATCCGTGAGGAATTAGCAGGCGCCTGTTTTTTCTCTCACGGATACCACGGATAACCACAGATTCATAGGTAGAAACAGGGTTATTGCCAGGTGAGTTATGACGATTTTCCCTCCCTGTAAATCCAGAAACCAATAGAAATCATTCCTACCGCCATCGTGGCACCCAAGAGCTTATACAGGAAGCCGGCTTGATAGGATTTTTCTAAATGATTTCCATTTTGATCAAATACATATTGGAATACTTCTTTTTCTGAAAGAATCCTGCCGGAGGCTGAAACGCCGATTTTATCAAATTCGGGGGGTAATACTTCTTCTCCTTTCTCATTAAGCAGCCCTGTTTTTGTACCCTGAAAAACCTGGAGGTAGCCCCTTTTAAATCTATCTGAAATGTTACCGTATTGTTTGCCTTTCCATACGTTCCCCAGGCTGTCTGTTATCCCCCAGGATTTGTCGGGGTACTCAAACTTATAGTGCCCTTTTCCCAGCGCGGCAATTTTCCCGGACTTTACCAGGCGGGTTATTGTACCTGATGTGTCAGCACGGTACCAGGTGCTGTCTTTATGCAAAAGAATTGTATTGTCTTTAACATCTTTGATATAAGCAGTGTATTCTAATGGAATGACTTCTTCCGCGCTGTAAAAATCGATAAAGCCGAGCCGGTTATTTTTCCTCACCATGATGTTTCCGCGAAGTAACTCATAATTTATTTCATCAAATTGGGGTTCTAAAAGGGGGAGGTTCTCCGATGTCCAAAATCCTATTTTCTCCCCTTTTAATTGAAATGCCCTGATTCTTCCTCTGAATTCATAAGTGAACGGTTCGATATATAGATATTTCTCAGGAATTAATAATTTTCCGGTCGTATCAATATAGTTTTTTTCTTTATTCTGTAAGGTAACTTGTGCTATCCCGTTTTGAAATTCAAGACCATAGTGGAAGATTTTGCCAAAAAGAGGCTTTCCCTGTTTGTCGATAAACCACATTCCCCTATAGTCGCCCACAGCACACATGCCATGCTTAAAACGGCCTTCCACGTAAGTATATCTGGGTGAAATGACCTCCTCTCCCTTCTCATTAATAAACCCGCTGGCTACATTGGCCAGGCTAAGGTAGCTGTACCTGTCTGTATGGAAACATCCCCTGCAGTAATTGTCGGCGCCGATGGTGACTTCTACCATCCCTTCCGAAAAATCACCCATGTCGGTATAGACTCTTTTGGTTAAGATTTTGCCATTTTTATCTACAAGAAATGAGTTAAGCGATGGAATACTATCTTTTACAAAAACCTTCTTTTTTACGACGTACAATCCGTTAGGCTGTGCCCATACATAATCGTAGTTTTTAAACGGCCCGTCATTTCTGTCTTTCTTTTTGCCGTATTCCGTGCTTTCAAAATAAGCCTCATACCAGGTTTTCTGGGCGTGCAGGGCATTGGAAAGGATAAGGCTTATGCAAAAAAGATATTTCATTTTTTCAGATTCCGGCTTTAGTGGTGTAAACGGTGTTCATTACCTGATTTTTATAGTCTTCCCGGTTGTGACTTCCCCTGATGTATTTTTCCATCAGCAGGCCTGCAATCGGGGCTGCGGCCCGTCCTCCCGAACCGCCGTTTTCTACCACCACGGCAATAGCGATCTGAGGATTATGTTTGGGAGCAAAAGCGATAAAAAGGGAATGGCTGGCGGCCTTCATATTCTCAGAAGTACCGGTCTTGCCGCATACTTCCACGCCTTTGATCTGGGCCGCACGGCCGGTACCCGCCTGCACCACCAGCTCCATACCTCTGACCACTTCCTCAAAATGACGTTTATCGATATGGGTTTGATGGATTTCTGTAGAGGCAGGCTGCCCTTTGTTTACATCCAGGCCCGTGCTTTTCACGATGTGCGGAGTGATCCAATAGCCCCGGTTGGCAAATACCGCCGCCATATTGGCCAGCTTCAGCACATTTACGCCGTATTCTCCTTCTCCGATACTGATGGAATAGATGGTGGAATATTTCCACTGGTTTTTACCATAGACCTTATCGTATCTCTCCACGGTGGGGATAAGGCCTTTGGTCTCATTGGGCAGGTCTATTCCCAGGTTTTGCCCGAAACCGAAACGCATGATCTGCTTATTCCACTTGCTCAGCCCCTCACTCAGTGGGATAGAGCGCCCTGTAGCCGGATCATGATGTAAAATCCGCCGCAGTACATTATCAAAATACGGGTTACTGGATTTCTGGATGGCCAGGTACATATTGGCCGTTTCTCCGGCACTGTGCATAGATAACGTGCTGTTTCCCGAGAGGGATGTAGCAGGCGTGATGACCCCATCGCCCAGGCCTATGGCCGCCTGCACCAGCTTGAAGGTGGAACCCGGGCGGTAAAATGCCGAAACAGGCCGGTTATTGAGCGGGCGGTCAGGATTACGGGTAAGGGCAGCATAGTTTTTGGAAAACTCCCTGCCTGACAGTAAAGCCGGATCATAGGTGGGGTAGGAGCCTATAGCAATGATGCCGCCGGTAGCGGGCTCAATGGCCACCACAGCCCCCACCTTGCCCTGGAAGAGGGAATCGGCCAGCTGCTGTACTCCCAGGTCAATGTAAGTGTACAGGTTATTCCCGATGACCGCAGCGGTGTCTAACTGTCCCTCCTGGTAAGAGCCCTTGTCTTCCATTTTGGAATTCATCAGCACCAGTCGGCTTCCGCGGGTACCCCTCAGCTCCAGCTCATAGTATTTTTCCAGCCCGGCCAGGCCGATGTAGTCGCCTTTCCGGTAATATTCTTCTTCCTGTTCTTCGTATTGCTTTTTGGGAATTTCACCGATATAGCCCAGGGCATTGGCCATGGTGTTACCGGGATAGGTTCTGTAAAACGACTGTTCAAAGTGAAAGCCGGGGTACCGGATCATGGCATCTATTACGCCGGAGTACTCCTGCTTGGACAGCTGCCGCAGGAAGAGCGAAGCCCGCAGCCTGGAGTAGTCCCTGGCCTTGGCCAGCATAGAGTCTACATAGGGCTTATCAATGCGGAAGAGGTTACAGAAAGATACCGTATCAAACGGCAGCACCTTCCGGGGAATTACATACATGTCATACACCTCCTCATTGGCCACAATCAGACTGCCATGACGGTCATAAATCTGGCCCCGCAGGGGAATACTGACCTCTCTTCGTACTGAATTCAGCGCACCCACGGTCTGGTAATCCTTATCCAGCACCTGCAGGTAAAACAGGCGGAGCAGGTAAATGGCTGCGATGGTATAAATGAAAATGAGTATGGAGGTCTTTTTATTTCCCATCAGTTTGAAATGCTATGAAATTCGAATAATGTAATAAAGATATCTAAAGGAACGCCAGCTTACAAAGCCCGGTTTATTAGTTTTTTATTATCTGGTATTCTGAAGGGTAATGTTCTTTTCGGAAGCCATAAAAAGTATAGTTTAAGCCTGGCATGATCAAGCCTATTGCTGCCCCGGAATTATTCGTTCAATAAATCGATCAAAACCTCTTTTATATTTTTGTCTGAAGGACGAGGAGCGTTGCTATTTATTATCTTCCCGTCTTTGTTGAGAATTATATACCTGGGAATCTCGTAAATATTAAAATGTTTCAGAATGGGGGATTTATCTCCTCCGCCCAGCAAATAATTGTGTTGCAACTCTTCCAATTTATGTTTTTTAACGGATCTCTTCCAGTTGGTTTTTAAGTTGTCCTGAGAGACTGAAGCAAAGACTATGTTTTCATTCCCTAATTCAGACATTAATTTTAAACTAAAAGGAATTTCTCTAATACAGGGGCCGCACCACGATGCCCAGAAATCAAGATAAATTATTTTACCTTTATTATTCTTTAAAAACTCAATCCATGTTATTTTTTGATCTGTATTGTAATTTATCAGTATTGCATCATTTCCCGAAAGTGCTGCCTGATGCTCTTGAATTCTGTTATATTCAAGAAAATTTTCCGATACTTCTGTTCTGATACTATTGGATTGACAGAGAGTTAAAAAATCATCTGCCAATTTTGAAACTTCTTTTTCATTCTCAGAAATTGAATCATATATAATTTTATAAAGTAGTATGTCACGGGTTTGATCGGCATACTTTTCTCTTGCAAAAAAGTATAAACTGCTTAAGTCTGCAGGTTGGTTATTTTGTAACAGATAAAATTTAGATACTTCTTTTAAAGAATAAGCATATGTATCTAATGCTTTTGTTTTATTATTGATTTTGAACGATTCAATGAAATTCTGAACTTCTTTATTCTTTAATAGTTCTCTTTTTTCCTGATCTTCGTATAACCAGAGAAAGTCAGTAAACTGGGTATAGTAGAATTCATCACTAACTCTATTGATGAATTCGTTACTTATAGAATACTCTTTTGCAAAGTTGTTTAGAAATAGAAGTCGTTCATTATAGTTTTCTGTGATTTTGTGAATTCTTTGTACGGCAGGAAGTGTCTTAAAGGGAGGTTCCACCGCGAACCCCATAAAGTTGCCAAATACTTTCTGGTATTCAAGTGGAAAACGTAACTCATTATTCCTGTGAGGGTTATTTTCATCTTTTAAAAGAGGAAGTACGCCTTTCCTTTTTGAAAGAACAAGCTGCTCTCCGGTATTTAACCAATAGGTATGAATTGTATAGATGGAGTTATTCGAAAAACCGGGAGACAGAACATTTACGGTTATCGGAACGGGCGAATCTATGATTACCGTATCTTTTTGTTTCCGGGATTCATAGGCCGGAATACTTCCCGGGTTAAACAAAGAGAACCATTGGAAAAATACGATTTCTTCGTCTTTATTATCTATAATGATCTTAATTGTAGAATCTTTTTCAACAGGTGGCTGCTCTGACTCTTTAGCGTGTGAAGTAGTACCATTACTACATGCAAATTCTAAAGCAAAGGATAGGCAGAGCAAAAATACCTTGAAGGGTTTCATTTATATGCTAAATTATTGCGGTCTCATCCAAATCTGAAAAGTCTTCTAGTTGTTTGAGAACTTGAAGAATATATAAAACTACTATAAGAACATATAAAACTACTATGTTTTTAGTTAATATAAAAGAGTTTATCTGTAAAAAGTGTAGGTTTGAGTAGATTGTGGTGAAGTTCTGCTGAGGTCTCCTATCACGATTTACAGCTTGGTTTTAGAACCCCGATTTCTCACAGTTCCTGAAATCCACCCCTGAATCAGCTCCCCACAGTTGTCCTGATTTAACTTCGGAAGCCAGCCAAACTTCGGTCAGTTTATTGTTTTCACAACGGAGTACCCCTTTCAGGTTAGAATTTTGGCAGAGGGTCAATTGGGTAAGCGCATTGTTACTTATATTCAGAGAAAAGAGCCTGGTATGTTTACTCAGGTCTATTTTCTCCAGTTTCAAACCCTGTACATCTAATACTTCAATGGAAGGTATAGTGCTAAAATCAAAGTCAAATAGTTTCGTATAAGAAATCGAAAGATTTTGAAGGGTAGGCGGTAGATTTTTAAGTGTTTTTACCGGATTCTGGTCCAGGTTCAGGCTTTCCAATGTACTGTTAACCGGAAGACTTATCTCACTAATCCAGTTAGAAGAGAGAGCCAGATCTTTAAGGGCCGGAGCTCCGGAGAGGTCTGCTTCCGAAATACGATTTTCTGCCAGGTAGAGTGTTTTCAAATGCTTTTTGTTTATAAGGTCTATCTGGTTGATCTTGTTCCCGGTAAGATTCAGAAATTCCAGCATTCCGTTAGCCGAAAGGTCAATGCTTTCCAGTTTATTATAGCTAAGATCGATATACCGAAGATTTTTGTTGGTATTGAGGTCGATAGACCTCAGATTTCCCGGATAAGAGGCATACCCTTTGATTTTCAAAGTCTGTAATTTTCCACTTGAGGGCAATACTACTTCCGTAAGTTTTACTGCACCGGTAAGGTCAAGTTCTCTGAGCTTCAGGTTTTCAGACAAATCCAGGGTTGTGTTGTTCAATCTGCTGGTTTTTAGCACCTCCAGATCGTGGAAAGCAGAAATTACATTTATATTAAGGCCACCATCCGGTATATTTAATTCGGTTATGTTTTTTGTGTCCTGGAGGTAAAGCCGGCCATCTGCTTTTTTGTCTATACCATTACTCACTAACAGATTCTCAAATGCCGGGTCGGCATAAGCGAGGAAGTCGGTATCTTTAGGATCAGGATCGGTAATTATCTTATTAAAGTCAGCCTTAAGACTTTCGCCGCGTGGATTTGTAGCGGTTACGTAGCCTTCAATCAGGCTGTAATAGGGCAAATCAGTAAGGGTATAAACGGTATCGAGTATCCCGGAAACTTCTTTATCCCCATATTTTATGGTATAAGAAATATTTCCTGAGTTTTTCACCCTGGTCCAGACCAGCTGCACATCCTTACCGTTTTGAGCCAGGGTGGCGGTTACGGTAAAGGGCTGAGCGTGCATTTTTTCTATCTGAGGTTCCTGTTCCGAACATGCCCAGATGGAAGTAACCAGGAGGAAAATAAATATTCTTTTCATGGAGTTTTTTTATTCAATAGCTAAGCTAAGCTATTTACCATAAGCCTCGGCTAATATTCAATAAACCGGTATATAAAGGTACAATAAAAAGTTTACCCTTTCACTTTCCAAACGGCGTCCTGGGGTTTCTTCCAGTTCTCCGGCGACTTGCTGATTTTGTCGAGTGTTTCCTGGGTGATCAATATTTCTTTCACAGAAAACAAACCTGTACAGTCTAAAATCTCCAGTTTGGTATTCTTGGTAAGATCCAGGGTAGTTTGTTTAAATTCTGCAGAGTGAAGATATGCCTCCCTTAAATTCACATTTTTATTTAAATCCAATGTGGGCGCATTTCCGTAATATTTCAAAACTTCCAGGGCAGTATTATCTGTCAGGTCAATCTCTTTGAAATCCCGAATGTTGGGAGAAGGTATGTAGCCTACTCCTATAGGAGGATAAAAATCAATCTTTTTCAGTTTTTTTAAATTCTGAAGATTAATAGTCTTTATAGCAGGAACATACAACTGGATTTCTTCCAATTCCAGATTATTTGACAGGTCCAGATGTTTACCAGCGTAGCTTCCCAACATTCTAAGATTGGACAGAAGTTTAATGTCATCAAAAGAAGACATTTTAGGGATTTCACCATACGTTCTCTCTATGAATGCTCTCTTTTCCCGATAAGTAACGTCTGGTTGGTATTGAAAAGTTAAAGTCGTCACTTTTTTAAGGTCTTCCAGTGAAACCTTTCCATTTATCTGATTATCGCTATCAATTTCATAAAAAATCAACATGGCTTCAAAACCTTTATCACTGAGTTCAGCAAAGGGTTGTTTAGTTTCAGAAACAGGAAAACTTCTGGGTTCATGAATAACCTGGTTTGGAATCTCCTCTACCGGCTCAGGAATTGGTAAATCTCCCTTATTGGAACATGATTGAAAAAGGACTGCCCCCACAAGTAAGAGCATAGCTACATTTCTCATAATTTTAATCAATTAGTATTTTCACTTTATCTATTCTATCGTTACGTACTACATGCACAAAAGCAAAGCCAAATGGGTACAAATTGCCGGGAAATTTCTCCTTCAGGTTTATACTTAACGTATTAGAACCTTGAATAGTTTGGACATTCTCTTGAACATGCACTAAATTTCCATTTCCGGAATATACTTCAATTCTTACAGTTTCATCTTCATCAGAATCAAAAGATACTTTCAATGGGGTATCCAATGAAACAGGATTAGGATATACGGTTATAGGGTGATCATCAACAGCCTTTCTCATTCCTGTATGGATAAAAAAAGCAAATGGTATGAAGTTTTTCAATTAAGAAACTCTTTCAGCATTTCATTCTTAAAATACCACTCATATTGTGTCTGCATGTATTGTGCTTTTGCTTTTTCATTATTCAGCCGGTAGGTGTTGAGCTCGAGCTGATTGACCAGGCCCTCTTTCCGTTTTTCTTTTGTTGCAAGGTAGAGCAGGGCCTGGGCTTTCGCATTTATTCCGGCACTTTCAAGTTTTTCAGTAAGAGAGGCCAGTTCCAGCTTCAGGGTTTCCGCCTGTCCGTTTAGCTGAGTTTCCGCCTTTTCTCTCTGTTTTCGGATTATTTTCTCTTCTATTGCCGCAGCTTCTATCCGGGCATCTGCCAGTCCGTTAGAAAAGAGGGGAACAGACAAGCTGAGGCCTGCAAACTGGTTGAAATTATGGCTGAGCTGCCTGAGGTAGCTAAACTCATTGGAGGCGCCGCTGGAATAAGAGGTTCCGAGGCCAAGGTTTACGGAGAGCCGCGGGTACTTGTCTGCCCGGGCGGCAGCTACCCCGTATTGTGCCGCACGGATCCGGAGATCCAGGGCTTCCAAAGCCGGATGCGTACCCGGATCTTGTGCTATATGGATAAAAGGAGGGATTTCCGGGGGGACTACCTCAAAATCTTCCGTGAGCATCATCAGCCGGGCAAGTACGGCCTTCGCCAGGCGGTAGTTATTTTCAGCACTGACCAGCTCAAACCGGGCATTGGCCAGATGAGCTTCCGTTTCGGTCAGGTTATAGCTGGCCATTATTCCTTCTTTTACCTGCTCACGAACGGATTCCCTTTGTTCCATAAGATCCTGCACATTTTCTTCCTGCAGCCGGATCAGCTCCCGGCTGATGATACTCTGGCTGTATGCTTCGATAACGGCCAGCTTAATTTCTTTCCTGACCACCTCGAGCTGCAGCTGTTCGGCCCGGGTGTTTTCGCGTTTTTGCGCGATCTGATTATGTAAAGAAAAACCGCCGAAAAGAGTGCCACTGGCAGACACGCCCAATGAATTATAGGAGATGGTACGCTGCACAAAGCTGTTAGAGAACGGGTCAATGCTTCTGCCCCCGTTCAGCCCGGAAGAAACCGACCCGGAAACGACCGGGATGCGGCTTTTGACCGACTGACGGAGGGTATTTTCCGAGCGGGCTATATTCAGGTTCTGCATCTGTACATCCGGGTGTTGCTGTTGCGCCGCGGCAATGCACTCTTCCAGGGTATATATTGCCTGGCCGGAAGTCATAAAAGAGAGGAGAAGGAAAAACAGCAGTAGTCTCATCTTTTTAGTATTTTTCGCAGGTCATAGAAAAAGCGCTCTATCAGTCGCAGGTCTTCTGTAACGATATCTCCTGTGGCCCGCATTCCGTATTTGAAAGGAAGGGTCTGGCCGGAATTGGTCAGAAGTCCGTCAGGGAACTCTACCTGTACCCGGGTGGAAGTATCTTTGGGCATCTCGCTGATCCTGCGTATCCGTCCGCTTACCGTGCCAAACTCCTGGAAAGGGTAACCCTCAAACCGGATGATTACCTCCTGGCCCGGCCTGATTTTTCCGAAATTATATGGCCCTACCCACATTTCACCGAAATAGCCTTCTGCCTCGGGAACCACCGCCATAATTTCTTCTCCTGCTTTTAGCTGCTGATTTTCCTGCAGAAAGGTGGTGAAATGGAGGGTGCCACTTATCGGAGCTATGGCCAGGTAACGTTGTTTCCAGGCCTGTATATCACTTTTCAGGGAGTAGATGGTCTGGAGAAGTGCCGTGTTATGTTCTTCTATGGTTTTGTCCATTTCCAGCAGCTCCTGCTGTTTCTGATTCCGGCTGATGGTATTGTTTTCCAGGGAGGCCCGGGCCTGTTCATAGGCCTGCTTTTTACTCAGATAGCTACTCATGGCATTTTTGGCTTCGCGGGCCGGAATAAATCCTTTATCGGCCAGGCGCTGCCGGCTTTCGGCTTCTTCCTGGGCTATTTTCAGGTCTTCTTCCTGGAGATCAAGCTGCTCGTAGGTATGATTTCTCAGGTTTTTCAGGCTGGTAATTTCGCCGGAGATCGTTCCTTTTTTGCGGGAAAATGTACCGGAATGAAGGGCAGCTTTGGTGCGGGTATAGGCCTCCCGGAATGCCTGGTAGCTTTTCTGCAGGTCGCCTAAATTAAAGTAGAGGGGTAAGGTAGTTTGGTAAATGGCCTCCATATCTTCTTCTTTCCCGATCAGGTTGTCAATTACCTTTTCCAGTTTCAGCACATCTTCATGATCAGCGGTACTTTCCAGGTAAGCCAGGATATCACCGGAGTCCACTTTTTGGCCGTCTGCTACCCATAGTTTTTCCAGCCTTCCTTCCGAACGAATCACAACGCTTTTTGGGAGCTGTGCCGGTAGAACCCTCAGAGGAGCTGAAACGAGGTCAGGGTATTGTATAAACCAGGATACGGCTAATACCAGGCATATTACGGCAAAGAAAAGGGTAGTGCCCCAGCGTAAGAGCCACCCGGGCGGACGGTTCAGCACCTCGTCTACACCAGAGCTTACCAACTCCGGCCTGTGATTATTTTCCTTATCCGTTTCCAAGCTCCAGCTGATTTTTAACTAATTCAAAATACCGGCCGTTCACGCGGCTGAGCTCTTCATGGGTACCCGTTTCTACTACCTTCCCTTTTTCCAGTACGATGATCTGATCGGCATTTTTTACGGTACTCAGGCGGTGCGCCACTATTACCACGGTTTTCCCGGCAAAGAACTCTCCAAGGTTTTCCATGATGATGCGTTCATTTTCGGCATCCAGGGCGTTGGTGGCCTCATCAAAGAAGAGGTATTCAGGGTCTTTATATACCGAACGGGCAATCAAAAGCCTTTGCTTCTGCCCCTGTGAAATGCCGTTTCCCTCTGCTCCTATCTTTGTATTGTAACTCAGGGGTAGCTCTTCTATAAAACCCCGGATGTTGGCTACCTGTACAGCATGGAGTAGCTTGTCGATATCCGGGCGGTCATCACTGATGGCAATATTATGGGCAATAGTATCTGAAAAAATGAAGCCTTCCTGCATGACCGTACCGCAGCGGCTGCGCCAGTAGTCGTAACCCATATTGCTAAACTGAAGGTTACCTACTTTGATATTTCCTTTACCCGGTTCAATAAACTTTAACAGTAGTTTGATCAGGGTGGTTTTCCCGCTACCGCTGCTGCCCACTATGGCGGTTACTTTTCCTTCAGGAATATGAAGGCTTACATCGCTGAGTACGGGTTCATTTCCTGCACCGGGGTAGGTAAAAGTGAGATTTTCTATTTTAATGCCCCTGTCTTCGGGCAGGCGGCATACAAAATGCCGGCCGGGCGGTTCTTCATCGTCCATAGCGTGTACTTCATTGAGGCGTTCCAGGCTGAGCCGGGCATCCTGGAGGCGTTGGATAAACCCTACCAGTTGCTCCACAGGGCTGTTCAGCTGGCCCAGGATATACTGTACAGCCAGCATGGCACCCAGAGTCATCTACCCGTTTACCACGGCAGTAGCGGCCAGGAAGGTAATAAAGATATTTTTCCCTTCATTAATAAAGAGGGCGCCCGACTGCTGGTATTGCTGGAGGGCCAGTGAGCGGATATTTAGTTTAAATTCAGCCACCTGCAGATTTTCCCAATCCCAGCGTTTACGGAGGGTGGCGTTATTGAGTTTCAGCTCGGGAACGGCCTGTACCAGCTGGATCAGTGTACTCTGGTTTTTGGAATTCAGGGCGAAGCGTTTATGATCCAGGGTTTTCCGGTATTTCAGAAAAGCGGTGACCCAGGCGGCGTAAATAACAGAAGCCACTACAAATACCCCGAAAATAGTAAGGTTATAGAAGGCCAGCACCACTGAAAAAATAAGCAGGTTTACCAGGGAAAACAGTACGCTAAGTGAAGTGCCGGTCAGGAAAGACTCAATACGGCTGTGGTCGCCCACCCGTTGCAGGATATCGCCGGTCTGCTTACTTTCAAAGTAAGCCACAGGCAGGCGCAGCAGCTTCCCCAGAAAATCAGAGAGGATAGACAGGTTAATGCGGGTGCTGATGTGCAGGAGAATCCAGCTCCGGATAAAGTCTACGCTCATGCGGCCCACAAAAAGCATAAGCTGTCCGCCCAGTACCAGGTAAATAAAATTCAGGTTACGGGTCTGGATGCCCGTATCTACTACTGATTGAGTAAGGAAGGGCAGGATCAGCTGGATGAGTGACCCGGTCAGCAGCCCCAGGAAAAGCTGGAAGACCAGGCGTTGATAGCGGAAAAAGTAGGAGAACAGGCCCATTAGTGTTTTATTCCCCTTTTTGTGCTCAAACTCATCTTCTGCTTTGTAAAATGCCGGAGTGGGTTCAAGGAGGAGCGCGATGCCGGTAGGCTCACCGTCAGTTACAGTGGTGGCCCACTGGGATTCAAATTCAGTAAAAGAGTATTTCAGGAGACCACGGGCCGGATCAGCCACACATACCTGCCCGCCGGCTCCTTTTTTCCATCCGGGCTTTAGAGCTATTTTATACACCACTACAAAGTGGCTCTGTCCCCAATGTACTATACAGGGCAGGGGGGCATCTTTCTGTAGTTTTTTGAGGTTGATCTTTACCGCCAGTGCTTTGAACCCGGTTTTTTCTGCTGCCTGGGCTATACCCAGCAGGTTAACCCCGTCTTTCCCTATCTCTGCCGCTTCCCTGAGCTTTTGTGCCGAAAGGGTACGGCCGTGGTGCCTGGCCACCATGCGAAGGCAGGTGGGACCGCAATCCATGGCATCGAGTTGGTGATAGAAAGGGAAGATCATGACTTTATTCCATCAATGAATTTATTGAATAATATTGAGCTTTTCATTATTCCCAGTTGTACCAACTGCCCGCTATCTATATACTTTATAGAGTTATGATTATGAAAACTTATATTCTCCTTCTTTTTTAGCGTATATTGATAATGTTTGTAATAAATAGCATTTCCATAATGTTCCTCTCTTTGCACTTCTTCCAACACCTCGCTTGGGAAATCGTCAAGAAACTTGGTATGAAATACAGCGCTCTGTATTTCTGATATTCTTGAGCGGTTTATGGCGTGCATACCTTGAGCAAGATATGTATTTTCTGTATAGTGGAATAAAGGGATTTTAGATAATATATGAGGTGGAGACATCTGTCCGAAAACGCGCTCTCTTACTCCACCGGTGAATATTACAGAGTTGAAAAATTCAAATCTCTTTCTATCCTGAAATGAAAAAATACCGGAAGTATATTCCTTATCAAAGTAGCTAACTGTTAACAATGGATTTTCTCCGGGTTCGTATCTGCTGTCAGAAAGGCTGTTTTTAGAATACATGTCTAATAAATAGGCTCTTACAGATTCGGATTTTTCGTGCTCTAAGAAACGAATCAACTCTTTGATACTCAGGAATTCAGCATAGGGGAAAGTGAAAAGTTCATCAATGTCTACTACTATACACCAATGCCCTTTTCCGTATTGTTCTAAAAGGTACTCTATCCAGAACCAATGATTTTGATAGGAATCTTGAGTAAAATATAAGTGACTGTTGCTGTTCTTCAGAATTATGTCTTTTGAATTATCGGTAGAATTATTGTCAACAAAGAAGAATCTGTCTACTCCCAAATTTTCATAATACTTTAAAAAATGAGGTAATCTGAGAGATTCATTTCTCAGAACTGCAAAAAGCCTAATTTCTTTTCTATCTTCGGAAACAGGAGTCATATTTAATTTTCGAAGTTGCGAAATAGACTTTGTGAATTGTCTTTGGTAGTAATATTTACTCCTTACTTTACTTATTTTCTCTTGTAATGTTTTGAAGTAGTTACTCATCCTATAACTTGTTTTGTACATTATAAACTATAAAGAATATTATGCAAGAAGAGATTTAACCAGATAAATATATTCAAATGAGCATTTTAGTGTTGTTATCTGGCTTCTTTGTAAATCCAGAAACCAATAGAAATCATGCCTGCCACCATTGTGGCGCCCAATAGCTTATACAGGAAGCCGGTTTGATAGGATTTTTCTAAATGATTTCCATTTTGATCAAATACATATTGGAATACTTCTTTTTCTGAAAGAATCCTGCCGGAGGCTGAAACGCCGATTTTATCAAATTCGGGGGGTAATATGTCGTCTCCTTTCTCATTAAGCAATCCTGTTTTTGTACCCTGAAAAACCTGGAGGTAGCCCCTTTTAAATTTATCTGAAATGCTGTCATATTGTTTGCCTTTCCATACGTTCCCCAGGCTGTCTGTTATCCCCCAGGATTTATCCGGGTATTCAAACTTATAGTGGCCTTTTCCCAGAGGGGCAATTTCCCGGGACTTTACCAGGCGGGTTATTGTACCCGATGTATCAGCACGGTACCAGGTGCTGTCTTTATGCAATAGAATTGTATTGTCTTTAACATCTTTGATATAAGCTGTATATTCTAATGGGATGACTTCTTCCGCGCTGTAAAAATCGATAAAGCCGAGCCGGTTATTTTTCCTCACCATGATGTTTCCGCGAAGTAACTCATAATTTATTTCATCAAATTGGGGTTCTAAAAGGGGTAGATTCTCCGATGTCCAAAATCCTATTTTCTCTCCTTTTAACTGAAATGCCCTAATCCTTCCTCTGAATTCATAGGAATAGGGTTCGATATAGGTATAGATATCAGGAATTAATAATTTCCCCATCGTATCGATATAGTTTTTTTCTCTATTTTGTAAGGTAACTTGTGCTATCCCATTTTGAAATTCAACACCATAGTGAAAGATTTTGCCAAATAGAGGCTTTCCCTGTTTATCGATAAACCACATCCCCCTATAATCACCTACCAGACATTTACCATATTTAAAACGACCTTGAACGTAAGTATATCTGGGTGAGATTATTTCTTCTCCCTTCTCATTAATAAACCCACTGGCTACATTTCCCAAGCTAAGAGTTCTATACCTGTCTGTATGGAAACATCCCCTACAGTAATTTTCGGCGCCGGTGGTTACTTCCGCCATTCCTTCCGAAAAATCACCCATGTCGGTATATACCTTTTTTGTTAAAATTTTGCCATTTTTATCGACAAGGAATGAACTTAGTGTAGGAATGCTATCATTTACAAATACCTTCTTTTTTACTACATAAAGTCCGTTAGGTTGCACCCATACATAGTCATAGTTTTTAAATGGTCCATCGTTTCTGTCTTTCTTTCTGCCGTATTCTGTGCTTTTGAAATAAGTTTCACGCCAGGGATTCTGGGCATGTAGGCTAATTGATAGGGGGAAGCAGATATAAAAAAGATATTTCATAAGGGGGCAATCGTATAACATTTTGGAAAATGGAAGGGGGTTTTTCCCCTTCCATTTGATAATTAGGCTTTTACTACAGTACAGCCACCGCCTCCCCATCCTGTGCAATAAGAGTTCTGGTTACAGATTGCCTGAGCTTCTGCCTTGGTTTTTGCCGGAAATGAGGTAGATACCAAGTTTTCTGCTTTACATCTCCACATTGCTCCTCCCACCACATTTTTCATTTCAGCTCTTGTTAAAGCTAAACCCATAAAACTTGATAAACTTTTCATGTTACATTCGTTTTTGTTTGAAAATAATTTATTGTTGATTTGCAAATCCAGTACTTAAATGGTGCTTAAGCAGCCTGTTGATTTCACTTCCTTTATATACAGAAGGAATTACATTGGAGTTTAAATATATCTTAGGCGCTTCCTGAATATTAGCTAAACCCAGCCAGCGTAAATGTAAACCGGCCTGGTTTATACCTCCAAAATCCTCTGGGAAATGATGTATCCATTGCTCTACATCATTATTTTCTTTAAACCATTCTTTTAATGCCGTACTTTTATCTTCCTGGCTCAGAATACTTCGGGCTATTCTTCCTCCATCATCATTAGGGTTTAACGATGCCGCCATAATATACTGAACCTGTACTTCTGAAAATGTACTGGCTATTTCCTTGCTTAAGAAATACATCTCTCTACACGACCCGCATAACGGATTGAGAACTATAGTAATAGTATCTGTTGCTTTAGAATTGTGCCTTTTTATTACTTCCATTTCTTCAAAAAAAGAAGGAAGAAAAGTTTCCTGTGTAAAAATGGTCTGAATATAAGATGAGGAGAACTTTAATCGCTGAAGTTGTATATGCAATGGTTCTGCCGTAATTGCTTTTTTTAAGATATCTGATAAAAATATCCATGAAATAGAGATGAATAGAAATATCACAATTCCTATCCAGAGGCTATTTATAGGTAAATTGATGCCATTTTTGTAAGCTATTATAGCTTCAGAGATTAATACAGCCTGTACACCCAAACAGAGAGGGCACCAGCGTTTAATTTTGAAAGCCTGATAATATATAGACCATCCCGTATACGGTACAGCTATTAATGCCAAGAGGGCAAGAATATTTAATGCGTTATCAGTAGCAATTAAGAGATATAACAAACCGGACGTAAAATATATCAGTCCGATTTCCGCCCAACTTAACCACCTTAAAAATTTTGCGCCTGAAGAGTTTAATACCGGGCTACAACCTGTTTTGCTACTGAGCTGGCAAACTTTTCTCAAAAAGATATTGGATGAATCAAAACTATATCCTACCAGCATCCCTGACATTAGCACCCCTGCAACCTTAGTTAATAAAAAAGAATAAAATACGTACGGGTTTATAATTGACTTCTGGTTTATTAAAATAATAGCTGTTATAATGAAAATACCCGTTGAAATAACCGGCAGCCTGAGATTACTTAGTATTTCTTTTCTTCTATTCGCTTCAAAGTTCCTCTCCCTGCTCTTCTCATTTGCTTCCACAAGAAGAGTGATTCCACTCCATTTATGGAGAAAGCTCTGGAAACTCTCTTTTATAATTCCATCTATAGTATGTTTCCACTCTACAAAACCATCATTTACGGTAAGTAGGGTAATATAGGTTCCACCACCACCATCAAAATAGGCAATTGCCGGAAGGGGTATCTCCTCTAACTGATTAATAGAGAGCCTGGTGGCGATATTAGGTATATGAAACTCATTTAATACATCACTTAAACCGGCCAGAGAAGTGGCTTCAGGATGCTCGAGGAAAGCTTTCCGGAGACTGGTTTTAGTAATTTTAATCTTTAAATTACTTACAAGTTCCCATAAGGCCTCAAAAGCATATTTTTCATTAAGGTTCATAAGTCTAATAATTGAAAAAGTAGTTTTCTATTACTATCTAAATCATACTTTTCAGAAATTTTCTGATTAAAGGCAGCTATATTTTCTCGGTAAACAGGATTATCAGAAAGTTCAATAATTTTATCTTTCATATCCCTTTTTCTTTCGTACATGAAACTTCCCCGCAGCCCAATGCCGTGAAGCTCAACTTTTAATCCATTCCCGTTTTGATCATAATGAGGATCAAGCGGATATACCAGCATGGGTACTTTGTATTCAATTGCTTCTTTAATAGACCCTAATCCTCCGTGGGTAATAAAAACATCGGCTGATTTCAAAACTTCCAATTGAGGTACTTTTGTGAAGAGATGAACATTTGAAATGGAATCATTTTTTACAGCTTCAATAACATAGCGATTTACAGAAATAACTAATTGAGTAGAGTCCATCTCTTTAATAGCCTCAAATAGGTTGTGGAGAAAATTTAGCAATGCCCGGTCTGGTCCGCTATAAAAAGTGCCGAAACTGCAATAGACTATTTTATGTTTTATGGAAAGAATGTTTCCCCAAACTTTAATAAATGAATTATCCAGCTCAGTTTCTATCCTATGATTACGGGTGCTGAGGCCTAAATAATATTGATTTTCTTGCCTCACATTCGGGCTTACTTCTAACTCTAAGGGGGCAGTTACCAACTCAGGTACTCTTTTAAACATTTTGGTAAAGCTATTCTCCTTATCAAAGTCAGCTTCTGAAACGTCACCTTTTTTTAGATTGTTTTTGGTTTGCCTTGTAACAAGATAGTGTAAAATGGAACCTTTAGGCCGTCTTAGAAAGTTTAGAAAATGCTTTTTACTCTTATCCTCGGTTTTTACCTCACTCTTAATCCAGGTTCCCTCTGACACCAAAGGATAGCCACTTACACGGTAAGTGGAAAGCATGGGGTTAAAAAACAGGAGTTTCAGGCGGAAGCCTAGTGATTTTAAAACTAAATAATCTGTACTACTAAAAATATCGATAATTACAGCGTGTGGTTTTAGGCTTTCAATTAATCCTTTTAGCTCCTTTTGTCTATGTTCAAACACTTCATTTTTTCGAATAGCTTTCACCAGGTTCCAAAAATTCCCGTATTGTTTTTTTTCAGTAACTATGTAATCCCTTTCCATACCCAACATCACTCTCCACCGGCTTTGAAAAATGGCCTTAAAGCCATTTTTTTCTACGAGTTCTTTGAGAATGTCATTAGTGATCGCAAAATAAATAGAATAATGACATTTCAATAAATCTGCCAGATACATTGCCGGCATAATATGGCTTCGTATGGATGCTGGTAAGAACAATATAACAGGTTTGGTTTGCAAATCAATACTTATCAAACCTCCCTCCCTATAATTGTAATACGGATTTGTTTTGATATAATAAATCTAGGATAAGTAACATTTGTTTTCCAAACCTATGCAGTCAAATGCCCGCTTTTTGCAGTGAACGACTTAAAAAAGAAGTAAATAGACGAAAATTAGCCACTTACTGCAAAAATATATTTTAATTTGTTTATTATGAGTTCTTTATAGGTGTATTAAAGAATAATGTACAGGCTCACCCGGTAAATTCCATTTTCATTCTCCACCATAAGTGTGTGCTGTTCCGGGTAGTAAATCTCCAATCGGCGACGAGTATTGGGAAGGCCGATGCCTTGGGTAGAGTTGGTAGTTGCGGGTGTTTGATTTTGAGTGGTCATCAATAAGGTATTGTTTTCTATCGTTATAGAGATTTCAGCCTGGGCTGCCCCCGAAATTCTATGTAACCCGTGTTTGATACAGTTTTCTACCAGGTTAACCAGGATTAACGGGGCTATGGTTAATTCTCCCGGCATTCCGACTATAGTAAATTTTAGCTTTTTATTGGGATTTAGTCGTATTTTCGATATCTGGATATAATTTTTTATAAATTTTATTTCTTCATCAAGGGCTACTTTTTCCTTGCCAACATCATAAAGTGAGTATTGTAAAAGTCCGGCAAGTGTTTCTATGCTTTTGGCGGCTTTCGGATTATCCATCACCATATTATAGATGGCGGTAAGTGTATTGAGTAAGAAATGAGGATTAATCTGGGCGTGCAGATAACTGATTTCCAGTTGAAGATTCTCTTCTTTAAGTTTTTGGGTATAATAGAAGTTTTTCAGCAATTCATAAACCAGTTTTATCCCCAGGGGTGGCGCAAGGTGAAACAAGCTCATGGTATATGTAAAATAAAATACTTTAGTATTGAACGGAATCTGATAAAATCTTAAATCTCCGATATTTTCCTTTGCAGCAACAAAAAAAGAGGCAGCTTCAAATTGACTTAAATACTCAAACAAATAATACGTAAAGTATTGGTATCCGATTAAAATGAAGGCTATAGATATTCCCCCTGTAATCAGGTTCTTATTGAATGAATAAACAATGATATAGTAGCTTATATAAGTCAGAATAATAACCCCAAACATAAAGAGATAGGTGTGGGCTACTTTAAGTGCATTGACTGAGAATATAAAGTAGATGAAAAGGAAAATACCTGACCAGAACACAGCGGTTAAAATCCGGTATTTCCCTTTTTTCTTAAGGCTATCTATTAAATAAATGATTTTCTCAAGCATTAAATTTAATCGGTACGCGGATGGCCTGTTGTTGTTATTGTTGAGGTAGTTGTAAATTCTTTACCTTTACTTTTGTTTTCAAAAATACCCACTACACTCGTTTTTAGAAATTTGTTTTGTTTTTTCATTCATTTAAAAGTTTTAGATTATAAAGCTTTTAAATAATGATGAAGTAAAAAAATCAAAGCAGTGAATGACTGTGATTTTGCAGTGAATATACGAAAAAAGAAGTAAGCCCACAGAAATCTGTTATTTACTGCATTTTTAATCGATTTTCTATAATATCCTTCACCCATTTGCATGATTTGGACAAAATGATTTTTTTGTCATTCCGTAAAGTTACTTCGCTATTTCGGATACTTTTTATATAGTGTAACCTTACTAAAACAGAGCGGTTAAGTTTTAAAAAATCAGGAAGCGGCAAAAGTTCCTCCATTTGATGTAACCGGACTCTTAATGTCAGATATTCTTCACCAAATCGCCCAAATATTTTGACATAATAATTATCTGCTTCTATCCAATCAATATGCTCTTTCGGAATTCGGATACTTTTTTTCCCGATATCTAATGTCAGCATCTCTTCGTTGAGATAATTAATAGCTTTTATAACCTTATCGACTGATTTTGTGAATTTTTCATAAGACGGGGGTTTGGTCAGATAAGCAATCACGTCAAGGTTATATGACTCATGGGCATATTGAGGATAAGCGGTAACGAAAATGAAGTGCGTGCCGGGGATGCCCAGTCTTTCCACTAATTGTATACCGGTAATATCGGGCATTTCTATATCCAGAAAAATAATATCAGGTTTGTTCCTCCTAAGGTAATTGAGCGCCTTTTTCGCTTCATCAAAGCTTTCAAACAGGTTTAAAGAAGGGTGTCTGGCTATGTGCTTAGCCAGTATTTCTCTTGGTGCAGGTTCGTCGTCGATAATGACACAGTTATAAATCGTTTTCATTTCAGTGGATGGTTTTTGTGCGAATATTCACATTTTCCTTTTCAAATCCAAATTCGTGCAGGCAAGAACCGAAGTATAATGCCGGCACAGGAAATGATATAACATCAACTCATATTTCCGGGCATCTGAAATAAAATTCCGGTTCACGTGCATGTGAATAAATGAAGCCTGGGACTGTTTTTTTACTTATTTTCTACTTTCTTATGTTCGAGTTTTACTTGCTTATAATTGCTTATATCCTGAAATTTATTTAAGCGCGTCCTCCAGATTAAACTCTGTGAGTTTTGGCGCATTATGATAAAAACGGTTTCTTGAGACATTGAATAGAAAATATTGAGGAATGGAGATTGCATCGCCAAATAATTTTCTGGACAAAATACTATCTTTGTCTAATCTGTAATGTTCTGCCTTACCTTCAAAAGAATAGTATCTCCTGACCACCTCTTTCCATTTCTCAATGTCATCATCAATAGAGAAAAAGACTATTTTTGTATTCATCTTTTTTATTATCTCCGCATTTAATTTATTCATTTCGACCCGACATGGAGCACACCAGGTGGCCCATGTATCTAAAAATACCCACTTATAATTCAAACTATCCAGTAATTGTCCAAAACTTGTTTCAGTACCATCGGGCTTTAGAAGTATTTGCTGATGTAATAGGGTGTCAGAAAGAATTAATTGAGCTTGAAGTTCTGTATTTTGCAGAGATAGAACCTTACTTTCCTGTTTTTTGACAAACTCTTTCCTTTCCTCGTTTTTGGAAAACATTAAATAGTCTTTTGTGTAGTCTTCAACAGAGATATTTCTCCAATTTTTTAAATCAAAAAAGCTTCGTAATCCGTTAAAATATACCTCGTCACGTACCGGATCCTCAAATTCCAGATAAAACTTAAACCGTTTTTGTAATTGCTGAAAATAGTTAGGGTCATCTATAGAAAGAATCTTTTCTTTGTATTTTTTGCAATAAAGAAAATCTATGTACTCTTTTTGGTATACATTAGTAAGAAAGCCGTTTCTAAATTTACGATTCTGAAGAGTTTCCAAGCCATTATTATCCAGTAAACGCACAAGGTTCTCATAATCTATATCATTATAATCATTATGAATGGTCTTACGGATTGCCTCTTTGAGATAGTTAAATTGGGTTTCATCTTTAATTACCTCAAAAACATCTAAATTAATTCCGGGATTTTCTTTCACATATTCTGTGATGAGATGATTTAATTTTGCCATTTTATTGTCCATATAGGGTATCAGGCTCTTCATGGGCAGAGCCTGAATATCACCCTTTATGGGCCCGTAACCCTGCAAATCATTGGCATAGAGAAGCTCCACCAAATTATGTTCAATTTCTTTACTTCCACTATATTTCAGCAGGCCACCTGGTTCTCGAGTTACAAAAACAGAATCTCCATTATTAAGGTATAAAATACCGCCTGACATAAAGGTTGATATGTAAAATAACTGTAAAGTTCCACTGTCTGCTTTGAAACCCGCACTACCTCTGATTGCCATAAATTGTTCTATGCCTAAGTTGCCATATCTTTTAAAACCCAAGTCAGGATCTGGCAAGCTCATGGTATCTTTATTTACAAATGCTATCCGGATATCCTGAGAAAATGAAGTGCTGAAAATTAAAGCAAAGAAAATAGAAAGCAAAAATCTCATTAGCAGTATCTTGTTTGAAATTTATAAATTGAATAATTCATCTCCTGAATTTTATTCACAAAACTCAGGAGATGCAAACATTATCAAGGTTGGGCTGGGGGAGCACCACAATTACTCAATGTAAAGCCGGATCCGCATGAACGCCCGTTACAGTCGGAGTAAGAATCCCCTCCGCAGATAGCTGTGATTTTATAAGAAAACTCCGCATCACCACAGTTACAGCTCGCATAAATGTCTCCGCGTTTCGGCTATAGTTCATTCACTCTAAATGTAAATATTGTAAGTAATCCGATTCAAATAAAAAAAAAGATATGAACTACCAGAATTTTGAAACAAAGTGATTTTTTCGTTTTGTTATTTCATATCTATGATAAGATGTGCATTAAAAATTCCCTGTTCTGTTGATATTTTCAGGGAATGATTGGAGGGGTAATAGTGGTTTAACCTTCTCCGTGTATTGTCAAGACCTATACCAGTTTCTGTGGAGGTAATGTTGTCAGGGATATGATTACGACAGTCTAAAGACAAAACACTTTCGTCTATGTTTATGTCAATTTTAGCCCATGAAGCTCCGCTACTATTATAAAGGCCGTGTTTGATAGCATTTTCCACAATATTGATTAATATCAGCGGCGTGATCATAAGGCCGTCAGATTTGCCCTTAATATTTATTATGAGTTTTTTATTCCTGTCTAACCTCATTCTGGCTAAACTGATGTAATTTTTTATAAAGTGTATTTCCTGGGTCAGGGTTACCTTGTCATGCCCCGCATCGTATAACGAGTAACGAAGAAGATCTGAGAGTTTTTCTATGCTTTGGGCAGCTTTTTTATCCTCCCTCACCCGAATATAAACAGCTGAGAGAATATTAAGTAGAAAATGAGGGTTTATCTGAGTCCGAAGATAGTTCAGTTCCAGGTTGAGCTTTTCTTCTTTGAGTTTCTGAGTGCTATAAAAATTTCTGAGGAGTTCATACACCCCTTTGATAGCCAGGGGAGGAGCAAGGTGAAACAAGCTCAGCGTATACGAATAATAAAAAACGGTTCTATCAAATGCAACCTGCCATACTTGAAGATTGCCAAGTGCTTTTTTTACTAAAGGGATATAAAAGTCTGTGACGTCTAAAAGGGTTAAATAGGTAAAAGCGTAATAGGTATAATACTGGAAAAGCTGAATGGTAAGAACAATACTTAGTGCCCACAAATATTTATGACGAGATTGAAAAGAAAAAATAATACTGTAATAAGTAATAAGAACAAGTATAAAAACCCCCGCCATATAGATATAGCTGGATGTAGTCTTCAGGAAATTTACAGAAAAAACAAAATATATAAAAAGGAATATGCAGATCCAAAAAAGCAAATGAATGCTCCACTGCATACCCTTTTTTTTCGGGTCCAGGCTATATTTGATTATAGTTTCAAACAAATTATTTTCTATGTCAAACCGGATATACCTGTTGTAGGCGGTAAAGTAGTTGTTTTTCCATTTACTTTGGCGAGAGGCCTCCACTCACCCATTACTACCTTTTTCAGAAATTTGTTTTTTTGTTTTGTCATAACTTTAAATTTTGATACGACAAAACTGCAAATGCATGATAAATTTATAAAAAAAATGATACGAACTGCTGGTTTTTCGAAACCAACCTACTTTTTTGAGGTTACAGGAAGTTAGATTTGTACCTCCTGGCCAAAGGAAAACTCTCCCCATTTTTAAGTATTACTTTGTCTGTTTGACAATGTTGTACATAACTAAATGCTGTAATGACCGATCTGTTGATCTTAGAAAACTTTTCTGGAGGCAGAAGCTTTATAAAATCTTTTTGGGTCATTCTGATCAGAATATTACCCTTTTCCAATCTCCGGCTCCATATAGTTAAGTAGCATCCATCCGATTTTATCCAGTCAATATCACCCGTTTCAATCCTATATTTCTTTTTCCCTTCTTTCAGAATGATTAGATCTCTTTCCGCTCTTTGTGTTTTTTTTAGGACACGTTCTATAGCTCCCGATAATTTTGTAAAAGTGATGGGTTTTGTCAAATAATGTACTATTTCATAATTATAAGACTCCAATGCATATTCTGAATGAGCCGTGGTGACTATTATATGGATATTATCAGGTAAGTTTTTCTGTAAAAACTCAATACCTGAAATCCCCGGCAGATTAATATCCAGCAGAATAATATCAGGGGTGTTTTTTTTTAGGTATTGAAGAGCTTCAGTGGCATTATTAAAGCTCTTGAGTAATTTCACCTGCGGTATTTTATCCAAATGATCTTTAAGTAATTTCCGAGGTGCCGGTTCATCTTCAATAAGAATACAATAGAGAAGGTCTTCTATAAATGTAGAATTAATAAATTTAAATATACATCGATAATTTTAAATCACGAGTGATTTTTCCTGGCTTGTAAGGAATGGTAATATTTGAAGAGAAAGTGATACAGCATCAATTCATATTTCCGGGCATCTGAAATAAAGTTCCGGTTCACGTGCATGTGAATAAATGAAGCCCGGGACTCCGGTGCAGGACAGGGTAGTGTTTTCGCGGAAGAACTGCTAAGTATGTTCTGAAACGGGGCCTGATACTGCCGATACAGGGCATTAAGCTTTGGTTTTAATTCTGCACCCAACTCCTGCAGAAAGGCATCGCGCTGCGCCTGACAGAAATGTACTTTCTCAGGGAGAGTAAGTCCTGAAAGGTAAAAAGGAATGCGGGTGAGGGAGGTTTCCAGCCGGTATAATTCTGCCTCCTCCTCCAGCCTTCCCAGAACCTGCTCACTGTCCTGCATAAAAAGTGTTTCGGCTGTCTCCATATCCGGGTAGCGGCTGTATTCCGGCTTATAGGTGGCTACCTGGAAGTCAAAAATCTGCCCGGAGGAGAGCTCTTGATGGAAATGAGAATGAAACAGGGCCAGGATATCCTGGTAAAAACCGGGATGGGCGCTGTGGTAAAACCGGAGACGAAGGTGAAAGCCGGGATCGTGATACCGTATAAAGAACCATTTCTGAATCAGGCCTTTTTCTTTCAGAAGCCCGATAAACGGCCGGACCTTCTCCCGGAGCAGGTTATCAGCGGTTTTAGGGCCGGTGTAAAGCTTTAGGTAGAGCCACTCACTGCCGGGCGGATAGGATTTGCCGGAAATGAAGCGGGAGGCTGCGCTAAAGGGCTGGCAGTTTTCTCCTTTTACCGGGATGACCACCTCGGAAGCACGATGAGGCAAAAAGCACCGGTCAGGGGTATGTAAAAACTCCTGAACCTTTACTACCTCGTTTTTCCGGAGGTAATCCTGCAGGATTTTTTGCGGCAAGGCTTGCTGTAGGTCGAGGTAAAGTTCATTATCGGCTTCAATGATCACTACATGCCGGGGGAGAGTTTCTTTCACCCGTTCGAAATTCTTTTGAGTGAGATTCCAGGTAGCCCGCGACAGGATAAGCTTGCCGGAAACCACCCGTGGCAGGTACTCCCGGTCTCTGAGCGCTCCCCAGTCAAAGACGAACTGCGCACCTGCCGGCTGCAGGTCGCCCAGGAAATTATATACCGGAAGCCCGGTAGTGTAATTATGGGCATGGGAGAGGTAAGGTATCACCCGTTTATTGAATTTGCGGGAGCGGAGAATGACCTCGTTTCCGGATACCGAAACCAGCAGGTCGGCCAGGGGAATGGGGGTACCGGTGCTCTGGCCCAGGTAATGGATTTCATGCGTTCTCCATAAAGCGTGGTGCACTACATTGCCTATTTTCCCATCGGGCATATGGATGACCTCAGCCAGGATAGCGTCTGTGCACGATTGCTCATAAGCGGTGATCTGACGAAGCCTTTCCGCCAGCGGGGTATTGCCCGGGGAAAAGCGTGCCATCAGGTTGACGGCAGAGCTTCCGCCCGCCTGTTTTAACAAAAACATAAAATCAGAACCTTTCCGGATCAGGCTTCCGAAAAGGTAGGAAGTCAGGTTTTCTTCGGGTGGAGCATTCTGCAGTTCACCCGGGCTAAAGGTTATTTCACCGGCACCTGAAGCCAGGCAGGAAATGTATTTATCCAGCAGAAGATGGGAGAGGTGAGGGGGGGATGCCGGAGTGTCAGAGAGGGTATCCAGCTGGCTCAGGAGCTCACCGGAAGAGTTCAGGTTATATGTTCCGTAGGGGATTCCGGTTTCGGGGTCCAGCGCTTCGGGTAAAGGGATTTCCTCTCCTTCAAAGCGGCGTATAAACTCTTCCCGGAAATCCGTCTTACGGAGCTCCATGCGATTCAACAGGCCGGCTATTTTTTTCTTCTCCAGGATGTCAGGGTCGGTATATAGCCGGGGAACAGCCTCCCGGAAAGACGTTTTGCCGGACAGATCCGCAGTAAAAACACCTGAAAGCCGGCCGAAAGGTGTGCAGCGCGTACACCAGCGTGAATAATATTTGTAAAGGGTCTTTTGATGCTCTTCCGTGAGGTTTTCCGTGGTTATGGTTTCCCAAAAATGAGGAGTGGCTTCTTTGAGGGCTTCCATAAAAGGTTGATGGGTCAGGAGGGCGCCGATATTAAGAGGATTTTCAGAGATATCGGTGATTTTACCTGCGGGGATGCGGAACTGGACAAAGGAAAATAGTTTCATAGGGGATAGCTGATTATTGGTGCAGTGGTCAAAGCTAATCACCTTTCTAAAATATTTTTGATTATTCTGAATTATCTTGTCGCTATGGAAATTATTTTCGCCTGATTTTTCTAAACATTCGTCCGGTGAAAGTTTTTTATACCCTGGCACTCCTGCTGCTTTCCAATATTTTCATGACGGTGGCCTGGTACGGTCACCTGCGAATGAAAGAGTATTCCTGGTTTGCTAATATGGGTCTTTTTAAGGTGATCCTGTTCAGCTGGGGAATAGCCCTGCTGGAATATATGGCGCAGGTACCAGCTAACCGGATCGGCTATGAGGGTAACGGTGGCCCCTTTAGCCTATGGCAGCTGAAGGTAATCCAGGAGGTGATCACGCTGCTGGTATTTACGGGTTTTGCGGTATTTGCTTTTAAGAGCGAGACGCTCCGTACTAATCATATTATTGCCTTTGTATTCCTGGTGTTGGCTGTGTATTTTATTTTCAAGAAGTGAGAGATAAGCGCTTTCCTTTTTCTACCCCTTTCCAGAACTCATCTGTATCTTCCGGGAGCTGCCCGGCAGGATTCGCCAGGATATAGTAATGCAGGTCCTGCGGCGTGAAAACGCGTTTGAACTCATTACGGAGTTCCGCATTCTCATTGGCAAAGCACAGGTTATTGGGCCCGGGCTCTTTTTCGAAGAGGAGGCCGAGGTGCTGGAGGTGGAGGGTGAGGGAGGTGTGAGTCACGATACAACTAAAAATGACCAACGTTTTAATGAAAAATGAAAAACTAAAAATGAATAATACAAGTATCTGCATTATTCATTTTTAGTTTTTCATTTTTAACTTATTACATTTCCTCAAAAAGCTTCAGAATCCGCTTATACTCGTCCATCCAGGAGGTGGGCTCCACGAAACCGTGGTCTTCTACCGGGTAGGAGGCCACTTCCCAATTCTCCTTGCGGAGCTCAATCAGGCGCTGGGCCAGGCGGTAGGTATCCTGGATGTGCACGTTCACGTCTACCTGGCCGTGGCAGATCAGCAGCTTGCCTTTCAGTCCTTCGGCAAAGAAGATGGGGGAGCTTCTCCTGTAGGCCACCGGATCAGTCTGGGGCTCATTCAGGATATTGGCGGTGTAGCCCTGGTTATACGCGGCCCAGTCGGTGACCGGTCGCAAGGCGGCCCCTGCTGCAAAAACATTGGGTGTGGTAAACATGGCCATGAGCGTGATAAAGCCCCCGTAAGAACCTCCGTAAATGCCTATTTTCTTAGGATTAATACCGTATTTGCTTACCAGCAGTTTTGCTCCGTCTACCTGGTCGGTCAGGTCTTTGCCGCCCATGTGCCGGTAGATGCCGGTTCTTACATCGCGCCCATAGCCGGCGCTGGCGCGGTAGTCTATGTCCAGTACGGTATATCCTTTGTCTGTCAGCAGGTTATGGAACATATACTCCCGGAAATACTGGCTCCACCATTTATGGGCGTTCTGGAGATAACCTGCGCCGTGTACAAAGATCACCGCTTTGCCGTTCTTTTTCTTTTTGGCCGGCTCATACACACGGGCGTACACGTCCTGCCCGTCCTGAGCTTTAAAGGAGATCACCTGCGGCATTTTCCAGCTGTAAGCCTTAAAGGCATCAGTAAGAGAAGAAGTGATTTTCTCCGGCTGAGCACCGGGCTCATTCGGCTGGATATAAAGTTCCCAGGGAGTATTGGCATTGGAATACCGGATAGCCAGCGTTTTTTCATCCGGGGAGAGGCTGACTTCATGCGCACCTGTCATTTGGGTAATCCGGATCCTTTCGCCTCCGGTTACGGCCATTTTATAGAAGTGCTTCTCACCGGGATGCACCTCGTTAGTAGTCATGTAAAACCATTTTCCGTCTTTGGAAAGGTCCGCACCCTGCACCTCAAAATTGCCTGAAGTGAGCTGTTTTTTAGCTCCCGTGGCCAGGTCTGCAGTGTAAAGGTGGGAGTAGCCGGTAGCTTCCGACTGGTAATAAAGGGTATTTTCGTCAATGAAGCCTAAGGTGCCGCCGCCAAAACCACCGCCTATGCCGGGGCCGGCTATCCAGGCATCATCGTGTTGCCGGTCTACCAGGCTTAATTTGCCGCTTTCGGCATCCAGCGTCATAATCCAGCGGTCTTTGTTGTCCTGGGCACGGATGCTGATTGCCGCCCGGGTGCCGCCGGGCGACCACACCGGGTTCTGAAAAGAGACTGCTCTAAGGGCTTTCTTTTTGTCGGTCTTTTCTTTATCTGTTTTTTCTTTGGCCGGATATTCTTCCAGGTATTCAGGCTGATCTTCAATGCCCGGAATATCTTTTAAGTCTATTTTAAAGACGGTGTCTTTGGCAATATGGTAAACAAAAGCTTCCATAGTGCCTGAAGGCTGGCCTACTTTGGTTCTGGCCGGGATATCCTGGGTGTAACCGGAAGCCGTTACGTAGTTAGGTACAATGGTTCTTTTAGCCTCTCTGGCCGGTTCTGCCAGGCGGTAGAACACATATTTCAGGTCAGGACTGGCCACGGCTCCCTGCAGCATTTTTCCACCCAGGGAGATTTTTTTCGGTTCTTTTATTTCGGTCAGCTTATTGTATTTTTCGCGCGCTTCTTTATCGGCTTTGGCCTGGCGTAACACTTCAAACAGGTCCAGCTGATCTTTTTCAAGGGTCTTGTCTGCTTCACTTAAACGGCCTTCCGGTCTTTTGTTTTCGCTGGAGAAATTAGTGATCTGCGTGGTCTTACCATCGCTCAGGCTAAGGGTGTACAGGTCATTTCCTGAAGAATAGATCACCCGGGTTTCATCGAGACTGAAATACGGGCTGCCTTTCCTGTCGAGGGTGTTGGTAAGCTGTTTTTCTGTGCCGTTCCGGGTATCCAGCAGGTAGATATCCCCGTTTTTGAGATATAGCTTTTTGCTGAAATCGCGGGAATAGCGCGGGCCGGAAAACCCGCCAAAGCCTCCGAACCCGCTTAAAGCAAGTGATTGCTTTTCGGCCAGGCTTACTTTAACGGGCGTACGGTCAGTGAGGGTGATCTTATACAGTGAATCTGCCCGGTTCTGTTCGGGGTTCCAGTTAAAGTAAACGGTTCTGGAGTCTTCTGACCAGGAAATGCCGGACGGGGAAGTGCCGATCCACTTCGCCGGGTCTTCCATGATTTTCTCTACGGTAAGCTGGGCATGAGCCAGCGCAGAAAAAAGAACCAATACGGTTAAAGTAAATAATTTACGCATAAATGAAATAGGTTTTATGAATAGGTTATAACGTAGTGTCCTTTGTGAAACATACTTTGTGATCTTTGTGAAAAAAATATAGCACAAAGATCACAAAGTATGTAACACAAAGAGAACAAAGTCCTGTACGTTCGTAAGTAAATGTATTGATTATTTGTGTTATGCTGCAAGCAAAACGATAAAAAACCGGAATGAGTAGGCGAAGGTTTATATTTTCAGCCGGGCCCGGAATCCACGTACACCGTAATAAGACTCGGCACCGTTATGGTAGATGAACACCCGCCCGAAGCGCCGGTCCCCGAAAATGGCCCCGCCCAGCTTTCTGACTTCAGCGGGAGTGGTCAGCCAACTGGAGGTTTTGGTATCAAAGCTGCCCAGCTTTTGCAGTTCCAGGTATTGCTCTTCCGTGAGTATTTCCACCCCCATATCCGCAGCCATGCCTATGGCACTGTCTTTGGGTTTATGTTCCTTACGAGACTCCAGGGCTTCCGGATCGTAGCAAAGGCTTCTGCGGCCCCTGGGAGTTTCGGCCGAGCAGTCGCAGAAAATATAGTGCCCGTTTTCAAAGGCAATCACATCCGGCTCGCCACCGGTTTCTTCCATTTCATTGAGTGACCACAGCTTTTCAGAGTTCTTCTCCAGGCGGCTTTGCACATCGGGCCATTCCATGCCTTCGTGACGCGACATGTTTTTGGTGAACCGGACCCGGAGAAGGGTAAGGAGCTCGGTGAGACGGGGGGTGGGGAGGGTAGGCATTTTGATTTATGATTTACGATTTATGATTTACGATTTATGATTTACGATTTATGATTTACGATTTCAGGCGGTAAAAGTTTCCCGCTTTGCCAAGCGTAAATCTGTAACCGGCAATTAAATCCGCCGGTTATCCGGCCGCGAGTACCATGAAATAACGGTAAGTACCAGCAGGAGGGTAGGGCCGAATAAGGCAACAAGGTCGTCTTTTACTACAAGATGAGACACAATGGCTCCGCTCATGGCAAAGAAGAATCCGGCGTAGGCCCATTCTTTCAGGCGGGGAAAGCCGGGAGCCAGTATGGCTGCCACGCCGAGTATTTTCCAAATGCCCAGCAGAGGCAGAAAATAGAGCGGGTAGCCCAGATGCTGCATCATTTCTACTTCTTCTTTTATACGGATCAGCTGTACAATGCCCGTAGAGAGCATTCCGAGGGCCAGCCAGCCGGTAGAAATCCAGTAAGTAAGTTTGTTTTTCATAGGTTTTGAGGCTTTATAAATTTGTTTTTTCGTATTAGAAGGTTATTTGCTGCAGGCGGTTATGCGCCATGTTAATGCCCTGGGCAAAGGGGAGCTTCAGTAGGTTGTCGCGTTCTTCTACTGACCGGAATACCGTATGAATGGTGAGCTTGCTGGTTTCAGGGCCTAGCGACTCAAATTGCAGGAATTCCAGCTGAACGGAAAAGGGAGTATTCTCCATCTCGAAGGTACGGGTGATCCTGGAATCAGGAATGAATTCATGAATAAGCCCGTTGGCTTTGAATAATACGCTGCCGTCTTTCCCCCGGGTTTCAAACCGGTAGCTTCCGTGAGGTTTACTTTCCATCAGCAGCACCTTGTTGCCCATCCATTGTTCTACAAGAGCGGGTTCGGTGCAGGCCCTGAACAACAGGTGCGCCGGCAGTTCAAATTCACGGGTGATGAAAATCTCCTGTTTCCCTTCTTCTGCTCTTATCCGGGTTTTATGTTCCATTGATCCATTTATTTTGAAGTTCCGCGCTTAAGTATCGGAAATGTTTTTCATAAGCGCTTCCAGGTTGTTAAACCGATGGTCCCACATCTGCCGGAAAGGCTCAATGAAATCGGCAATTTCCCTTATTTTTTCGGGATTCAGCCGGTAATAGATTTCGCGTCCGTTTTGCTCTTTTGCCAGTAATTCGCATTCATTCAGAATCTGCAGGTGCCTGGAAACGGTAGGCCGTGCCGTGTCGAAATGCGCAGCTATGGAACCTGCCGTCATGGCCTGTGAAGTCAGCAGCAGGAGAATAGCCCGGCGGGTGGGATCGGCAATGGCCTGAAATACATCACGTCTGAGATTCATATGAAGCTATTTGGCTACAAACTTAAGTGTAGTTATCTGGCTACGCAAGTTTTGGTAGGTTTTTTTGTGAATTTGTAAATTCGTTTTTTGTTTTTCCGCTTACAGTCCGAAATACGCCGTTTCCTCCGGTGTCAGTAAGCGGGATTTGATCACAAAGCGTAGTCCGAGGGGAATTTCAAGGGAGAAGCTGGCTCCGCGGCCGGGGGTGACGTCCAGGGTGAGGTGAGTGTGTTTCCAGTATTCGTACTGATCTTTTGACATATAAAAAGGGCAGCTATGGACTTCGCCCAGGAGGATATCGGTATCGTTAATCATCAGTTCTCCTTCGGGGAAGCACATGGGCGATGAGCCGTCGCAGCATCCGCCGCTCTGGTGAAACATGAGCGGGCCGTGCTGCGTACGCAGCCAGTCAATGATCTTTTCCGCTTCCGGGGTAACTGATACTTTTTCCATGGTAAAAGAACGAAGGGACATCAACGCCCCTCCGTCTGTTAACTTAACCTCTATTAAAAGAACCCTAATTTGTTTTTGTTGTAAGAAATCAGCATGTTTTTAGCCTGCCGGTAGTGCGACAGCATCATTTTATGGTTTTCACGGCCAATACCTGATTTCTTATATCCGCCAAACGGTGCGTGGGCCGGGTAGGCGTGGTAGCAGTTCACCCATACGCGGCCGGCCTGGATGCCTCTGGAAACCTTATAGGCCTGGTGCGTGTCGCGGGTCCATACACCGGCACCCAGTCCGTAGAGGGTATCATTAGCAATGGCCAGGGCTTCGGCTTCATCTTTAAATGTAGTTACACATACTACCGGTCCGAAGATTTCCTCCTGGAAAACACGCATTTTGTTATTGCCTTTCAGCAGGGTAGGTTGAATATAGTAACCGCCTTCCAGGCCTTCATTATAGGCTGCTCCGCCACCGGTCAGCACTTCTGCGCCTTCTTCTTTCCCGATCTCAATATAATTCAGAATCTTCTCGTACTGGTCGTTGGAGGCCTGTGCACCCATCATGGTGGACGGATCCAGGGGGTGCCCCAGCTTAATCTTTTTCACACGGTCTATCACCCGCTCAATGAAAGCGTCATAGATAGATTCTTCTACCAGCATCCGCGACGGGCAGGTACATACTTCCCCCTGGTTCAGGGCAAACAGCACAGCGCCTTCCAGGCATTTGTCAAAGAACTCATCATCAGCATCCATTACGCTTTTGAAGAAGATGTTGGGCGACTTGCCTCCCAGCTCCAGCGTTACCGGGATAATATTTTTGGAGGCATACTGCATGATGAGCTGGCCGGTAGTGGTTTCACCGGTAAAGGCTACTTTGTTGATTCGCGGACTGGACGCCAGCGGCTTGCCGGCTTCCACTCCAAAGCCGTTTACGATGTTAAGCACTCCTGCCGGCAGGAGGTCCTGGATGAGCTCAGCCAGCACCAGGATACCCACGGGGGTTTGCTCTGCCGGTTTCAGCACCACGCAGTTACCAGCCGCCAGGGCCGGTGCCAGCTTCCATGCCGCCATCAGGATAGGGAAATTCCAGGGAATGATCTGGCCCACCACACCCAGTGGCTCGTGAATGATCAGGGAGAGCGTATCGGCATCCAGTTCAGAAGCCGAACCTTCCTCGGCCCGGATCACCCCGGCGAAATACCGGAAATGGTCTACGGCCAGCGGGAGATCGGCAGCGGTGGTTTCCCGAACGGGCTTACCGTTATCCCAGGTTTCCACCCGGGCCAGCAGACCGATGTTCTGCTCTATGCGGTCGGCGATCTTATTCAGGATAATGCTGCGCTCGGTAGCAGAGGTGTTGTTCCAGTGCGGAGCTGCCGCCCAGGCGGCATCCAGCGCCAGGTTAATGTCTTCTTCAGTAGAGCGGGCCACTTTTGTAAAGACCTGTCCGTCTACCGGCGACAGGTTTTCAAAATATTCTCCTTTTACGGGAGCGACCCATTTTCCTCCTATAAAATTTTCGTAGTGCGTCTTGAACTTCGGTTTTTCCAGCACCTGGCTGTTTTGAACGGTTACTGATGACATGAGCTTTTTTATTTTGATTGATTACTGGATCAAAGATATTCTCCCGTATTTTTTTATATTTTCATTATCCTGCCGGTGATTTTCACTATCCTGTGAAATTTTGATTATTCATGTAAAAAATTAGAATATTCAAATAAAACGGATATATTCACGTTAAATCTGATAACCTGTTCCTGAAGAAGATGATAAGTTTAACTCCTTCATTCTCAGCAAAGCGTAAGCTGGTGGATATTGTGGAGAACCGTACCGTTCATACCCTGAACCGCGCGGAGCTGAATATTTACGAGACGCACCGGAAAGCCGAGGATGTTCAGCTGAAGTTTACCGATCCGCTGTTGGTAAGCATGATCCGGGGAAAGAAGGTGATGAGCCTTTCGAATATGTCGCCTTTCGGCTTTTTACCGGGCGAATCGGTGGCGCTGCCGTCGGATGAGCTGATGCGGATAGACTTCCCCGAAGCCACGTTCCAGAGCCCTACCCAGTGCCTGGCGCTGGCCATATCGCGGGAACGGCTGCAGCAGACCGTAGACTTTCTGAACCAGGGCGGAGGAAGGGTAGACGGAACGGAGTGGAATACCCTGAATTTCAATTACCGGTTCACCAATGACATCGCCATTAACCAGATCATCCAGCGGCTGATCTTCATTTTTACAGAGAATCACCCTTCCAAAGATATCTTTTCCGAAATGCTGCTCCATGAGCTGGTGATCCGCATCCTGCAGTTTGAGAACAGGACCCGGTATGACCTGAATTCCATGCATGACAGTAACGCGGATGCTTTCTCGCACGTGATCCGTTTTATCCGCGATAACCTCACCGAAGAGCTGTCGGTAGAAGTACTCAGCCGCATAGCCTGCATGAGTGAATCCAAATTCTACCGGTCGTTCCGGAATGAAACCGGCCTTACCCCCAATGAGTATATCATTGAAGAGCGGCTGAAAGTAGCCGAAAACCTCCTGATCAATCCCGAGGTAACGGTAAAGGAGGCCTGGCTGGCCAGCGGGTTTAACAGCTTCTCTTATTTTTCCACCCTGTTTAAAAAGCGTAAGAAACTGACTCCTTCGGAATTTAAGAGCAGAATGGGAGCCTGAGGTGTTCTGCGTAGTGGGTTCCGGGCCGGTTTTTCGGGCACTTTATCCCGGAGATAGCCTGATGCTGCCAAAGTATGCTTAATTTTGAGGAAATTTTGATTTCCTATGAGCCGGTCTTTATGTCTTGTGGTATGGATTTGTCTCCCGTTTTTTGCGAGCGGTCAGACAGATTCACTCCTGAGCGGGCTGGACAGGGCCATACAGAACAGGACCCGGTACCAGAATGCCCGGGAAATCAGGATCGACAGCCTGAAGGCCCTGTTTGAAAACACGAAGAATAAGGAAGACCGGTACAGGGTACAGTACCGGATATTCAGGGAGTACCGGAGCTACAATATGGACTCTGCCCTTTCGGTCGCCATGCGAAAGAAGGCGCTGGCAGAGGAAACGGGTAACCGGAGGAACATCGATGAGTCAGAGATGAACGTGGCGGAGATTCTGGGGATCATGGGGATGTACAAGGAGTCACTGGAGATCATGGACCGGATGGATCTCTACCGGCTGGGCAGGCAGCAGAAATCTTTTTATTTTCACCTGCACCATTCGCTGTATACGCGCCTTTCAGAAAACATGGCCAGTGAAAAAGGGCCATATGAACGGCTTTTGAGCACTTACCGGGATTCACTTTTAAAATATAACGATGAAGGTACAACCGGGCATGACTTTGCACTGGCAGGCAAGCTGACAGAGCGGAAGCAATACGATAAGGCGATGGAGGTTTTTCACCGGATGATCGCTGAAAAGAAAGACAGCCTTTCTATACTGGCCATGGCTGCGTATGAGCTTTCGGAGATTTACAGGAAACGGGGGGATATTGAAAATGAGAAAAAATACCTGATCATTTCAGCCACATCCGATGTGAAAAGAGGTGCACGGACCTATGTTTCACTGATCAAGCTGGCGGTGTTACTGTACCGTGAGGGAGATGTGGACCGGGCATACCGGTATATCACCTGTGCCATGGAAGATGCCTCCTATTCCAAATCGAGATTCAGAACCCTCCAGATCTCCGAGGCCCTGCCGGTGATCATTGATGCATATGATAAAAAAATGAAAGAAGAGAAAGCCAATCTCTTTAAATACCTGGTGCTGATATCATTTCTTTCCGTGATCCTGGTGTTCAGCATCATTTTTATCTACCGGCAGATGAAGAAACTTTCCCTGGCCAGGAAAGAAGTAAGCCGTATGCTGGAAGATGTCAGGCAGATGAATATGGAGCTTTTTGATCTCAATGAAAAGCTCTCCGATACCCACCGTATCAAGGAAGAATACATCGGTTTTGTCTTTAACCTGTGCTCGGATTATATTGATAAAATGGAGAATTACCGGAAGGAGATCCACCGGAAGCTGAAAGCAGGTAAAACAAATGAGGCGCTTCAGCTGACCGGCTCCACCTCACTGGTAACCGATGAGCTCAAAGAGTTTTTCCGGAATTTTGATGCCGTTTTTCTGACTATCTTCCCGAATTTCGTGGAAGAATTTAACCGGCTTTTACTGGAAGAAGAAAAAATCCTGCCTAAGCCGGGTGATCTCCTTTCGCCGGAGCTCCGGGTATTTGCCCTGGTGAGGCTGGGGATTTCAGAGAGCAGCAAGATCGCTAACTTCCTTCATTATTCTCCCCAGACCGTTTATAACTACAACCTGAAGGTCAGGAACAAGCTGGCCATTCCGAAGGAAGAATTTGCAAAGGTCATCCACCAGATCGGGCGATAGTGTTACCATAAGCCCTTCCTGATTCTACTTTTTTGTTTTGATAATAGTTTTTTAACTTACTTTTAATAAGTAAGTTGTATTATTTTCTCTCTCTTTCCTATCTACTTTGTGCTTCTCCTAATCCTTGAATGCCGTTCCGCGCATTCTAGCTTTGTATCTGTGTTTTTGCGGTTCCCGGTAAGTGGGAAATGCAGATTATTTAACCTTAAATTATGGATGTCTCTTATGAAAGAAAAATTACCCCGTGAGGGAATCAAAGTTTTGTTTCTGCTGCTCTTTTCTCTTTTTACTTCCGGATTGTATGCCCAGAACAAGGTCAGGGGAAAGGTCACTGAAGCAGATACAGGTGAGCCGGTGATCGGCGCTACGGTGAAAGTCAAAGGTGAAGTAAGGGCCACGTTTACCGATGTAGACGGGAATTTTGAAATCGGGGCGGGGCCTGACGCCGTGCTGGTAGTTACCTATGTAGGTTATGAAACCACGGAAGTGGCCGTGAATGGGGCCGCTTCCGTTACCATTGAATTATCGAAAAATACCGGGCTACTGAATGAGATAGTGGTGATCGGTTACGGGCAGGTAAAGAAAAGTGATGCTACTGGCTCTGTGCTGGCTATTAAGCCCGATCAGCTGAACCGGGGCCTTCAGGTGAATGTACAGGAAGCGCTGCTCGGGAAAATGGCCGGAGTAAATATTGTGCCTTCAAGTGGTGCTCCGGGAAGCGGTGCTACCATACGGATCCGGATGGGGGCCTCGCTTTCTGCTACTAATGACCCGCTGATCGTTATTGATGGCGTGCCTACGGATAATTCCTCGCTGAATGCTATTAACCCCAATGACATAGAGTCATATACGGTATTAAAGGATGCCTCCGCCACGGCCATTTATGGTTCAAGGGCGTCTAACGGGGTGCTTATTGTTACCACCCGGAAAGGAAGCCTGACCGGCGGGCGTCCTAAAGTGAGCTACAGCACGAATCTCTCCCTAAGCCAGGTAAGGAATTACTACGAAGTACTTTCGGCTGATGAATACCGGGAGGCGTTCCGCAGGTATGCTACTTCAGCTCCGGCCAGTTTTCAGCTGGGAAATGCATCTACCGACTGGCAGAAGCAGATCTACCGGGCGGGTATGGGCCATGAGCACAATGTTTCGGTGACCGGTGCTACCCTGCAGACCCCTTACCGGGTATCCCTGGGGTATACGGATCAGAACGGTATTATCAAAGAAAATAACTATAAGCGAACGAGCGGAGCCCTGGGCCTGTCGCCCAAGATGTTGAACAAGCACCTGTCACTGGATATCAATGTGAAGGGAAGCCTGGAAAATAACCGGCCCGTGTCTACGGGCGTGATCGGCAGCGCGCTGTCTTTTGATCCTACCCGCCCTGTTTATGAGAATTATGACGGCAATACGGGTTTGGGATATTATACCTGGATGGATGCCGGCAAGCCCATTGTGCTGGCGCCAAGTAACCCGCTGGGAGATCTGGCACTGAATGAGATGAAGGATAAGATAGGGCGGTCTATCGGGAACCTGGCCATCGATTATAAAGTGCACGGACTGGAAGGTCTGCACCTGAATGCTAATCTGGGCTATGACATCCGGAAAAGTGTTTATGATGAATTTATTCCGCAGTTTGCCCCGTCTACCTATACCTCTAACCAGAATAACGGAACCGGGAAGATTTATAACCGGGAGAGCCGGAACCGCAATTACCTGCTGGACCTGTATGCCAATTATACCCGTGATTTTAAGGAGAAACATTCGGTCAATGGTATGGTGGGCTACGGCTGGCAGAGATTCTGGTACGATATGCAGGATAAAACAAGCGATCACCTTGGTCAGACCCTGCCGGGTGTTCAGCCTACCCAGGGCGAAGGCGAGCTCTACCTGCTGTCTTTTTTCGGGCGTTTCAATTATTCGTATGCCGACAAGCTCCTGCTGACCGCCACTTTGCGGTCGGATGCTTCTTCGCGGTTCTCCCAGGGGAACCGGTGGGGGTATTTTCCTTCCATGGCCCTGGGGTACCGGTTAAGTGAAGAGGAATTCTTTAAAAATATACGCGGTCTCTCCGATCTGAAGCTCCGGCTGAGCTACGGGCAGACCGGTCAGCAGGATATCGGCGGGTATTATGAGCACCTGGCTACCTATACCGCTTCCTACGATAACTCGCGCTACCGTTTCGGTGATGAATGGCTTACTATTCTGCGGCCTAACGGCTATGATCCGAACATTAAATGGGAGACCACGTCTACCTATAATGTGGGCATCGACTACGGTTTCCTGAATAACCGGATTTCGGGAAGTATCGACGCCTACACACGGAAAACCAAAGACCTGCTGAACCGGATCTTTGTACCGGCCGGAAGTAATTTCACGAATGTTCTGAATACCAATATCGGCGATATGGAAAGCAAAGGGATAGAGTTTGCCGTAAATACCCTGCTGGTGAAGTCGCGTGACCTGGAGTGGAGCCTGAGCGGAAATTTCACCTATAATACTTCCAGGATTCTCCGGCTGAATACCATTGAGACGGAAAATAACTTTGTAAAGACCGGTAACGCCGGCGGAACGGGCCGGTACCTGCAGGTACACAAGGTGGGCTATACCCCATATACCTTCTTTCTCCTGGAACAGGCTTATGACGAAAGCGGTAAGGCTTTGGACGGGAAATATGTGGCCCCGGACGGCAGTATCGTCAGCAGTGAATCAGATACATACAAATACCTGACCAATAAAAGCTCGCAGATTCCTTATTACTACGGAGTTTCATCCCGCGTGATTTATAAGAAATGGGATTTGGGTATCAATGGACACGGAAGCTTCGGGAATTATATCTACAATTACCAGAGAGCTTCTGAGTCACTGGATGACCTGTTCAGCGCCAATAAGGTGTCAAGTAACGTATCACCGGTCACTATCGCCAATGCCTTTGCGCTTCCAAGAATCTATTCCGACTATTTCCTGGAAAAAGGCGACTTCTTCAAGGTGGATAATATTACGGCGGGGCGGTCTTTTACCGTTTTCGGGAACAGTTCTCTACGGGCGGCCCTGAGTGCGCAGAATATCATTACGATAAGCAGGTACTCAGGTGTGGAACCGGAAGTGTATAACGGTATCGACCGGAATATTTACCAGCGGCCACGGATCTATACTTTATCCCTGAACCTTAACTTTTGATTGTGATGAAAAAACTTATTTATATCTCGTTTCTTTTTGTTTTCTGCTCATCGTGCCTGGGCGATCTGGATACGCTGCCCTTAAGTGATAACCAGCTGACCGGAGAGGCCGTTTACAAGACCCCGGAAGGGTACCGGGGCGTATTGGCCAAATGTTATGCTTCCCTGCTTTTGACCGGCCAGATAGGGCCCGGAGGCGACCGCGACGTGCCTAATATTGATGAAGGATACAGCGGCTATACCCGCGCCCTGTTTTACCTGCAGGAAACTACTACAGATGAAATTGTGTTACACGCGGGAAGCTCGCACGGAAGCACCTCCCTGCTGCTGATGAACTGGGATCCGTCTACCATGGTGATCAGCTATCCGTATTACCGCCTGTATATGTCTATCAATTACTGTAACGAATTCCTGAGAGAATCTACCGACGAAAAGCTGAAGAGCAGGGGCGTGTATGAGGCGTTAAAGGAAGAGATCGGGTATTACCGGGCAGAGGCGCGGTTTATACGGGCTTACTGCTATTCCATGATCTGCGACCTGTACGGATCGGGGCCTTTTGTGGATGAGACGATGGACGTGGGAACCATCCCTCTACAGAAAACAAGGAGAGAAATCTATGATTATGTGGTAGCGGAAGGAGAAGAAACCGCTAATGCACTGAAGCTGCCGGGAACCAATGTATACGGCCGGGTAGACCAGGTAGCGGCCTGGTTTTTACTGTCGAGGGTTTACCTGAATGCGGAAGCATGGGCAGGTGAGGCCCGGTACGACAAGGCCTACCAGTATGCCAAAAAGGTTATTGACAGCAAAGCTTACCCGCTGGCACCGGACTACAGGCATATCTTCCTGGCCGATAACCATACCTGCCGGGAGATCATCTGGCCGCTGGTTCAGGATTTTGACAATTCTCCTTCCCATGCCGGCACCGACTTCCTTGTAAAAGCCCTGATTAACGGTGTAATGAATAATTACTACGACAGCGGTGTGAATAACAGCTGGGGGAATGCCCGTGTAAAAACGCAGCTGGTGGATATGTTTGAACCCGGAGACCAGGTTTTTGACCCGGCCGATACCTGGGGCGATAAAAAGAAGGACAAGCGGGCACAGTTTTTTACCATTGATCATACCAAAGAAACCTGGGTAGACGGTAAAGCTTTCCAGCGGGATTTTAATAACGGCTATGCCGCTATTAAATGGCGGAATGTGAATAAAGACAGGACGGGGCTGGTAGCCGGCGGAACTACCTACACGTCAATAGATTACCCGATGTTCAGAACTGGGGATGCCTACCTGATGGCTGCAGAGGCCATCCTCAGGGGTGGTGGTGGCAGCCGCGGTGAGGCATTGACGTATGTAAATGAGATCCGTGACCGGGCCTACCTTTCAGGTGCCTATGGCGCGGGCGTATCGGGGAGGATAAGTGATGCGGGTCTCAGCCTGGATTTTATCCTGGATGAGCGGGCCCGTGAGCTGCATACGGAGTCAGTCAGGAGAACAGACCTTATCCGCTTTAACCGTTTTACCAAAAATTATAACTGGGACTGGAAAGGAAGCGACGGCAATGCCGGTAACCATGCGGGGAAAGACGTAGACGATAAGTACAGGCTTTTCCCCATTCCCCAGGATGAATTTACAGTTAACCCTAATCTGGTGCAAAACCCGGATTTCAGATGAAATAGCTATGAGCTGTGAGCTATGAGCCGAAGCAGCGGACCGTCACTTCTCACAGCTCATAGCTCACGGCTCATAGCTTAAAACCTATACAGATGAAATTATACCAGTACCTATTCTTCCTCCTTCCGGTAGCGACATTAACGGCACAAACCACCCCGGAAGAGATCGCAAAAACTCCTGAGAAATCAGCAGGAGTGCATTATGCCTACCCGGTTCACGAGATCGGGGCTCCCACACCTCCACCGGCCGGTTATGAACCCTTCTATATCAGTCATTTCGGTCGTCACGGGTCGCGCTACCTCATCAGCGACACCGACTACAGCCGGGTGCTGGATCTTTTAAAAGAGGGCAGGCAGAATAATGCCCTTACCCCATTAGGCGAGCAGACGCTCGGAAAACTCGAAAAAGTATGGGCAGAAGCAGAATGGCGGGGTGGGGACCTGTCAGCGGTAGGGGTCCGGGAACTCCGGGGGATAGCCACGCGAACGTATGCCCGTTTTCCGCAGGTGTTTAAAGGAAATGCCAGAGTGGAAGCCCGTTCCACTACGGTAGTGAGGTGCGTGCTTAGCATGGATGCTTTTTGTGAGCGGCTGAAGGAACTTAACCCGGCACTGGAGCTCAGCCGTGATGCCAGCATTAAATACCAGCGCTACCTGAATCACCACACGAAGGAGGCTATCGCCTTCCGGTCTGCGCCTGAAAGGAAGGAAGAGTACAAGCAATTTGAAAAAGGTAAGATCCGCCCGGAGAGGTTGGTTTCCAGCCTTTTCTCCGATCAGAAATTCGTGTCAGACAAGGTGGATCAGAGAGCACTGATGCTTGACCTTTTTGCCCTGGCCGGGAATATGCAGAATATGGAGACCGGGGTTTCTTTCTACGGCCTCTTTGAAGAAAAGGAGCTCTTCGACCTCTGGCAGCTTAAAAATTACCGGCTTTACGTAAACGATGCCAATTCTGCTTTAAACGGTGGGCTGATGTTTGAAAATACCAAGCCGGTTTTAGAAAATATAATAAAAAATGCAGACGAGTATATTCGTACGGGAGAACGGGGTGCTACGTTGCGCTTCGCACATGACGGGAACATTATTCCGCTGGCTCTTCTTCTCCATCTGAAAGATACTTATACCAGCATAGCCGATCCGGCCGGTTTTTATAAAGTATGGAGCGATTTTAAAGTAGCTCCCATGGCCGGGAATATCCAGCTGGTTTTTTTCCGGAACGCAGAAACCGGCAGGGTGCTTGTTAAATTCCTGCTACATGAAAAAGAAACGGAAATCCCGGAACTTCGGACAGATATGTATCCCTATTACGACTGGAAGGATGTAAAGAAATTTTATCTGTCGCTTTTGAAGAAGTAAAAGACACCGGGTTTTTCGGAACGCCCCTCTTTGTTTGTGCCCTGACCTACAGACTACTGTTTCCGCTGAGTGAAGAATAACTTTTATATTTTTGCGTAAAGAATTCAAAAACAGTTACTTTTGTCCTGTAACCAAACGACTTCTCTACCATGAAAACGAACAAACTTTTACTTATAGTTTTCGGGATAACAGCCATGAGTTTGTCAGCATGTAAAAAAGACGATCCTAAACCCGGTCTTACAGGGTTCTGGACGGGCAAATACGGCAACGGGAATGATTACCCTACCAGCGGATATGCGTTTTTATTCCGTGGAGATGGTACGGTACGGGTATTTAATAACTCAGATACGACCAGCGCAGCTGTAACCAAAGCGGAAGGAATTTATTCTTTTTTAGGCTCTACTGTTACGGCTAAATACACTTACCTGACCGGAGGAAATCCTACCTATTCTGTGAGCGCAAAGGTAAATGATCAGTTTACCTTCATGGAAGGTACCTGGGGACCCGGAGACAATACATCGGGTAACGGAAGGTATTTCCTGGTCAAGCAACCCTGACTTAATTAGCCACCAGGGTGTACACGTTAATCGTATTCCCGGTTTTAGGACTGGCTTTGGTAGCTGTCAGCACCAGGTTTTTGCCATCATCTGAAATGGAAGTGATGGAAAAAGTAAGCGTTCCACCTGATCCGGTAGGCTGAGGGTTCAGCCCCGTTAAAGTGAGGGTATTGTCTGTGGCGGAGAAAGAACCTGTAAAGGTATCGCCACTGATGTCGCGCAGGGTAACCTGGCCGGCTGCGCTCAGATCCAGGCGGTAAGAGCTGTATTCGGGTACAATGTTTCCGCTGGCCCCGGAGGTATATACCGTGATAGCGTCATGAGTAACCGTTTGTATTGTATATACTTTTTGTATGCGTTCTGCTACGGAAGGCACTTTTTCCCCGCATGCAGTCAGTAAGAAGATCAGTATAAAGCAAAATTGTAATACTTTTGTGCTCATGTTAATCGGATACCAGGATTATTTTTGCGAATATAGCTCTATATACGTAAAAAGTACCTCTTCCGTTGAAAAACTTTCATGGCTGAACAGAGAATTATTACCAAAAGGCAGCTGAGCCTGCGGAACGGGTCGGATAAGCCGGAGATCTGGGTAGCCTACCGGGGCCGGGTTTATGATGTCAGCGCCTCCCGCCTGTGGAGGAACGGAAAGCATTACGAACATTGGGCCGGACAGGACCTGACCCATGAGCTGGCAGATGCGCCGCATACGGAGACCGTATTTGAGAAATTTGAAATTGTAGGGATTTATGAAGAAAATTAAACTTTTAGACGCCATACTGCTTTTTGTGAGCCTGGGCCTGCTGGCCATGTTTGTAGACCAGATTCTTTACCTGGGCAACCCTTTTGCTGACAGCTATTTTTTCCTGATGTTCGGGCTGGCAGGACTGCTGGTTTACCTGTACCGGCGGGGAAACCGCATCTTAAAGGATAAGGAGGGGAAGAAATAGGAGGCCGTCCATAATCCAGCGGTAGCGGGCTGAAAACCTTTTTTCATTGTTGATAATAAAGGAATAGAACACCGATATCCCGGTAAAAACCAGTGCCAGCCGGTTAACATATTCCGTATTTCCTGAAAAAAAGACAATAAAAAGGAAAAGATTCAAGGCGCCCAGCCAGGTGACCGTCTTCCGTTTACTGGTTTTTCCCTGTTCAAAATACGCAAAAGAAGTCAGGTTCTGGAATACCAGCAGGGCAAACATGAAAGCGATGAGCCAGGCGCTCAGGTTGATAGACGATGCTGATACAAACGGCACTCCTACCACGGCTGCCAGGTAGATCAGCGGCATGATATAATCTTTGGCTTTAGGATACCGGGGCACAATCCACCACAAGTAAAGAAGCACAAAAGTGCCGGTGATGAGCCCGTAGATAATCACTTCCCGGGATTGGAAGAAAAGCAAAAAAATATTTACCGCGGCCAGGGCAATGGCCAGAATCTGCAGGTTATACTGATTTTCAAAATGAAAGCGGTGCCTTTCAGTGGAAGTATTACCGCGGATGACATCCAGGATACGGTCAAGGATATAAATCAGCCAGCAGACGAGCACGATCTGCAGCAGGGAGACCCAATGGGTGGGTATAGATGCACGGCCGTGCATCTTTGCACCACCTGTAAGCTCAAAGAAGGCGGCGGCGCAGGCACCCGTGGCCAGGGCTACATGCAGGCTGCTGAGGTAGATGAGACGGAGTATTTTCATTCCTTCAGCGCCAGCATTTTCGTGAAAAATTCATCCAGGAATGTTCTTACTGCCCGGCTTTGATCTTCATTAAAGCCGTTTACAAAAATGGAGAACGCATATTTTTTACCCGCCACAGAGGTGAAATACCCGGCATAATTGCGGGTTCCGGTGATGCTGCCGCTTTTGGCCGAGATACGTCCGCCGGTATTTTTCCCTAAACCGGCCACGGTACCGTCACGGCCCACTACCGGAATGCCGGCGATAAACTCATGATTATTTTTCATGGCGGCCAGCAGGGTAGTGAGTGAGCGGCAGGATAAGGTATTCAGGGGAGAAAGCCCGCTGCCGTCCAGGAAACGGTGGCTGCCCAGATCTATCCCTTTTTCCTTCCAGAATTCTTTCAGAAATTCATCATAACTTTTATTACCTGACTCCCACATGAAATTGGCCAGCCCGTCGGCAAAGATGTTGACACTTTTGTAATTGGTTTCCCGGGATATCTCGTTGATATCGGGCGAAATCACACTCCCCAGCTCTTCGTTCTGGAGGTTTTCGGGGAAGAGTTTTTTACTGACGGTAATACCGTTACGGGTCAGGAAGTGGTAGAGGCTGTCGGTGAAAATCTTATTGACATTGGGAATAGCTCCCTTTACCGCAAAATTCCGGGCATTCAGCGGAACGGTGCCCACCATTTGAATATCATCGGAAAACGGCAGGTTCAGGATATTCACCTGGTCACCACTGCCGGCCTCACCCGTTTTTACCTCGTTCCGGATCTTCCATGATTCATCGTAGGGCGATATAGCCGCAATACCTGCGGGGTCGCCCACTTTTGTTCCGCCGTTAAAATAAACGGTATACAGGTTTTCCCGGAAATTGAAATTAGAAGAAAAGGCACCGTAATAGTTACCGATATCGCCGGCCAGCCAGCCCAGGGGGAAGGAAGGCGCGTCATTGTTCAATACTTTGAGGCTGCCCTCAATGGTATGAATCTCGTTTTCTTTCAGGGTTTTCAGGATCTGTTCAAAGGGGCTTTCCTTAAACCGGGAGGAACCGAAGGTGGGGTCGCCGATACCTTCCAGCAGGATATCGCCCTGTACTTTGCCGTTAACCACGCGGCCGTTGGAATAGATCATGGTTTCAAAACGGTACCTGCCGCTGAGGTACTCAAAAGCTGTGGCCGTAGTGACCAGCTTCAGAGTGGACGCCGGTGGGAGGTTTATTTCCGAAAAATGATCGTAAACCTGCTGTCCGCTGCTCAGCGAGCGTATGCTGACCGATATATTCAGGGCATCATGGCCCGGTTGCGCCCGGAAATCCTTAATAAATTTATTAATCCCGGCAGAGAAGAGGTTTAGTTGTAAGAGTATTGCACAAATGAGAGTCATGTTACAAAAAAATTAGCTGTTAGCCTTTAGCTATTAGCTTTTAGTCGTTAGTTTTTAGTCATTCGCGATGCTTGTTTTAGTACGCTAATTTCTAATTTCTAATTTCTAACAGCTCTTAGCTATTTCATCCGTATTAAGAATTAAAATGCCCGCCAATATAGTATCTTTGCGCTTTAATCGGAAAAAAGCACTCTTTAAACTTATGAAGCTGACATTTTACGGGGCCGCCCAGAAAGTACCGGGAAGCATGTTTCTTCTGGAGTTTGAAGATGGTTACCAGGCGTTAATTGACTGTGGATCAGAGGTAGAAGGCGGAGGGCCGGTGCGGGAGGAATTCCCCTACGGGAATTTCCCGTTTGATGCTTCACGGGTGAACGTGGTGATCCTGACACACGCGCACATTGATCATTCCGGGCAGATTCCCAACCTGTACGAAGACGGCTTTGAAGGCCAGGTACTGTGCACCAGCCCCACGCTGGACCTTACGGAATTGCTGCTTTATGATGCAGCCTCGCTGAATGCAAAGGCGGTGAAAGGCGTGGAGAGAAACAAAAAGAAATCCAGGAAAGGAAAAATCCTGGAAACCCGCGGACTTTACCTGAGCCGGCAGGTGGAAGCGGCCATGGAGAACTTTGTACCTATTGCTTTTGAAAACCGTTTTAAGTTCAAAGACGACGGTTTTGTCACCTTTTACCCGGCCGGCCACCTGTTGGGCGCCGCGCATGTGGTGATAGAGGTGAAAGAAGGGAACGAGTGGAAGAAAATTGGTTTTTCGGGAGATATAGGCCGCAAAGATTTTACCCTGCTTGTAGACCCTTACAAGATGCCGGAAGTGGATTATATGGTGATGGAGTCTACCTACGGACTACGGAATCACGAAGACCAGGGAGACCCGGCAGATATTATGGAAGAGATCATCCGGGAGGCCTGTATAGATGTGAAGGGCCGCCTGATTATCCCGGCGTTCAGCGTGGGCCGTACGCAGTGTATGCTTTTCACGCTGAACCGTTTGTATTACGAGAAAAATATTACGCCCATCAAGGTGTTTACCGATAGCCCGCTGGCCAGGGCCAGCACTAAAGTATACGAAAAATACCGGAACCGGCTGAATAAAGCCGCCCGTGATTTTTACGAGGAGTCGGAATCACTCTTTGATTTTGAAAATCTTCATTACCTGGAATCTAACCGCGAAAGCCAGCTGGCTTCCACCCATGCCGAGCCCTGCATTATCATCAGCTCATCGGGCATGATCAAGGGTGGCCGGGTGGAGTATCATATTGAGAAGAATATTGAGAATCCCTACGCCACTATCCTGATGATCGGCTATGCCAATGAAGATTCAGTAGGAGGAAAACTCCTTTCCGGCGATCAAAAAGAGCTCCATATCCGGAATAAGAAGCTGGCTGTGAACGCCAAAATCAGGAAGACTGATATTTTCAGCGGGCACGGAGACCGGGATGATCTGTTGGCTTTTGCCCAAAATCAAAATCCTGAACGTTTAAAAAAACTCTTTTTAGTTCATGGAGATTTGAATGCTATGCTTAATTTTAAGCAAATTTTGAATGAAAGAGGGTACTCTGATGTAGAGATTCCTGCCCGATATCAGACCTTTGAACTGTAAAAAGATTTGCATGAGAACATTATTGGAGTTCGAAAAACCTATTGCTGACTTGGAAGCCAAACTGGAAGATATGAAAAAACTGGCCGGTGAAAATAACGTGGATGTAAGTGATGCCGTACGAAACCTCGACTCAGCGATTGAGACCCTGCGCACGGAAACGTTTCAGAATCTTACCCGCTGGCAGCGCGTTCAGCTTTCGCGTCACCCGGACAGGCCCTACACTTTGGATTACATTGAGCGTATCTGTGAAGAGTTTAACGAACTGCATGGTGACCGTACGGTACGTGATGATCCGGCTATTGTAGGCGGTATTGCCAGAATAGGAGAGAAGAGCGTAATGCTGATCGGACAGCAGAAAGGCCGGAAAACCAAGGAGCGCCAACACCGTAACTTTGGTATGCCTAACCCGGAAGGGTACCGTAAGGCCCTGCGCCTGATGAAAATGGCCGAAAAATTCAATATGCCGATTGTGACGCTGATCGACACTCCGGGGGCTTTCCCGGGACTGGAAGCGGAAGAAAGAGGCCAGGGTGAGGCCATCGCCCGGAACCTGAAAGAAATGATGACCCTGAAAGTACCCGTGATCTGTATCGTGATTGGTGAAGGAGCGTCAGGCGGTGCATTGGGAATTGGAATAGGAGACCGCGTGCTGATGCTGGAAAACTCCTGGTATTCCGTTATTTCTCCTGAAAACTGTTCTACCATTTTGTGGCGTACCTGGGAGTTTAAAGAGCAGGCTGCGGAAGCACTGAAATTAACTGCCACGGATATGAAGGCGAACGGACTGGTAGATGACATCATTCCCGAACCCCTGGGAGGAGCTCACCTGAAATGGGATGAGATGTCGGAGATTTTGAAAAATACCATTCTGAAAGAGATCAAAGACCTTGAAAAAATATCTCCTGCCAAGCGGGTATCTAAGCGTATAGATAAGTTCTGCTCTATGGGAGTGGTGATTGAGTAGTATGGCAGCAGGTATAAAGGCCGTGGTTTTCGACTTCGGCAATGTTATCATCAATATTGATTTAGAGCGCACGTTCCGGGCCTTTGCCGACCTTACCTTTAAGTCGCCGGACCGGGTGAAGAACCTCTTTGCCGAAGCCGGGATTTTTGAGAAGTATGAAACCGGATTTTACTCTGACGATGAGTTCCGCGATGTGGTGCGGCAGACCCTGAGTTACCCTCTGAATGACCAGGAAATTGATGAGGCCTGGAATGCCCTCCTGCTGGATGTGCCGGCGGAAAGGCTGGCCTACCTGGAGAACCTGCGCTATACGCATCCCATCTACCTCCTGAGCAACACCAACGCCATCCATATTGAAAAATGCCAGCAGTATTTCAGGGTCCGTCATAATGTTCAGGACTTCAGGAAGCTCTTTAACCAGGTTTTTCTTTCCTACGAAATGGGGCTCTGGAAACCGGATTACAAAATTTATCAGAAGGTACTGGATGAAACGGGTTTCCGGCCGGGAGAGATCCTGTTCCTGGATGATAATCCGGACAATATCGATGCAGCAAAAGATATGGGCATTAATTGTATCAAAATAAACCCGCCGGAGTCGTTTACGGATATTTTGGGGAAGATACTTTGATTTTTTTTTGTATCCATAAAATCCCGGGTTTCATTCATAAATCCCCGGATTTCATCCAGGGGCTGGGGATGTTGGGTTCCTACGGAACCTTTGGGTGCAACTTAAGTGCTCGGAATTAATTATTTATACATGAGAAAATACCGGACTCATTTGCTTCTTTTTATAGCCACGGTGGTGACCACTACGCTGGCGGGGGCGGAGTGGATTTACGGGTCGTCGTTTTTGAGCGGGCAGATGAGTTTTGGGCATTTTAAGGAGGGGTTGTGGTTTTCCGTTCCTTTCCTGGCGTTCCTGACCACGCATGAGTTCGGGCATTATTTTATGGCGAAGATCCGGAAGGTACGGGTGACGCTTCCGTATTACATTCCGGGTTGGCTGGGCATATTTATGTCGATCGGAACGTTTGGCGCATTCATTCGCATCAAAGACCATATTACTTCCAAAAAGGATTATTTTGATATCGGGATTGCCGGTCCGCTGGCCGGTTTTGTGGTGTCAGTGATCACGCTGATCCTGGGGTTTATTTATATGCCCGGTGATGAATTTGTTTACCATATTCACCCGGAATACCTGAAATACGATGGTAATTACCGGGAGCTCCTGGATAGCCCGGCTAATCAGATGGAAGCCATTACCCTGGGAAAAAGCCTGCTGTACCGTTTCCTGGAAAGCACCTTCGGAAATCCGGCCCTGCTGCCCCATGCCTATGAGCTTTCGCATTACCCGCTGATCCTGGCGGGATTCCTGGGGCTACTTTTTACGGCCATTAATTTATTGCCCATAGGTCAATTGGATGGGGGGCATATTCTCTATGCACTGATAGGGAAGAGGGCCTTCCGGGTGGTTTCACCTGTGGCCCTGGTGATGCTGGTAGCGTATTCCGGCCTGGGGATTTTCACGCCGTATGATTTTCAGATAGTAAGGAGTGAAGGACAATGGAAATTGCTGCTTCAATTTTTATTCTATGTTTATTTTGTTTATTTGTGTTTTTCAAGGATATTTACCCATCGTACCCGTAACTGGGTGTTAGCCCTCAGTGTAGTTTTCGGACAATTGCTCCTTACCCAATATTTTCCCGGCATAACGGGTTATCCGGGTTTCCTGGCGTTCGGGTTCCTGTTAGGGCGTGTTTTAGGCGTGTATCATCCGCCTACCGTAGACAGAGAACCCCTTGGAGCAGGCCGTATAGTACTGGGCTGGCTGGCGATGCTGATCTTTGTCATATGCTTTATTCCGTACCCTATATCCTAAATGAGGTTCCTTCTTAAGTTTTTCTTCTATGCATCGGGCTGGAAAATTTCAGGGGATGTGAATCCGGCTGTCCGAAAGGCTATTTTTGCTGTGGCCCCGCATTGGAAGAACAGTGATTTCTTCATAGGGCTGGGAACGCGTGCAGCCATGAACCGGAAGATTTCCTACCTGGGGAAAGCCGAGCTGTTCCGTCCGCCGTTCGGATTTATTTTCCGGGCCCTGGGCGGAATTCCCGTCTATCGCTCTGAAAACCGGAACCTGGTAGAAAGCCGGGTGGAGGCGGTGAAGGGGGCTGAAGATGCGCTGGTGGCCCTGGCGCCGGAAGGTACCCGGAGGAACGTATCCCGGTTAAGATCGGGATTTTACTACATTGCCCTGGGGGCCGGCATACCGGTGATTATGGTAGGCTTTGATAAGGAAAGGAAAGAAGTGAAGATCGCAGAGCCGTTCTATCCTTCCGGCGACTTCAGGCAGGATATGCAGACCCGTTTTGTGCCCTTTTTTGAGCAGATAGGCGGGAAAAAGAAGGATTGGGTACAGAACTATAAGGAAGGAAAATTTGATCATTAAACAATATACTTAAAAAGATGAAAAAAGAGACACAGGTTATCAAAATTCAGTCGGAAAAAACCCATAACCGGGAAAATTCCACTCCTTTATATCTGACCAGCAGCTTCTGCTATGAAGATGCGGCGCAGGGAAAAGACCTTTTTGACGGCACCATTGAGGGAAACATCTACTCCCGTTTTTCCAACCCCACGGTACAGGAGTTTATTGACAAGATCTGTGTGCTGGAAGAGCTGGAAGACGGGGTAGCTACGGCCACCGGTATGGCGGCTGTTTTTGCCTGTTTCGGGGCGCATCTTGCCGCGGGAGACCACCTGGTTTCTTCCAAGGCGCTGTTCGGCTCCAGCCACCAGATCATTACACAGATCCTGGTGAAGTGGGGAATAGAGTATACCTATGTGGATGCTTCTGCACCTAAAGAGACCTGGGAAGCGGCCATTAAGCCGAACACCAGGATGATCTACCTGGAAACGCCTTCTAACCCGGGACTGGAGATTGTAGACCTGGAGATGATTGGTGAGCTGACCAGGAAACATAACCTGATTTACTGTATTGATAACTGTTTTGCCACGCCTGTTTTACAGGTACCTGCCCGTTACGGTGCTAACCTGGTGCTGCATTCGGCTACCAAATTTATGGATGGCCAGGGGCGTGTGCTGGGCGGCGTGGTGGTAGGGACCAAAGAACTGATGGAGAAAGTGCGTTTCTTTACGCGTCAGACGGGGCCGGCACTTTCACCATTTAATGCCTGGATTCTGTCGAAAAGCCTGGAAACCCTGAGCCTGCGCATGGAGAGACATTGCAGCAATGCGCTGAAGCTGGCCGTGGCGCTGGAGAAAGTGGAAGGCGTGAAGCAGGTGAACTACCCCTTCCTGGATTCTTTCGGTCAGAAAGAACTGGCAAAGAGGCAGATGAGTGCCGGTGGTGCGCTGATTACCTTTGAGCTGGAAGGCGGTTTTGAGCGGGTGGTAAGATTTTCGAAACTGCTGAAGATTCCGTCACTGACCTCTAACCTGGGCGACAGCCGGACTACGATCACTAATCCGTTCACTACTACCCATTCTAAGGTACCGGTTGCGGATAAATATGCTTTAGGAATTTACGAGGGCAGCATGCGGGTGTCTGTAGGCCTGGAAGATATTGATGACCTTATTGAAGACTTTACGCAGGCGATTGTGGGATCGAAGTGAGGGATGTTGGAACGCGGATGACGCAGATGGTTATGATTTTTTAGGGATACTTTACCGATATTAAATCCCTGACGGGATATTGGGGTAAATTCATGGAGGTTCTTTTCTACCGACATTTAATCCCTAACGGGATTCACGGAACTAATGTAACGGGAATATTTAAATCCCTGACGGGATACACGGAAATAACGTAGGGGGAATATTCTACCGATATTTAGTCCCTTCGGGCAATGTTATTAAGTTAAGAAAAGGGCCGCTCCTCCGGAGCTAAATTTAATACAAATATGGAGGAAATGAGGCGAAAATATAGTCCGGAGGGGCGAGCTTATGGTAGAATAAGGAAATGATCCTACCACAAAGTCCTGTAGGGCCGGCCTTTTTCTTAACTTAATGACATTGCCCTTCGGGACAAAGAAAGGGCCGCATTTCCATAAGTGTGAATTTATTCTTTGAAATACTCCGTCAGGAGTATAATATCGGTAGAAGAAGATTCGAATGCCCTGTTCTTTTTATCCCGTAAGGGATTTAATATCGGTAGAAGAAGGTTCAAATGGCCCGCTCTCTTTACCCCGTAGGGGTTTAATGTCGGTAGAAATTTAAGATTCTCCGTAAAACAGCTCATTCAGGTAATCCAGGTACGGCTTCAGCACCTTCATATGGTGCAGGAGATTCGCTTTGAAACCGGGTGATTTTATTTCTTCATTACTGAATTTTTTCCAGAAAAACATTTCCTTGTACCGCAGCAGCTCAATATCCGGGTGGTCTTCGGTATAGCCTTTCGGGGCTCTTTTCAGCTTTTCGCCGTAGATCAGGGGAAAGTGGTTTTTGAAATCTTGTGAGTGAATGATCTCTTTCAGCGTATCGGGTGCGTAATCGATCTCCTGGCGGAATTTGGCCAGCTGCTCGGTGGTAGGCTGCCACATGCCGCCCCCGATGAACGATTCATCGTTCTGGAGATGAAAGTAATAATCGATCCTGCCGGAGTTCCGGCCACCCGGACCGAAACCGGCAGCCAGGTGGGTCTTGTACGGACTTTTATCTTTAGAAAAGCGCACGTCGCGGTTGATCCGGAAAATACAGTCTTTGACCTGTGTATCGTAAAAGGCCGGTTCAAAGGCCTTTACTTCCTGCAATACTTCGTCGCAGAATTCCACGAAATTCTCCCGGGCAGCATCGTACAGTGCCCGGTTTTCGGTGAACCATTCCCGGTTATTGTTGGCGGCCAGTTTCCTTAAAAACTCAAAAGTTGGTTCGGCTATCATCTGTTTTTCCTATTTTTGTGTTAAGATACATCTATTAGCATTAACAGAAAAATATGGCAAGAATTTTAACAGGGATTCAGGCAACCGGCCGTCCGCATCTGGGCAATTTGCTGGGTGCTATTGAACCTGCAGTGCAGCTTTCCGCTCAACCGGGCAACGAGTCTTTTTTATTTATAGCCGACCTCCATTCGCTTACTACTATTAAAAACCCGCAGGTCCTGGAGGAAAACACCCGTGCGGTAGCTTCAGCCTGGCTGGCCAGCGGCTTGGATACGGAGAAGAGTGTTTTTTACCGTCAGTCGCGTCTGGCCCCTTATCATACCGAGCTTACCTGGTACCTGAGCTGTCTGACACCTTACCCCATGCTGGCCAATGCACACTCGTTCAAGGATAAATCGGAGAAGCTTTCCGACGTAAACGCCGGCTTGTTCACCTACCCGGTGCTCATGACGGCCGACATCATCCTGTACCAGGCCGACTACGTGCCGGTAGGCAAAGACCAGAAGCAGCACCTGGAGATGGCCCGTGACATGGCCGAAGTCTTTAACCGGGTGTATGGTGAGGTGTTTAAGATTCCGGAGGCTGTGATCAACGAGGAAGTGATGACCATCCCGGGCATTGACGGCCAGAAAATGAGCAAGTCGTATAACAATTATATCGATATCTTCCTGCCTGAAAACGAGCTGAACAAAGTGATCAAAAAGATCGTTTCCGATGCCACTCCGCTGGAAGAGCCCAAGAACCCGGATACCGACAATACCTTTAAGATCTTCAGCCTGGTAGGCACACCGGAGCAGGTAGCTGAGATGCGAAAGAATTACCTGGCCGGCGGTTATGGTTACGGGCACGCCAAAAAGGAGCTGTACGAGACCATCCTGGCCCGCTTTGCCCGGCACAGGGAGATTTATAACTATTATTTCGAAAACCCCGGGGCCCTGGAAAAGCAACTGAAGATAGGAGAAGAGAAGGCGGAGGCCGTGGCCCGTAAAACCATGGAAGAAGTACGTAAACTGATGCGATTTGCCTGATGGAGACCCTGCTGGAACTGGATAAGAAGATCTTTTTGTGGCTGAACGGCTTTCATACACCGTTCTGGGATACGTTTTTCCTGATCTATACCAATTCCAAATCCTGGATTCCGGTGATCCTGTTTATGGTGTTCCTGCTATTCAAAACTTTTTCGTGGCGGCAGGCCCTGACTTACTTTGTATTGATTGCTGCGGCGGTGGGACTGGGTGATTTCATGGCTTCCGGTATATTAAAACCCGGTTTTGAACGCCTGCGGCCCTGTCACGATTTCCTGGAGGAAATGACGCTGGTGGGCAATTGCGGCGGGATGTACGGTTTTGCCTCGTCACATGCGGCGAACAGCTTCGGGCTATTTTCCGGTTTTTCCAGCGCGTTTAAAGGGAACAAATACGTGTTCTGGCTGCTGCTGGTGTGGGCCATACTGATGGGCTACTCCCGTATTTATGTGGGGGTGCATCACCCCGGCGATGTAGTGGTAGGGGCGCTGATCGGTATTGTAGTTCCGAAATTGTTCTTTTATCTTTATGAAAGAATCACCCGTTCAGGAACTGTTTCTTAACTAAACTTAATTCCTTCATGTTTAATATTGTTTTCAACATGAAGGAGTTAAATTCAATGAAGTTTTGAATAGTATAAGTTAAGTAGTAAATATATGAAGAGTGCTATTGCTGGTTTTGTCTTGTGTCTGTTATCGCCCATACTAATGGCACAGGACATTACCAAAGGTCTGTGGTTTAACGAAGAAAAAGAGGCAAAGATCCAGTTCTATGAGCAGGGCGGGAAGCTTTACGGGAAGATTGTATGGCTAAAGGAACCGCAGGACAACGGTAAGGACAAAACCGATAAGAACAACCCCAAACCGGAATTGCGGAACAAGCCCGTTGTGGGACTGGTAATCCTGACCGGCTTTGAGAAAGACGGTAAAAACTGGAAAAACGGGGATATCTACGACCCGAAATCCGGCAAAACCTATTCCTCCACCATTAAATGGGCCGGCGACAGGCAACTGAACATCCGCGGGTATATCGGGGTTTCGCTGATCGGGAAGACCACGAAGTTTACGCGGGCAGAGTAGACTAATGACCCCTCTGAATAAAAAATAGTCATGGCGGGCGGGACAGGCGCATGACGCATAGTTAAGAATGAGAATATTCAAAGCCAGACTCGAAATCATAGGGATCAATCCGTTTGTATTTGTGCCGGAGGAAATACTGGCCGGAATTTTTGAAGAAGCCGGCAGAAACAAGGGGCCTGTTCCGGTTTGCGGATCGGTAAACGGAGAGCCCTATATCCAGACTTTAGTGAAGTATAGCGGCCATTGGCGGCTGTATATCAATACCATCATGCTTCCGGATTCGCCCCGGAAAATTGGCGAAATCATTGAAGTGACCATCGGGTTTGATCCCAATGACAGAACTATATCTCCCCACCCTGAACTCCTGAAAGCTTTGGATGAAAGTGAAGAAGCCCGGGAGATATTTGACGGCCTTACGCCTTCGCTGCAAAAAGAGATCGTCCGCTATATTTCTTTTCTGAAATCGGAAGAAAGTGTAAAAACCAATGTACAGAAAGCGATCGGGTTTTTGCTGGGGAAGAACAGGTTTGTAGGCAGGGATAAGCCCTGAATATAATTCTGCGCTTTCAGAAATAAGTGGCTTCCGTATACCGCAGCAATAAGGCCTCAATCCGGAAGATTCAGCCGGCTCTTCACCTCCTCATAGCTCATTGTATGCCAGTTGATATCCGCGGCCGTTTCGCCGGGCAGTGCGCCGGTGAGTTGCGAGTCGGGAGTGATGAAAACATACCGGAACCGGTTTCCTCTGGCAGAGTCATAATGAATGTCACTGAGGGCGGTGGAGGCCTCTACGGAGAGAAACAGCTGGCCTGTGCCACCCCCATAGACCTGGGTATAGTGTGCGTTTCGAAAGGAATAATCAAAGAGCGTTTGGTTGTTGGTGCCATAATTGGCGCCATATACCAGGAAAATGCCACCTGCATTGAAGAAACGAATCAGATCCGGGTATCCTATGGCATTGAGAATAGGTGCGGGAAAGCTGTATCGCATGGTTTTCCGGGTGGGGGTATTGACCTCGTTCCAGTTGTAGTCAATCAACGTGCTGGCGATGACCTTAGCGGTTCCCCGGAGGCTGACCGGCGTACCCCAGCTTCCGGAGGTTTTGGGGCCGAATAGGTCGCCGGTAGTTTTGTTGAGGTAGAAATCGCCGTTATTTCCATGAGCCGAAGTGGGGTTAGACGTACCGCTGAGGATCTGGCTGCCGGCCTGTCCTGCGGGTCCGGTGGAACCCGTTGCCCCTGTCGCTCCGGTGGCTCCCGTTGGTCCGGCCGGCCCCGCCGGTCCTGTAGCGCCTGTAGGTCCCGTTGGTCCGGCAGGCCCCGCCGGCCCGGCCGGGCCTGTTGAACCTGCCGGCCCGGTAGTACCGGTAGCTCCTGCAGGGCCGGTGGCGCCTGCAGGTCCTTTGAGGCTAAGGGGCGTGCCCCAGCCGTCTGCAGTTTTGGGCCCGTAAAGTGTGCCGGTGGCTTTGTCGAGGTACATATCACCTGCTTTTCCCAGCGATGCCGCAGGCGCGGTATTTCCGCTGTAAAACACGCCGCCGTCTTTGCCGGCCACGCCCTGTATGCCCTGCTCGCCCTGAGGGCCGGCTTCACCTGTTTTACCGCAGGAAGTAAAGAATAATGCTGCTGTCAGCAGGAGGGGGAATAGGAGATTTTTCATAGATATAATAATTTAGCTGTTAGAGGTTGGAGATTATAGGAACCTTACCGGTATAAATAGTTACATTTTAACTAACTCTACTCTTCTGTTTTCTGCTTTTCCTTCGGCGGTGGTGTTGTCAGCTACCGGCTCGGTATCGCCTTTGCCGTCGGTGTCAAGCCGCCGCGCAGCTATACCGTATTTTTGAACCAGCTCATTTTTGACGGCGGCCGCCCTTTGACGGGAAAGCAGCAGGTTGCTGTCTTTCTTTCCGTCGGTATCCGTATGGCCGGTAATTTTTAAATTCAATGCCGGGTTTTCTTCCAGGATATCCGCTATTTCTTTAATTACGGGCTCTGATTCGGGTTTTATAGCTGCCGAGCCGGTGTTAAACTGGATAGCGTTTGTAGAATACCGGCCCTCTTTCAGGATCTTTGAACGGACGTCTTCTCCGGAAGAAGCCAGGCGGATGTTGGAAATATGGAACCAGTGGCCTTCTTTAGCCTCGTAGCGGCTGAAGAGAAGGGTATTCAGGTTCTCATCCGCACCAAATGCCCGGGGAAGATCCCAGATCTTGGCGCCGTTCAGGTACACCCGGAGCCTCTGCTTTTGCCGCCAGATCTGCACACGCACACGGTTATGGTTTACATTGAAAGCGGTTAGCGATTTGATCTTATTGGATGCCGCCTTTTCGCCGTTTTCCCATACTTCATACTCGCTGTAGCCCAGCTTTTTGCCGTCTTCTTCCTGGGGGTGAAGCATCAGCAGTACGCCGTTCCGCTTGTCTTTACCCCGTTTTTCCTTGTATCTCCCCCAGATAAAGAAGTCTTTTTTATTCTGCATCCGGGCCAGGCCGATCCACAGGGGATAGTCGTAATAGGAGAAAGTGGAGGGTACAAAGAGATCAAACTCCAGCGTAAAATGCTCCGGCAGCTGCTTCACGGTTTCGAGCAGGAAGGTGCCCGGGGTGGAGAGCTCCAGCCATTTGCCTTCCGTACCGGGCAGGGTGACTACCTTGGCGGCGGCATCGGTGTTCCAATGCGCGGGAAAATCGCCGATGGCATCCTGTTCGAAATTTTCGGCCACCAGCACGCGGCTTCCCGGCTCAAAGTCGGTATTTTGATTTGGCCCGTTTCCCGTAGCGCTGTCAGAACTGTTTTTATCGGCGACCTGCCTGTTCTGCGGCAAATCTTGGCCGGCTGGTGTTTCTGAATTTGCGTTTTTCTGCCCTTGCAGTGCCTTGTCCAGCGCCTCATCGGTCTTTTCAGAAACTTCTCTTTCCACTCTTCTCTCTACGGTTCTTTCGGCTGCTTTTCTGGCTTTGTTATCCAGGCCTTTGAGAAACTGGGCCCGGGCAGGCTGCCCAGGGAGCAGCAGTGCCAGGAGGCAGAGTGGTCCGGTTTTTATGTATTGTTTCATTTCTTTATATATTCATACGTGACTACCCGCACCAGCCCCGAGGTTTTATTGGTGGTGGTGCTTTTGGTAACATATCCGTCGGCATTGTATTCGTGTACGGAAGTGAACGGGTAGGTCTGTGCTGACAAAGCAATTTCATAGGCGGTGGCATTGTTCAGCGGGTAGGTGTGCCGGCGGAGGGCATTAACGCAGTCGCGGGGCGACTTCCTGTCGTCGTAAGTACCATAGGTAACCCGCTGTACGAGCGTATTGGTGTAGTTGTAGATATCCATGGAAGAAATATTGTTTTTCGCATCATAGGTATAGACAAACCGCTGGCTGAAAGCTCCTGTGGGGTAGTAAGAGGTTTCACTGATGGTATTAGACAGGTAAGTGTAGGCATAATAGCCTGTTAAAGCATTGGATGCATTGTAATTGGAAAGTTTAATCAGCCGGTTATGGGCATCATACTCCACCCCGGAGGTGGTTGTGGTGGAAGTAGCAGGCACATGATACGTGACTTTGGCAGGGTTGCCCGCCGCGTTGAAATCAGAATAGGTGGTGGTATTATCCGGTACCACCGAAGCATCGGCGGTTTTAAAATTTTCGGATACCAGGCGGTCCTGATCATCGTAAGAGTAAGTAGTGCTGCCCAGGTAATTGGTTAGCTTTACCAGGTAAGTTTTGCGGTTATCCGGTTCGTCGCTGCTTTTGCAGGCGCTGAAAGTAACCAGCATTAAGATGCACCCTATGGCGAGTATTGATTTCATTTTTGAAGAGATTTTTGAAGGAGAATGTATCAGCGTTTTACAATGAAGAAAATTCGCCGTTGGTGATGGTCACCCGGTCTCCGGTAGCCGGGCCTTTCAGCTCCCCGGAGAAAGTACCTTTCAGCTTTTTAGCGCTGCCGGAGCCGCTGGTTTCCGTAATGTTGATAACAAATGAGGTGCCGGCCATTCCACCACCCAGGTAGGTTTTACCGTTGACCTTCGTGAGGGTGACACCCGCGTCTGAAGCGCTGAGGGTGTAGGTGCCGGTGGTGATTTCGGCCGCTGAAGAAAAAATGGCGGCAAAGCTGGAAGTTTCCCCTTCAAAACCTTCGTCGCGACCCGAAATAGTAAGATTGTGCCTGCCGTCGGTCAGGGAGGTACCGATCACGGCCATACCGTCTGAGCTCCAGGACTTCCCGGCTACGGTAAGCTTAATGTAGGCATCCCCACCGGGGCTGACACCGGCCTTTTCCCCGCATGCCAGGCATAAAAACAGCATCAGGATCCATGAAGTTTTCATCGCTTTATTCCTTTAGTTCTGCCACAAAGTTGGGTAGAAAACCTGGTGGCCGAAATCGCATAATGATGCGTAGAAAATGAGCCGGGTTAAGCGGGAATAACCAGGGAAGTGTAAAGGCTGTAAATTTCCCAGCCGATGGACTTGTACAATGATTTGCCTTCTTCTGTGGCAACTAATAAATTTTTGAAAACCCGGTGAGAAAGGGCGATGCTCTCAAGCTCTTTCATCAGAATAGTGGCAAGCCCCTTTCGCTGATGCGGAAGGTCAGTTAAAATTCGGTCATACACCGCTAAATCATCCACTATAACCACGCGACCTGTTGCAGCGGTTTCGTTATTCTCAGTAGTTATTCTGATAACATGGGTGGAGTTATAATGATCAAAACATAACCGGTAACCGGAAGGCAGCTTCCTGTCTCTGAACTTCATTCTGTGAAAGCAGGACATCATATAGCCTTGCGGTTGAATGGTCCATTTACCGGAAATAACCTTTTTAAGTTCATCAGGAGAGGCACAAACTTTTAAGTGGACAGAATGCTCATCCATGTTTTCAGCCAATTGAATAAAATCTTCATTCAGTGCAGGAAATACATACCGGGCTTTCTGATTCTCCCATCCCACATCTACTTTAAACCCCGACCTGAACGGAACGGGTAGCGGCAAGTTCCGGGATAAAGACCAGGCGGTCAGCCACTTTTCTATAATATCAGAAGAAACTACATTCATTTTTTTCTGAAATAAAGTTTTACCGTACATCCCTGTATTCCAATGGCCATTCACTTTAAGGGCATACACCAGGTGAACTTCTGTACAGAGGTTTTGCGGTTGTATAAAACACGGCTTCCTGCTTTTTTATATTTTTGCACCGGGTTACGTAGCAGATAGGGATGGAAAGAAAAAAAATAACGTATCATAATTTATTTAAACTTGGTCTGGCATCTGCTTTGGTGAGTATCTGCAGCCTGGTTTTAGTTTTTACCACGCAAAAATTGACGGAATATACCGAACATCTGGTTTTCGGAAAAATATATGCCACACAAAAGCTGCTTTTCATACTTCTGCCTACCACAGGGATTACGACTATTTATTTTTTACGGAAATTTCTTTTCAAAGGTCGCAAAAATAAAGGTATTACAGAGATTTATAAGACGCTTGACCAGCGCAAGGATCATCTCCCGGCCTTTAAAATACCCTCTCATTTAATTAATGGGTTTCTGACGGTAGCTTCCGGGGGCTCTACCGGTATCGAAGTATCATCGGTGGTGGCCACCGCCACCGCAGGGAATATGGTACATACACAAAACTTCTCTGCGAATATCTATAAAAGAGAACTGATCTGTGCGGGTGTTACCGCTGCCGTATCTTTATTGTTTGCCAGCCCTCTGGCAGGCTTTCTTTTTGCTTTGGAGGTGATTTCCAGGAAATCGGGTAAATCGCTCTTCATAAGCTGCGGCGTTTCCGCCTTAATCTCCTGGGCTTTTATTGTGTTATCCGGGTGCCAAACCCTGCTTCCCTTCCGGATAGAAACCTGGAATGGCTATGCAATGCCGCTGTTTCTGTTAGTAAGCCTGTTGGGAGGATTATTGTCGGTCTTTTTCACTTTATTGGTAACCCGGATGAAAAAGCTGTTCGGTAATATCAATAATAATTTCCTGAGAGTAAATCTCGGCGCAGTTTCTGTCGGGGTCTTTATTCTTATGTTCCCGGCGCTGTACGGAGACAGCTACCACGGGTTGAAAGACATTTTAAACCACGCTGAAAGCATCCCGTTATTAAGCCTGGCCATCTTAATCCTGCTTAAGCCGCTGGCGGCTTCACTTACGCTGGGTGCAGGTGGAGACGGGGGCGTGTTTGCTCCCAGTATTGTGGCCGGTGCATTTTTAGGACTTTTATTCGCCCGGATCTGCAATACCCAATTGGATATGCAGCTACTGCCCTTAAACTTTGCACTGGTAGGCGCTGCCGCAACCTTGTCCGCTTCTATTTATGCGCCCTTAACGGCTTTGATTCTGGGGTGCAGCCTGGTGCCCAATGGCTACCAGTTATTTATCCCGGTGCTTTTGGGAAGCTTTGCCGCGAAATACTTTGCCCGGATGATCCTCCCTTACAATGTGTATACGTATGACTTTTACCTTTTGAAATCGCATAATCATGCGTAAAGGCCTTCGCGGGTATTTTGTATTTTTGACCCGTTTCCCGGTCGGGAATACACGATTGTATCAGAAAGAAAGCTTATATTTAACACCTTAACCGTACTCCGATGGTCAGATACCTGGTTCTGCTGCTGGCACTTCTCCCGGCTGTTGCCGCGGCGCAGGTAACCGATGACGCCTACCTGCAGAAAAAGCTGGATGATGCGAGGCGGTATCAGCGTCAATCGGAATACCCCCGGGCCATACAGGTGCTGGATGAGCTGTATGCGCAGGCGGTGAAGGAGAAGAACGACTTTGCGGCAGCCATAGCGCTGATGAAGAAAACACAATATGCCATTGGAAACGGGGATTATGGTGCCCGGGAGCCCGATTGGAGGCCTTTGGAAAGCTTCCGTCTGCGCGATGAGGTGCGGAATACCCTTTTGAAAATTCATCTTAATAAGCTGAAGGCCACCTGGTACAAGACCGGCGGCGGAAACCATTCAGAGGCTTACCGCCTGCTGGATGAGGGCATCCGGCTGGCCGGAAGCAGGGCGGAATTTCAACCGGCCCTGGCCGAGCTCTATTACCTCTATGGGCAGCTGAAGACGAAAGACGGGCATCAGATAGAAGCCAATAATTTTTTCCTGAAGGCCATGCGGATCTACGACCAGTCGGATGACGAGGAGTCCACTCTTCAATTATACAGCGAGCTGGCCAATGCTTCTTTTCTCATCGGCGAAAAAGAACGTGCCATGGATTATGCGAAGAAGGGAATTGAGGCCATGAAAAAGCATAAGGATTACGAGGAGCTGACCGTGCAGCTGAGTAACCTGGCCCGGATGTACCAGCTGAGCGGCGATGCCGAAAACGCCACCCGCTACTTCACGGAGTCTGCGGAGTATGCCGCCCGCTCCAGCCGGAAAGAAACCCGGTTTATCAGCCTGGTAGACCTGGCCCTGGTGTACCATAGCCGGAAAGACCGCGAAAATGCCCTGAAATATATGGAGCAGGCTATAGCCGAGGGCCGCAAGATCAACCAGCCCAAGCTGCACCGCTACATCCGCACCGGCGCCATGTTTGCCGGTTATAAGGGTAACGAGGAGCTGATGAACCGGTATTATGCCGAAAGCTATGCTATGGCCATGAAGGAGAACGACCGGGAGGCGCTGCGCGACTGGCACGGCTCGCAGAATTTTTATTACGGCCAGGTGAAAGGAGATAAGGCCAGGGCATACCCCTTCCTGGAAAAATTTCATGCGTACAAAGACAGTATTGTCAATGAAAAATCGCGGAAGGACTTCAACGAACTGGAAGTGCAGTATCAAACGGAGAGAAAGCAGGCGGAAATCGACAAGCTTTCGGCAGAGCGGAAAATTCAGACCCTGGAGATAGAAAGAAAAAATGCGCTGATCCGGGGCAACCGGCTGGAAGCCCTGGAAAAGCAGAAGGAGATTGAGCTGCTGACCAAAGAAAAGGAGATCAGCGACCTGAAGATTGCCCGGCAGAACGAGGCCCTGCGGCTGAATGAAATGCAGATCCGGTACCTGGATGAGCAGAAAAAAGTGGCCGAACAGGAGAACCTGCTGAAGGAGAAGAGTATCCGGAACGAAAAGCTGACCCGTAACCTGGTGATCGCCTCGGCGCTGGCAGGCCTGCTGGTGATTGCTTTCCTGGTGAACCGGATGCTGCTGAAAAAGAAGATCGAGCAGAAGAATATGCTGCTGAAGGAAAGGAACCGGATCTCTGCAGAGCTGCATGACGAGGTGGGGAGCACGCTCACGGCCATTAACCTGCTGTCGCACGCGGCCATGAGAAACACCGGGCCCGAAACGCCGGTACGCCGTCAGGTAGAGAAGATCCGCGACAATACCCGCGAGGTGATGGAAAACATCAGCGACATTGTATGGAGTATGAACCCGGAAAATAACAGCTTTCAGGCCATCCGGGCCCGGATGATCGATTTCCTGGAAACCGTGCTGGAAACCAGCGATATTGATTATACCTTCGAAATGGAAGATACCGTGAGCGAGCTCAAGATGGCTTCTGAAAAAAGACGCGATTTTTACCTGATCTTTAAGGAAGCGGTCAATAACCTTTCAAAATACGCCCACGCCAGCCGGGCCGAGATCAGAATAGCCAGGGCCGGTAATTTCATCAGCATGATTATCCGCGATAACGGCACCGGTTTTGACCCTAAACGGGTTAAAAAAGGAAATGGCTTAAGCAACATGAGGAAAAGAACGGAAAGAAATGCCGGAACTTTGGAGATCACTTCAGGCCGTACCGGAGAAACGGGAACGCTGGTGAGCGTTCAGTTCCCTTACACATAATCATGTGATGGCAGAAGTGGCGTTTAGCGGTTTACTTTGAGGTAAAAAATAAGGATAATGGTCAATGTGGCGGTTTTTGAGGATAACGTGCTGTTGCGGGAGCAATTAACCGAATTGCTCAGCACCGCCGGAGAAATAAAAGTATGCGGAAGCTGGGAAAACTGTGCCCGGATAGCGAAGATCATGGATTTTTATCGCCCTGACCTGGTATTGATGGATATCGACATGCCAGTGGTCAACGGCCTGGAAGGACTGAAGTTTATCGCCCGTAACTTCCCGGAAACGCCCGTCATTATGCTGACCGTTTTTGAAGATGACGACCATGTTTTTGACAGCATCTGCCTGGGGGCCAAAGGCTATCTCCTGAAAAAGACCTCGCCCGAAAAGATAATTGAGGCTATTCACGACACCATGAACGGCGGCTCACCCATGAGCCCGTCCATTGCCCGGAAGGTGATCCGCTCTTTTGCTGCCATCAAACAGGTAGCACCCAAAGATTATAACCTCACGAAGCGGGAGAAAGACATCCTGCAGTCGCTGGTCAACGGCAACAGCTACAAGATGATCGCCGCCGAGCTGGGAATTTCCATCAACACCGTGCGCCAGTACATCCGCAGCATCTATGAGAAGCTGGAGGTGCATTCTATGAACGAGGCAGTGGCGAAGGCGATCAGGCAGAATGTAGTTTAACAGTTGGCTATAAGTCCGGTAAATGCTACCAATCTTAGCCTAAGCCGGTAAGAGATATTTCTGCGAAAACCTTAATTAAAAGAAGCTCTGAATTCCAGCGGTGAAACCGACGTACGGTTTTTAAACAGGCGATGGAAAGATTGGGGATGCTCAAAGCCCAGTTCATACGCGATTTCGGATACCGTCATCCCGGTGACAGACAACAGCTCTTTTGCTTTTTCGATCACCCGGTTCTGAATATGTTGCTGCGTGGTTTGCCCGGTTTGTACCCGCAGCATATCGCTCAGGTAATTGGGGCTCAGATGGAGTGCGTCTGCCACCCATTGAACGGTAGGAATCCCTTTTTCCATCAATTTGCCGCTTCTGAAATAATCATCCAGCAGGGCTTCCAGCTTGGTAAGGAGGTCGTTATTGACTTTCTTCCGGGTCAGGAACTGGCGGTTGTAGAAGCGGTCGCAATATTTCAGCAACAGCTCAATATTGGATACCAGCAGGTCCTGGGTAAAGGCGTCTATATTGGCGTCTGTTTCCCGGCTCACATTTTCTATGATATGCATGACAGCCTTTTCCTCCTTTTCGGAAAGGTGGAGCGCCTCATTACTGGCATACGAGAAATACCCGTAGTCTTTGATTCTGGCCGCCAGGGCATACCCCTGCAAAAAATCAGGATGCACTACCAGCACGAATCCCTTTACGCCATTCAGCAGGATATCTTCAAACTGCATTACCTGGTGCGGAGCCATAAAATACATGATTCCTTCCTCAAAATCATAATATTGCTGACCATACCGGCATTTCCCGCCTGCGCAGTCTTTCTTTAGGGCAATCGCATAAAAATCGGTAGTAACGGCCTGGAGAATGGTTCCCGGCTGTAGCTTTACATCGTCAAAATTAAATACACTGATCAGCGGGTGGGAGGGCTTTTGCAACCCCAAAAACTGGTGCAGGGCACTGATGGATGAAACTTTTTCCGGTGCTTTCATAGGTTCAGACTTATTCATCGCTAAGTTACTGTTTTTCTGTCCGGGATGAAAGCTGTCCGTTCCTGATCTGTTCTATTCCCTGCCTGTATGAAGTAACGGCAAAATCCGGGAAGCGCTTTCTGAATTTTGAATCGTCAAAAATATTATCATGTTTATACCGGGGCAGCAATTCCAGCAACTCTTTTACACTTTTATTGGAGAGGGCTCCGATTCTAAAAATAAATTCAGGCACCGCAAAGTATTTGAATTTCTTACTATAAACCTCAGAAGCCAGTGTTATGAATTCTTTATAAGTAGGGTGGCTTTCATCCACCGGCAAATGCCAGGTCTGGCCAAAGGCATCCGGTGTGTTCCCGATCAAGGCGGTAGCCCGGCTTGCGTCCGGTGTCCAGATCAGGCTTCTTTTTTTAGCAGCCGACAGCGGCACTTTTAGCCTTTTCTCTGTTTCTATGGGATTAAAAATTAATGTATTAGTTATACTCTGTGTTTTCCCGGGACCATAAAATTCGGGCGCGCGACAAATCACGGCTTCCAGTTCACCCGCCTGCATTTCCTTCAGAACCATTTCAGCCATTTCTCTTCTCACGGCTCCTTTTCTCCCCACGGGATCGAAAACGGTGTCTTCCCTGAGCACGCGGCCATCCTGCGGATACATATAGGTATTGTCAAAAAACACCAGCCGGGTTCCGTGGATCTTGCAGGCATCGATCACATTCCGTAGAATCAGCGGAAACTGCTGTTCCCAGAGGTCAGAGCTGATCGGAAGGCCCAGGGTGAAATAGGCTATTTCACTACCTTTTACTGCTTCGATGGCCTTTTCCCGTAGGGATAGATCGGCGGAGAAAACCTCGTCTGTATCGTTTATTTTGGCCGCTTTACGGCTTACAATCCGGATATCAGAGGTGAAATTTCTTTTCAATTCCCTGGCGAGCTCTTCACCGATCTGGCCATTGGCTCCTAGAATAGTCTGCATTTTTTCTGAATTTTAAATGGGAGCTTCCAGTTTACGCATCACCACCTTCGCCATTTCTTTGGAGCTGAAAGGATTTTGCCCGGTAATTAAATTTCCGTCGGTCACCACTTTGGAAGTCATGGGAATAAAGGCCTTGGTGTAATCTGAACCTCTTTCCTTTAGAGAGGCTTCCAGGTTGAACGGCACTTCTTTTTTCCGGTTGGCCAGGCTTTCCTCAAACCAGTTAAAGCCGGTAATGGTTTTATTCTTTATGAGGTATTGGCCATCTGACAATTTCACATTCAGCAAGCCGCCTACTCCGTGACAGATAGCCGCCACCAGCTTCCCGCTTTCATAGTGGTTCCGGATGATGGCTTGCATCACGGGATCGTCCGGGAAATCGTACATCGTACCATGCCCGCCGGCGAGGTAGACCAGGTCAAACTTTTGGTCAGCCACCTCACTCAGGCTTTTGCTGTGGGCCAGTAATTCTTTGAAAGCAGGATCTGCCCAGTATTTTTTTGAGATATTGTCGAGCGTAAAGCGCTTCAGACTTTCCGGGTCTATGGGCACATTTCCGCCTTTCGGGCTGGCAATGGTGACTTCATAGCCCTTTTGCTTTGCCTCGTGATACAAGTGCGTCAATTCACTGAGCCACAAGCCGGTTTCCAGCTTTCCACTCTCATACAGGCCGATATTGGTGACGATGATCAGAATTTTTGTGATGTCCATGTTCTAAATTATTTAACAGCACAAAGTTCCGGAAGATTTACGAAAGAAAAGTAGCCTAAACCGGGGATTTTGTAACAGAATCTCTGATGGTGCCGACAGGGGAACCTGTTAATTGCCAATACTCTGTTAGCAGAAGATGTTTATTTATTGAAGTTTCATTTGCTTTTTCCATTTACGGATTCTCCCTCTGGCGTTGGTGTAAGGGGATGAGGTGTTGAATTGTATCATTCTTCCTAGCGTCCATTTTTCATACCAGGGGGTACCGTACAATTCTTCTTCCGATTTCCTCTCCACCAGTTCTAAAATCTGTCCAACGGTTTTTTGCAGTTTTTCAATCAGCAGGCTAAAATCATCTTTTTTGTAATCTTCGTAGAATTTTTGAGCCAGTTTTCCCAGTTCATTCCATTTATATCCTGTTTCCGGAAAATCTACCGGCTCATTGTTCTCTTTTCTTTGATTCCATTTCAGTACCAACTCGCCCCAGCCCACAAGATAAGCAAGAAGATTATTGACGCTCATTAACGTTCCTTTGGAATGCCCTTCTAACTCCCGGGCATCCGTTAAGTCTTCCGGAATATTTTCCAGCTCATTTTTTAGCTTTTCAAAATTGATTTTGATGGCTTTCTGTAGTTCTTCTTTGTTGGTTGGTACGGCCATGATCTTGTGATTTGATGGTTGAGGAAGTTAACCTGTAACCCCGCGGTTTGTAACTTACTTTATTCGAGGATCAGTTTCCCGTCTTCGGTTAAAATGAGCTTTCCGTCCTTTTCTACTGTAAGTGTAACCTCGGGCGAATCTTCTGCACCTATTAAAATCCGGTAAATTTTGTAAGTGTAATTGTCTTTGGAAAAAGTAATCACGTGATTTCCTCCGTTTCCATCCGCTTCCGATTCGCCGTTGTCCAGGATGATGTCGGGTTTTGAAGACTCTTTATCGGTTATCTTCCAGGAAGCGTACCTGTATGTTGAGTCGGTTAGCTGGTCAACCCGGATCAGGTAGTTTTTTGTTTTTATTTTGTAAACCGGGCTTTCAAAAGTTTTTAATGAAGCATGCAGATTTTGTTTGTCCTTCGTGATTAAATCCTGTCTTAATTTCTTTTCAAAGTCGCTTTGATAGTTGACGGAAGTTATTACCCCGTCAGAATTTGCCATCCACAAAATACCATTTTCAAACATAATTCCTCTCCAGCCCACTTCTGACCATTGCTCCATTTTAGAATTTGCAATTTTGTCGATCAGAACCTGGTCAAACACTTCATGAAACCTCTGCTTAAATTCTTCCTTATCTTTAATGGCCGGTATCGGGTATTCCCGGGTTAAAGGAAAATTAATCTTATCTGCAATTTTGCCCGGATCTCCTGTTTCGAATAATGCTATCACACTTTTGATATCGTCTGCCTGGGACGTTTCGAGTGTCGGTGTTTGAAGGGTGTCAGCTAATTGGTTGTCAGTTTCTGACGTAGTTTTACGGTCGGTTGAGTTGTACCCCCAAAGTAGGAGTGAGGATGCTATGAGAGTGAGTGTTAGAAGCTTCATTTTTTAGATTATGTTGTTTTTCTTTGACTAAAGTTTAAGACTTTGTGTTCAGACGGGTTGCTGAATATAAAATGTAATTTTTCACTCAAGTTTAGCAAAGGTACAAAGTTTCAAGTAGGCATTAGCTTCTCAAAAATATGTTGTCTGATTTTAAGCTTAGTTTTTATGTCGTATGCTGTGTTGCCATAAAGCGATATATAACGAAGGTGAGCAGACCCTCAAGAACTCCTGAAGCTGTAGGCAAACTTGTGAAAAAGTACTTTAAATTTTATTCCGCTATTTCATTCTGCCGCATATAATCAGCAATTAACTTTTCATTACTGTCATTACTCATGGAAAGTGCATCAATGATTCTTTGCCTTTCGGCTTCCGTTTTGTTTTGACTTAGCTTTTTCTTGGCCTGTAAATCGGTCACTATAATTTCAAATGCTACAATGCCGTTCGCCATTTTTGTTTTATAGTCGTCCGGAAAATTGTCCCATTTTTGCCTGTAGG